>Ga0210054_1004458_pt1 | contig 10209 bp, 10 predicted proteins | sample CryGeymeta201516_FD_185470 | JGI IMG/M metagenome (GOLD analysis project Ga0210054, IMG submission 185470) | Groundwater microbial communities from Crystal Geyser aquifers in Utah, USA - Crystal Geyser metaG 2015-16 (SPAdes) (version 2) | ecosystem: Environmental > Aquatic > Deep subsurface >...
GGAGATATGGAGATTAATCGGTAGGACAGGCATTCTTGCCTGTCATCTGCAACAGGACAGGCAGAAATGCCTGTCCTACCGACAATTCTGTTGATAATCGATACCATCTCCTCTATTCCCTTATTCCCCTTTGAACATAAGTTTTGCCATAATGAGAATTGCTGCTTGACTCCTTAAATATTATGAGTACAGCTAAGTGAAAAACTCCTTATTGGATACTTGCCAATGGTAGAATTGGTAATATTGGCAAGATTAACATTAGTAAACAACTGTGATTCCATAAGCTTAAGTATATAGTTTGCAACAGAAAAATTATCCATAGCCTTGCCACTTATTTGTATAGCCGTACCGTTAGTGTTAGACAAATTATCTAACCAGATACCCTGACCCAGGCAATCAGATGTTTGATCAAGAAGTTTTGCCCAGATAAACCTATCCTTGTCCAATTGGGTAATAATATTAAGCCTCGTTTTAAGCAAATCTATCTCTATTTCAAGATCTTTAATCTCTTGCATATAAGGCCGTAACTTAGCTATCTCAGCCTTTAATTCTTCTACTTTTTGCTCCTTTTTCTTGACCTCAAGCAACTGATTGCTCCAAAAAAAACCTATTAAGACAACAAAGGCAGATAACGATATTATGACTAAAATATTTCTCCATTGTATCTTTTTCTTTGCCAGAAGAACTGGAGGCATCAGGTTTATATTAGTCATTACTTTAGCCCCCTTAATGCTAATCCTATGGCTACGGTAAACGCTGGACCATATTTCTTAATAAGATTTACATTAACCTTTGGAGCTATCCTCAAGTTAACAAAGGGATCAGCAATAACTACCGGAATGCCAAGACCACTTGCAAGAAACTCATCTAAGTTCTTTAGTTTTGCTGTTCCTCCACTCAAAAGCACCCGGTCAATATTTTTCCGATATACAGGTAATTGAGTATAATAATAGGCAAAAGACCTCTCTAATTCATCTAAAAGCCTTGCCCCTACAGACTCAATGGCATAAGAGACATGGGATATTCGTTCAGAATACACACCTGTCGTCATCTCTTCACCAGGAACAATTACCCCTTCTGCTTCCTTTATCTGTTCTGCTTCCAAAAAGTTTACACCCAACTCTCTCTTTATTGCTTCAGTAAAATCATTACCACCAACTAAAATATCCCGATTAAAACAGGAACATTTATTTTCTACTACATTAATATTTGTCATTCTTGCCCCAATATCTACCAGAGCCACTACCTCTTCTTCCTTTCCGTTTGCTACCAGAGCATCCTCTATTGAAAAGGTATCCACATTAATATGAGTAGTCTCTAACCCTGACCGCTGCAATATCTCCATATGATCATAAACAAGCTCTTCTTTAGCAGCTACCAGCAGGACAAGGATCATCCTCTCGTCTTTTTCAATTACCTCTTTTATTATCTGAAAATCAATGATCACATGCTCAATATCAAAGGGAATGTGCTCCTCAGCCTCAAACCTGATAACATCACGAAGCTCTGTCTCACTCATATGCGGTAACTTAATATATCTTACTACCACAGAATTCCCAGAGACAGAGGTACAAGTTTTTTTGGCATCAATGCCATTGTTATAAAGCATGGTTTTAATAGCTTTTACGGTTAATTCATGCTTTGCCCCAACTGCATCCTCATCTAAGGGTTCCGGGGCAATCTTTTCTAACCCAAGCCTTGCCAACATAATGCTATTGCCAGATTTCTTTAATTTAACAACCTTGACCGTATCACTACTGATATCTAATCCTACAGAATTTTTCCCGCCACCAAACAACATTCCCTTTCCTCCGAAACAATAATTAAATGCAAGCAGCCAGCCTTCAGACTTCAGCACTTTTAAGCACTTTTAAGCACTTTTAAGCACTTTTATGGTAACATATATATCAACATTTGTCAAGCATAAATTAAAATTATTCGATTATTTATGCTGTAATATCTTAGTTGCTATCATAATATCAACTGCTCGCTGCAATTGTGGATCACATTTCAGGTCGCAAACAATCTCTTTTCCCCCATTAAGCCTGCCTATTTCAATATTTATTGCCCTTCTAAGAATCATTTCACTTAATTCAATCTTATTCTTGGATAGGGTTTGCTGTAAATTTTTAATATCTTCATCTGTATAGCTTGATCGTCCTTTGGCAAAATCCTTTAAGTATTGACTATCATCTAACTTCAGCCACATCTCCTGATCCTTGGGGGTAATCTCAGGCATCTCTACAATTATATCTGGAATTATCCCTTTTCCATGAATACATACACCTGAGGGGGTAAAATACTTGGCTGTAGTCAGGGCAATACCAGAGCCATCAGGCAATGGAAGAACTGTCTGCACAGAACCTTTACCATAGCTCTTTACACCAATGGTCAAACCTCGTTTATTATCCTTAATAGCTCCAGCCAATATCTCTGAGGCACTGGCACTTCCCTCATTTAATAAAACAATAATCGGATTATCCAAATACAAGCCCTTTCCGGTTGTTCGAAATTCTCTGTTCATCTCCTGCTGTCTTCCAGCAATAGAAACAATCAAGGAATTCTTTGACAGAAGATTATCTGAAACATCTATGGCTGATTCCAATAAACCTCCAGGATCATTTCTCAAATCTATAACAAGACTCCGTATCCCTCTTTTTTGCAACTTCACCAGACTATCTGTAAACTCCTGAGCCGTATTCTGGTTAAAATTAGTAATCCTGATGTACCCAACATCTGTCTGAATAACATCGGACTTAACACTATGGATCTCAATTATTGCCCGATTAATCGTTACTTTGAAAGGATTTTCCACACCATCCCTTTTAATGGTAATAATTACCTGAGTTCCTTGTTTACCACGAAGTTTCTGAACAGCCTCAACTAAGGAAATATTCTTGGTTGATGTCCCATCTATTTCAGTAATATAATCACCTGCCTTTATCCCAGCCAAATACGCTGGTGTTCCTTCAATAGGTGAGATAACCATGAGATTGTCTTGTTTAAGCCCGATAACAATCCCAAGCCCGGAAAAGCTCCCCTCGGTTTCTACCTTCATCTCCTTAAATACCTCAGGGGTCATAAATCTTGTATGAGGATCCCCCAGACTTTTAAGCATACCGTCAATAGCCCCATAAACAAGAGTTTTTGTCTTCACATCTTCTACATATTGATTATGAACTATTGAAAACGCCTTACCAAATAGCCGTAATCCATCATACAATTCAGAGCTTTCCTGCCCCTGAGAATTGGCATCCACGCTCATAGAAACAATGATAGCCAATGCCAAAAACCACAATACATTCTTCAATCGCAACATTATCACATACCTCCCGAAATTTAATATAAAATCCGAAATTCGAATATCAAAATTCGAAACTTTTGACAGGTTGTTTTTGTCATTCGGATTTTGGTCGTTTGTATTTGTTTCGTATTTCGTGCTTCGGATTTTCCTTAATCTCCCCTATCCTCGTCTCAACCATCCTGATGGATTAACGGGTTGTCCATCAACCCTTAATTCAAAGTGCAAACATGGTTCTGTAGTAAAACCTGTATCACCTACTGTGCCAAGGGGAGTACCTGTATTAATTGTTTGCCCCTTTCCTACCAATATATTTGCCAGATGGGCATAAAGGCTGTAAATGCCATTACCATGATCAATCATAACCAGCAGCCCATACCCCTTAAACCAACCAGCATAAACCACACTTCCAGATTTTACAGCAACAACAGTTTGTCCTGCATGGGCTGAGATATCTATGCCTTTATTTACCACAAAGGTATCAAACTTCGGGTTTTTATATTGCCCAAATCCCTTAATAATCTGTCCGCCAGATACTGGCCATGAAAGTGTTCCCTTTTCAGGATAAGATCTTTTCTCTATTTTTTCCGGCTTTTTACCCTCTTTTTTTCGTTTAGCAACCATTGCTGCCCGTGCTTTTTCTTGTGCCTTTTTCTGTGCCTCTAATCGCTTGATTAATGAGGTTAATTCTGAAGATGAATTATTGAGTTGAGCAACCTGCTGACGATAAAGTTTTTTATCCTTCTGTACCCGGGAAAGCAGCCCTCGATAACCCTTCTCTTGTTTTTGCTGAACAATAAATTCTTGCTTATAATCATTTTGAATGACTAAAAGCTGTTTATGTTTTCCCTGAAGTAGCTGTTTCTGACACTTTAACAGCTCTTTCTGTTGTTGTATCTCACGGATCAAGGTGTTATCATTCTGAGCAATCATGGTCATAAAATAAAGCTGCCTTGACATATCCGAAAGGTTTGGAGAAGAACATAAGACATCTAACACACCATTTTTTCTATATTTATATATGGCTCTCAATCTATGAGACAATTGGCTTTGTTTTTGATAAAGGCTGTTAAAAGTCTTAATTAACGCCTCTTTTTTAATAATTATCTTATGTTGTGTCTTGTTTATTGTCTCTCCCAATTTATCTACTTTTCTTTGTGTCTGGTTTAGTTGTCGATTTCTCTTGTCTAATTCATTTATTACCCCTTTTTCCTTTTTTACTGCCTGTTGCAACAATGTCTTTTTTTGCTGCAATTCTTTTCGTATCTTTAACAATTTTCCCTTTTCCGTAGATACATCTGCTGAACAAAGGCTCACCCCTGAAGATAGAAACAGGAATATAAAAACCAAACAAATAGCGGAATTCAGCCTTTCTCCCTTTCTTCTCATTTCTCTTACTTCCCCTATTCCCTGTTAGATTTCAAAAAATAATGCAAAGGCAGCAAACTTCCCAGACATCCGAGAAACCCACTGGCTACAATCAAGATACTCATAACTTGCCATGATATAAATTTCACTTGTGGTAAAAATAAAAATATAGGGTTTTCCGCAAGTGTTTTAACCAGACCAAAGCGATAAACAAGCCATAATAGTCCAATAGATAATGTTCCGCTTATCCACCCATGTATCATCCCTTCTAAGAGATAGGGAAACCGAATAAACCATGGGGTAGCACCAACCAACCTCATTATTTCTATCTCTTCCTGCCTGGCAAAAAGGGACAGCTCAATAGTATTTGAAATAATAATCAGCGTAGCAAGTCCAAGGATAAAACCTATACCAATAATAAACATTCTTACCACATCGGTTATCGTAGCGATGACCTCAACTGCCTTTTGACCATAATCCACCCCTTCTATTCCTTCCATCTTTTCTATAGCTTGAGCAATTTTTTTCAATCCTTCCCACGAAAACCTGATTGAGGGTGTTAGCTTTATCTCAAAATAGGCTGGCAATGGATTCCCATTTATCCCGGAAAGAATATCCGACTGATCACTCAATTCCTTCTTAAACCCTTCCAGAGCATCTTGTTTTGAGATATATATTATCTGACTTGCCTGATTAACCTGCCTGCCAATATTGGTCTGAATAGACTGTATGGTCTCAATTGGCAAAGCATCCTTTAAGTAGACAACAATAGATGCCTTTTTAATCAAGGTATCCTGAACCAGTCGAAGATTGACAATCAATAGCAAAAAAATACCCATAATAAAAAGGGTAACAGTGATAACCCCAATACTGGCATAGGTCATTGTCCCTGCCCGTTTGAAGTTTGTCATTGCTTCCCTGCAAAAATAACCAAAGTTTTGTGGTCGTATCATATCGATTTGTTTCCTTAAGCCTAAGGAGGTGAAATTCCTCCTCTTTTGAATCATGCCCTATTTAACTATCTTGCCAGAGTTTAGATGAATAACATGTGCCCCCATTTTTAGAGCATTTTCCTTGTTATGGGTAGCAACAACCAGGGTTGTTCCCTGACGATTAGCCTCCATGAAAAAATTCATGATATTTGTGGCCAGATCTGTATCTAAATTACCCGTAGGTTCATCCGCAAGGATAAGGGCAGGATCATTGACAATAGCTCTGGCAATAGCTACCCTTTGTTGCTCTCCACCGGAAAGTTGGTGTGGAAATGCATCTTTTTTATGGGTTAATTCAACAATATTTAACACCTTAATGGTTCGTTTATAGACCTCTGCTGAGGGCAAACCAATAACCTGCAAGGCAAAGGCAATATTTTCAAACACTGTTTTTTGATATAAGAGCTTAAAATCCTGATAAACTACCCCAATTTGTCTCCGAAGATACGGCACTTCCTTTAATGGCAAGCTACTGATATTTTTCCCGCCAACAAAAATTAACCCTGTTGTAGCTATTATCTCTGCGTAGATTAATTTCAGAAAGGTAGTTTTTCCTGACCCGGATGGTCCGGCAACAAAAACCATTTCCCCCCGTCCAATTTTTACATTAATATCCTCTAAGGCATGTATCCCTTTTTTATATACCTTGGTGATGTGCCGCATCTGAATCATGCTTAATTATCTCCCTTTTTGCGTCTTTCTTCCCAGCACCTTTATCACTGCCTCAACAATAGAAACGGCATCTAATCCAAAGATCCTTAACAACTCCTTTGGTGTTCCTGATTGACCAAAGGTATCTTTTACTCCCACCCTTTCCATTGGTGTTGGAAGGTGTTCTGCTAATACCTCAGCCACAGCACTCCCCAGCCCGCCAATGATTGAATGTTCCTCAGCCGTAACAATCGCTCCGGTTTCTTTTGCAGCAAGGATAATTGCTTGTTTATCAATGGGTTTAATGCTTGAGGCATTGAGTATTCTTACATTAATCCCTTGCTCGGATAATGTTTGAGCTGCCTTAACAGACTCATTGACCATCAATCCACAGGCAATAATTGTAGCATCAGTCCCTTCTCTCAAAGCATGCATCTTGCCCAGAACAAACTCATAGGTATCATCAAAAACAAGTGGAAGATTTAATCGCCCCAATCTGATATAAAATGGTCCTTGAGTCTCAATTGCATATCTCACTGCTTTCTCTGTTTCTATCCCATCAGCCGGCACAATCACCGTCATATTTGGCAATCCTCTCATCAGGTTAATATCATCTATAGCCTGATGTGATGCCCCATCCTCTCCTACAGAAACACCGGCATGGGTAACAATAATCTTTACATTTAATTTTGGCCAGCATACCGACAGTTTTACCTGATCATAAACCCTTCCACTTCCAAAACAAGCAAAGGCAGAAACTACCGGTATTTTCCCACAAGTGGATAAACCAGCTGCATAGCCTATCATATTTGCCTCAGAGATGCCAAGGTTAAAAAACCTTTCAGGAAATTCCTGAGAAAACCATTGAGTTCTGGTAGAGGATGCCGTATCTGCATCAAGCACAACCATATCAGGATAAATCTTGCCCAATTTTATTAATGCCTTACCATAAACATCTCTTGTAGCTACCATTTCTGCCATTGTATCTCCTGATTTAAGTGAAAAGGGAAAAGTGAAAAGTGAAAAGTGAAAAACGAAAAGTGAAGGTAAAAATATAATTTATACTTTTCACTTTTAGTTTTTCCCTTTTCCCTTCTTCACTTTTCACTTTTCACTTTTCGTTTTTCACTTTTCCTTCTTCCCTCATTCTAATTCCCTCAAAGCCTGCTGTTCCTGCTCTCTATTCGGTGCTGTCCCATGAAAACAAACCTTGCCCTCCATAAAGGAAACACATTTACCCTTAATAGTATCTGCTACAATCATGGTTGGCTTACCCTTGGTTTTATGGGCAATCCCTGCTGCCTCAATTATCTCTTCAATCGAATGCCCATCAATCTGTATCGTATTCCATCCAAAAGCCTTCCATTTATCAATCACAGGCTCGATATTCATTATATCCTCTACCTTACCATCAATCTGGAGTTTATTGTAATCCAGAAAAACACAAAGATTATCCAACTTAAAATGAGCCGCAGACATAGCTGCCTCCCAAATCTGCCCCTCCTGACTCTCACCATCACCTATGATAGCATAAACCCGATAATCCTTTTTATCAATCTTTCCAGCTAATGCCATACCACAAGCCGCAGATAGCCCCTGTCCTAAAGAGCCTGTAGAAAAATCTACACCCGGGGTTACCTTTGAGTCAGGATGCCCTTGAAGAATGCTTCCCAATTTTCTTAACTTCAGTAGTTCTGATGCAGGAAAATATCCACATAATGATAAAACAGCATAATATGCTGGACACGCATGTCCCTTGGAAAGAACAAATCGATCTCTTTCTTCCCATGCTGGATTAGCAGCAGAATGGTTCATGATTGAAAAATAAAGTGTTGTGATTATATCTGTCATGGAAAGCGAGCCGCCAGGATGACCTGAATTTGCCTCAGTAATCATATTGATAACAAGCCTTCTTACTTCTTTTGCCCGCTCCTTGAGATTAATAATATCTTCCATCTATACTCCCCTTTGAATATTCATAACAGTTCAGGCACAAAAAAGAACCTCAATTTCATTCTTCTTTGAACTTAGGGTCTGTCACAAAATAAATGTATTCGGTTGCCACTTCATCCAGCCCAGCAGCAAATTGGCAACCTCTATGTGACACATTTATTTTGTGACAGACCCTTAATATTACAGACATTACACCTTAATTTAATAAGTATACCAGAAAATATCAAAAATTGCAAGCAAAAATTCAGGGCAATCGCATCTAAATTTATTCGAGACTGTCTCATTAGGGTGACATTATTGTAACTTCCATGCCATTTCTTTTCCCCACTCAGTTACGACAAATATATTCTCAATCGATGGATCAGGAATAACCTTGTGTCTATCCATAACCTGTTTTATTATCCTCGGGATATCCATAAAACCAATATCTTTACCTAAAAATCTATGCACAGCCACCTCATTGGCTGCATTCAGGACAGCCGGCATTGTCCCGCCTGAGTTAAGGGCATCATAGGCAAGCTGCAAACATGGAAACCGTTCCAGATCAGGCTCCTCAAAACTTAACGATCCTATTGATGACAAATTCAGCCTCTCAATTACACCCTCAAGCCGCTCTGGATAGGATAGGGCATAGGCAATAGGTGATTTCATATCAGGCACAGAGAGTTGAGCCATTACGCTCCCATCAACAAACTCAACCATGGAATGGATAATAGACTGGGGATGAACAACTACCTGAATATCTTCTGCTGGTATCCCAAAGAGATAGTGTGCCTCAATCACCTCTAACCCTTTATTCATTAAGGTTGCAGAATCAATGGTTATCTTTGCTCCCATGTTCCATGTAGGATGCCGCAGGGCATCATCAGGGGTTATTAATTCAAGATCCTTCCTGTGACAAAATGGTCCACCTGAAGCTGTAAGAATAATCTTCTGTATCTCCGCCCTATCCCTGCCATGAATACATTGGAATACAGCACTATGCTCACTATCTATCGGCAGGATTGCACTTCCATGCTCTTTAGCCATATCCATCATAATTCTGCCCGCAGCAACCAGAGTCTCTTTGTTTGCCAGAGCAAGAGCCTTACCGCATTTCACAGCCTCAATAGCAGGACGCAAACCCACAACCCCAACCACGGCTGAAACAAGCAGATCAACGGTTGGCATGGTTGCTACCTTGACAAGCCCCTGTTCCCCTTGCAGCATCTCAATGTCATATCCTGCAAGCAGTTTCTTAAGTTGAGTTTTGCTATCCTTGTCCCTGACAGATACTACTTCGGGCTTAAATTGCATCACTTGTTCAGCCAATAGATTGACATTTCTTCCACCTGCCAATGCCATAACCCTGAATCTTTCAGGGTACCTTTGTATCACCTGAAGACAATTCACACCAATAGAACCTGTTGAGCCGAGAATGGCGATTCGTTTCATTCCAAACGCTCCCACCTTTACTTTTCACTTAGTATCATTGCCACCATATCCACCAATACAAAAGCGGTGCTGTAAAAATTACACCATCAAATACATCTAAGAGTCCACCATGTCCTGGTATCCAGTTACCAGAGTCTTTTGCCCCAGCAACCCTTTTAATGGCTGATTCTACCAAATCACTTATCTGGCTGATAACACTTAAGATAAAACCAAGCAACATGCCCTGAGACACAGGTAATTTATAAAGACCCATGTAACCAAGGATAACATTTGCTATTAGACCTGCTATTATGCCGCTGATACATCCAGCTATTGCACCTTCAACAGACTTGTTTGGGCTTATTTTTGGTATGAATTTATGCTTGCCAAATTTTGTACCAAAGATATAGGCACCTGTATCTGTAATCCAGACCACCATAAACAGAAAAAATATCATGGAGCTACCAAGAGGCAGGTGTTTTATCAGGATTAAATGACTCAAGAAATACGCCACATAAATTACCACAGCCA
>Ga0210054_1004477_pt1 | contig 10191 bp, 9 predicted proteins | sample CryGeymeta201516_FD_185470 | JGI IMG/M metagenome (GOLD analysis project Ga0210054, IMG submission 185470) | Groundwater microbial communities from Crystal Geyser aquifers in Utah, USA - Crystal Geyser metaG 2015-16 (SPAdes) (version 2) | ecosystem: Environmental > Aquatic > Deep subsurface >...
CGCTGGTCGGCGCGCAGGTGCAGCTTGAGGCGCGGCGGACGGTGATCCGGCAGATGCAGCGACCGCACGCGGCGTTCCGCTTCTTCCACTCCAAAGGGAGAAACGGTCGTGGTCACGGCGTCGCTCAGTTTCAGCCAGGATTTCGACAGCACCGCCTCCACCCCGACCTGCTCGATGGCCTGGACGAGGCGCGTCAGGCGGCGCAGCCGGCCCTTGGCCTGCGAAACGTTCTGGCCAGAAATGTTCTTTTTGATGTACTCGACTTCTTTGAGCAGCTTTTCTTTTTCGCTATCGAAGACCGCGTGACGCCGTTCCCAGCGTTCCTGGCGCTGCGCCACGTAAGCCGAGTAGTTGCCGCGATAAGTCTCGATACCCGCCGGGGTCATCTCGAGGATGCCATTGGCGACTTTGTCCAGGAAGTAGCGGTCGTGCGAAACCAGCACCGCCGCGCCGTCCCATTGGCTCAGGTAGCCTTCCAGCCACTCGACGGCGGCAATGTCCAGATGATTGGTCGGCTCATCGAGCAGCAGGATGTCGGGATCGGAGAGCAGCAAGCGGGCGAGATAAGCGCGCGTCCGCTGGCCGCCGGAGAGATGTTCGAGCGGCATGTGGAAATCTCCTGACGAGAAACCCAGGCCGGTCAGCACCTGTTTGATGCGCGTCTGGAACGTGTACCCGCCGCGCCGCTCGAACTCCTGCTGGAGCGACCCGTAGCGGACCAGGGCCTGCTCGCGCTTTTCTGGGGCCGACATCTCCGCCTCGAGCCGTTCCAGCTCCGCCTGGCGCGCCAGCAGGTCAGCAAAGCAGTCCAGGCAGACATCCCAGACTGTCCCGCCGCTCATCTCGAACTCGGCCTCCTGCGGCAGATAACCGGTGCGCAAATTCTTGGCGCGCGAGACTGTCCCGCCGGAGGCTTCTTCCACTCCGACCAAGATCCGAAGCAGCGTAGTCTTGCCGACGCCGTTCGGCCCGACCAGCGCCATGCGCGCCCCGTGCGGGACGGCAAAGCTCAGGCCAGAGAAGATGTCATTCGGGCCGAAGGATTTGGAGAGGTTGGTGGCGGTTATAAGAGACATTGAATCAAAATGTAAAATACTTACAGACGGTGTATAATAATAACGTATCAACCCCCATTGCTACAAGGGAGAACTAAAATGACAAAAGAAGATGCTTTCAAGAAAAACATTAAGATCGAGAGAGTCTATCCTGATGGGCTGAAATCATATTTTGTAGCTAATGTTGTAGTCCAACATCAACCTGACTGTTTCATTCTATCGTTCTTTGAAGTTTTTCCTCCTGCCATTTTAGGTGAAACAGATGATGAAAAAATAAAAGCCCTCAATGCCATTGACCACGTGGAAGCAAAGTGCGTTGCTCGGCTTGTTCTGACACCTTCGACCATGAAGGAATTTCTTGACGCGATGTCAGAAAACTGGAAAAACTATGAAAATTTGCTTCAAATTCAGACCGAACTGAGGCAAAAGTAAATATGTTCGAAACACTTACTCTAACGTTCAACAGCACTTCGAACCGCCAGAGAGTGAATTTGCTGCCAACTTCTGCAAAACAACGCATGACGGTTACTGCTTTTGACCGGCAAAACAATTTTGATTTGTCGCAGATGCTGCGAATAGTAGCCTTTCCTTATATTCAGGTGATGCTCTATTCGGAAGCCTATCAAACCATGCTCGCTTCCGAAAGCATCCTTCGCAAAGAATGGGATACTCCTGAAGAGGATGCAGCATGGGCAAATTTGTAAAGGGGGATGTGGTTGTTCTACCGTTTCCATTTACAGACCTGAGTGCTTCCAAAAAGCGCCCTGCCGTTGTTGTTACTCAACTTACAGGTGATGATATTATCTTGTGCATGGTTACGACACCTGCAAAAGCTGATGGATATTCAATACCTATTTCAAAAGCTGATTTTATGATGGGCGGGCTAGACCATGACTCACATATTCGCCCAAATAGATTATTTACCGCCGATTCAAACCTTGTAACCCGCCGTGCTGGCAGATTATCTCAGCAAAAGACAACAGAAGTAGTCGCAAAGATTATAGAAATCGTCCAATCATAAAATGCTGCCGCAGGTGCATACCCTGTGGCTTTCAGTTTTAACCCCCATCTTTCAACAAAATGTATGAAGCAAGCGGGCGGAATTCCGCCGCCCACTTCTTTCTTCTCACTTCTTACTCGTTACTCATCACTTGTTTCTCCCCGCTCACTTCCCCCGAAACTGCTGCAACGCCAGCCGCAGCCGCTCCTCCACTTCCTCCGGCGCATCCTTCGGGATGGACTGGATTGCCGTCTGCGCCTCGACCACGCTGTAGCCGAGCGCGGTCAGTGCAGCCAGCACCTCCGAATCCGCATCCGACATGGCCGCCACGGCCTGCAGTCCGCTGATGGGCTTGAGCCGGTCGTGCAGGTGCAACACGATCTTCTGGGCGGTCTTCTTACCCACGCCGGGTACGCGGCTCAGGATTTCATCCTGCTCGTTGAAAACGGCGCGCTGGACGGTATCCAGGTTGAGCGTGGACAGCACCGAGAGCGCCACTTTCGGCCCGACCCCGTCCACGCCCAGCAGCATGGTGAACAGGCTGCGGTCGGCGACGGTCTCGAAGCCGTACAGGGTCAGCGCGTCCTGGCGGACGATCAGGTGGGTGTAGAGCAGCACGCCCTCGCCAACCTTCATCCGGTCACGCAGCGGCGCGGGGACGTGGACGCGCATCCCGACCCCGCCGACCTCGACGATGAGGGCGTTATCTTCGATTTGGGTGATTTCACCGCGCAGGGTTGCTATCATGGCTCACCTTTTTAGCCACAGATTTCACTGATTTTCACGGATAAAAAAATCCGTGCTAATCTGTGCTAATCTGTGGCAGATGGATACCTCCGCGTGTGCAGGTGCGTGATCGCAATCGCCAGAGCGTCGGCAGCATCGTCAGGTTTGGGAATGTGTGGCATCGCCAGCAGGACGCGCACCATTTCCTGCACTTGCTTTTTATCTGCACCGCCATAGCCGGCCACTGCCTGCTTGACCTCGTTCGGCGTGTACTCGGCAACCTCGAGGCCGGCTTCGGCCAGGGCCAGCAGCACCACCCCGCGTGCCTGCCCGACTGCGATGGCTGTTTTCACGTTGCTCTGGAAAAACAACTTCTCCACCGCAGCCGAATCGGGATGGTGGAGAAGCAGCATCTCTTGCAAACGATGATAGAGCATGGACAGGCGCTCAGCAGCGGGCCGACCGGCCGGGGTCACGAACGTGCCATAATCAACGACTTGTAAGCTGCCATCCGGGAGGTCGCGTACCAGCCCGTAACCCGTCGTCGCCGTCCCCGGGTCAATGCCCAGAACCAGCGTCATGTCTATTCAGCCTCGAGGGCTGCCATCGCCTCGGCGGACAGTTTCAGGTTGTGGTAAACATTCTGGACATCGTCCAGGTCTTCGAGCGTCTCGATGACGCGCATCACCTGCAAGGCCTGGTCAGTATTTAGTTCCATCTCTTGCTTGGCAATCAGGCGCAGACCGGCTTCTTCGGGTTGGACGTTCACCGCTTGCAGACGGTCGCTGATGTTCTTGAAAGCCTCGACCGGGCCGAGGATCTCGATCATATCGCCGTCTTCAGAAACATCATCCGCGCCTGCCTCAACGGCTAATTCGAAAGCCTTATCATAGGACAATTCGCTGGATGGGAAGTAGAAAAATGAAGCCCGGTGGAACTGCCAGCCGACTGCGCCGGCTTCGGCCATGGTACAGCCCGCATGGGTCAGTGAGTGGCGGATCTCAGCGACGGCGCGGTTGCGGTTGTCGGTGACACATTCGATCATCAGCGCCACACCGTGCGGCCCGATGCCTTCGTAGGTGATCTCTTCGAGAGAGCCACCTTCTTTATCTTCGCCGGTACCGCGATGGATGGCGCGCTCGATGTTTTCCTTTGGCATGTTCCCGGCGCGGGCTTTTTCGATTGCCAGCGCCAGGCGGAAGTTCGAAGCTGGGTCGCCGCCGCCATCGCGGGCTGCCATCACAATTTCACGCGCCAGGCGGGTGAAAACCGCGCCGCGCTTGGCGTCCGCTGCTCCCTTCTTGCGGCGAATAGTCGCCCAATGGCTGTGACCAGACATATAAATTCTCCTTGTAGGGGAAAGAAATACAATTCGTGGGATTTTACGCTAACGGCGTGCGAATTATACCATCGAACATCTTTACCCTTGCGCGAAGAAGCCGACGGCCATCACCTTCGGCCCGGCATGGACGACGATGGCTGGCGGGACTTCGTAAGGGGACGAGGGGTTAGGTTTGTAAACTCCGTCGGTAAAGCCTGTGCATCTTGTAAAAATCTATCCCAAAGTTCTGCAACTCGCGCTGCATCTTTTCGTTCTCCATGCCAATCTGCACCACCTCGGCATGGTGGTAGCGCTGATTCTCGGTCACGCTTTTGAACATTTCGCTATATAAGATCGCCGTCCCGCCTGAGCCGCGATATTCGGCGATCATCCCCGCCCCGTTGATGTTGATCCAGTCGGTGGTACGGAGTTCGAGCAGCAACGCCAGCCAGCCGAAGGGGAACATCCGGCCTTTCGTCCTTTGTAACGCAGCCGAAATATCCGGGTAGGCAAACAGGAAGCCGACCGGCTGATGGTCTTTCATCACGACCTTGATCAATTTCGGGTCGGCGAACCAAAGCATCTGATCGGCCAAAGCCTTGACTTCCTCGTCGGTGATGGGCGTGCCGCCCTGCGCACCAGCCAGCGCGCCGTTATAGAGCGCCTTCAGGTTGCCGAGCATGGCGCGCAGTTCGCGGCGCGTGCGGAAGCGGGCGATGTGCAAACCGCGCCGCTGCTGGATGCGCGCCGAAAGCTCGTGGATGCGCTGCGGAAACTGGATGTCTGCACTCATGTAGCCGGAGAGGATGTCGTTGGCTTTCTCGAAACCCAGCGCCTCGATCAGTTCGGGATAATAGGGCAGGTTGTACGGCAGCCCAAAGGCCGGACGACGCTCGAAGCCTTTGACCAGCAGCCCCAAGCCGTCCAGCGCGGTAAAGCCCTTCGGGCCAAAGATTTTATTCAGACCACGCCGGCGCGCCCAGTCGAAGGCCAGCGTGAAGAGTCCGCGCGCGGCTGCCAGGTTATTTTCGCACTCGAAGAGATAGAAGAAAGCCGTCTTCTCGTGGTTGTAGTCGTTGTAGAGGCGGTTATCCAGCACGGCCAGGCGACCAACAGCATATCCGTTTTCATAAGCGAGGAAAAAGGCGGCGGCAGAATGCCTGTAAAACGGATAGCGGCGCGGGTCCAGGCGGGCGCGCTCGTCCATCGCCAGGGGCGGCGCCCACTGCGGAATGTCGCGGTAGATGCGGAAGGGCAGGGAGAGGAAGTCACGCACTCGCTTGCGATTGGCGGGGTTGAGGTGGATGATTTCCATAAATCGGGATCCGTAAAACGTAAAACGTGAAACGTAAATTACGCCTTACGTTTTACGCAATACGCTTTACGTTTCACGCTTTCGCCTTTGTGCGTTCAGCATCCGCGCGCGCCGCCATTTGAGCGCGCAGCGTCTTGATGTCGCCGTCCACGAAGAACAGCGCTCCCAGGTACAGGAAGAAGCACAATACCCAGGTGGAGACAGAGATGCTCAAAATGGCGGTCTGTTTGGTCGTAGCAAGGGCAATTGCCCCGGCGATGATGGGCGCCAGCGCCGCGCCGCTGTTCTCGATGAAGTATTCTATCGCCTGGGCCGTCGAGCGCACCTCGGGCAGTGTGATGTCGAAAATGGTCGAGAGCACGTTGGGCGAAGAGAACGGCATGAAGAGCGCGGTCAGAGCCATCAGGATGAAAAAGGTGGTGCGCTCTTCGACTGGCGTCAGCAGGGCCAAAAGAAGAAAGACGGCGCCCAGGATGACCCCCGCGCTGGAGACGAGGATGCGGCCTTTCTTGGTGCGTTTGAACAGCCAGTCGCCCAGTGCGCCGCCGACGAAGTATCCTGCTGACAGGATGAGGATGACCGGCGCCATGACAAAGAGGACGGAGTTGTTGTCATAACCGCGCTCGGTCAACAGGTAACCGATGAAGAAGTAGGTGATCACGTTCCAGGGAAAGACGCCGGCAAACCCTTGCAGGAAGATGAACCACATCGTGCGCTTCTTTAGTACGTCTTTGGTAGCGGCCCAAGAGAAGCGGAATTGGCCGATCTCTTCCATACCCTCGAACTCCGGCTCGGCCTTGCCGCGCGGCATATCTTTGATGCCGAAAAAGATGACAGCCGCCATGACGATGCCCAACGAACCAGTGATCAGGAAAATGGTGCGCCAGCCCTCCAGGTGGAAGATTTTCCCGTCCAGCAAGGGGGCGATCATCAGAGCCAGGATCATGCCCATCAAATAGCCAAGCGGCTGAGGCACCTGCAAGATGCCGTAGACTTTGCCGCGTATCTTGGGGCCGAAGTAATCTGCCACCAGGCTGTAAAGGCCCGGATAGGAAGAATCGTCAATGCCGGTGGAGGCACGCGTGGCCAGGAACTGCGGGTACGTCCGCACCAACGAACTCAGCCAGGTCGTCAAGCCCCAGATGAGCGAGGCCAGCGCCAGCAGCTTGGCGCGCGCGTAGCGGTCGTAGAGATAACCCCAAAGGGGGTAGAGGATCGTGCCGACGATCAGCGCCCCGGAGTTGACCAATCCCCATTGCAAGTCATTCAAGTGGAAGGCGCCGCTGATTGGGATTTGCAAAGAGCCGATCAGCAGCTTATCCGTCTGGTGCAGGAATATGAACAGAAAGAACACGATCACGACGAACACTGGATAGAAATTACGCTTTTTCTTCATGTCTGGGTCCTCGTTTCTGCAAGAAGTTGGTGCTAGAGAGTGTTTTGCCAGTACCTGGCACAGGTGAAATTCGTTTTTAACCACAGATACGTCTTGGTAACAATCGACAAAATTATACCATTGCACTTTGAAAACCGAATAAAGCTTCCTGAACAGGGTCAGCGTGGGCGCGGACAGCCACATAAAAAAGCATAGGTTCTGTTCTTCCTGGAATAAGATCGCGGTATGACAATCACGGCGTCTATTTCAGGAGGAACAGGATGGTCAAAGAGATCAGCGTCCGCTTGCTCCGCTCTCTGCTGGTCTGCAACGTCCGTGGACGCGCAATGGCCGGGCGGGGAGAATGTGGGGAGGAAAGAGGGAGACAGTGGAGATTTTGAAATTGTTAACTGTTGGCGATTAGCAGTTGGCCTCTTGCGCTGGCGTGTTTTTTCCTGTATGCTTGTCTCATCAGGGAAATTACCTAATGCAACTTTACGAAGCACTTTCAATGCACGTTACGGCATGGCGGGAAGATGGATATAAGCACGATGAGTTTCCCGCGATTGCTGAGATTTTGGAGTGGGCGCGCCAACCGGATGTGCCTGCTTTCCGTTTGCGCGCGCCACAGCTAAGGGCATTGGAAACCTGCTGGTATTTGCGACTGGTGGAACAGACGCCGCATATCTTTGACCTGTATCAAAAGTTATTCCCCAAGAAGAAAGAACTACTCGAAGCCTTTGGCATTCCCGATGAAGCGTTCGGTCGCGCGGATTACGATATGGACGCATTGCTGGGTTTCATCAAAACCGATGCGGACTTTGTAAAAGAGTTCCATCTTGAAACAGTACGCGAAACGCTGACTCTCGATTACCCCAGTTACATTCTTGCGCTGGCAATGGGCGCGGGCAAGACAGTATTGATTGGCGCAATCTTCGCGACCGAATTTGCAATGGCGCAGGAATATCCCGATAACGGCTTTGTGGAGAACGCGCTGGTGTTTGCCCCGGGCAAAACCATCATCGAGAGTTTGCGCGAATTGGCGGAGATGAATTATGAAGCAGTCTTGCCACCGCGTATGTATAAGTCGTTTGCGGCGACGCTCAAGTTAACTTTCACCCGCGACGGCGACCCTGATATTCCTGTCACGCGCGGCAGTTCGTGGAATGTGATTGTCACCAACACAGAGAAAATCCGCATCCAGAAAGAGACCATTCGCAAGAGCGACATGCCGACTCTGTTTGACATGGAAAAGGAAGATGAGGCCAAAGCCGAGATTGCGAATTTGCGCTTGCAAGCCATAGCGAGTTTGCCCAAGTTGGCAATATTCTCCGATGAGGCGCACCATACTTATGGTCAGAAAATGGACGCGGGTTTGAAGAAAGTCCGCAAGACAGTGGATTATCTGCATAATCCGCATTCTGCATCAGAAGCACGCCAAACCCATGAAACGCAACTGGTGTGTGTGATCAATACGACGGGTACGCCATTTTTCCAGAGACAACCCTTGCGCGACGTCGTGATCTGGTATGGACTTTCAGAAGGCATACGCGATGGCATTTTGAAGGAAGTGGCGGGCAATATTTACGGCATTGATTTTAAGGGCAATGAGAATGAGTATCTTTCGTTTGTGGTGGAGGACTTTTTCAAAACCTATGGCAAGGTTGCGCTTCCCGATGGCACACCCGCCAAACTGGCAATCTTTTTCCCGCAAACCGATGACGTAGCCGAACTGCGCCCGATCATCGAAACCATGCTGACGAAGATCGGACTTTCGCCCGCGTTGATTTTAGAACATCACACCAAGAAGGAAAGCAAGGCGGACTTCGACCGCTTCAAATCAAAGGACTCGCCGCATCGTCTCGCTCTTTTGGTTGATCGCGGCGTGGAAGGCTGGAACGTGCCATCGCTGTTCGCCTGCGCGCTGGCGCGGCAGCTCAGAAGCAGTAACAACTTTGTCCTGCAAGCCGCTTCGCGTTGTCTGCGGCAGGTGGCGGGCAACGAAAAAAAGGCACGTATTTATCTTTCGATTGAAAATCGAAGCGTGCTCGACCGCCAGTTACAGGAAACCTACGGCGAGACATTTGCCGCGTTGCTCGGCGGCGAGACGCATAGCAAACGAGCCATCATCACCCTGAAAAAAGTGGAACTGCCTCCGCTGGTCCTCCGCAGAGTCATTCGCAGTGTCCAACGCGTGGAGAAAGCGAGACAACCCATTCATTTGACGCGTCCCGCCATCGGCGCGGATAAGGGCGCAGTCATCGCCTACACACCCAGCGAGAGCGGCAAACTGCAAGTCGCCGACCGCGTTGCAACATTGTACGATGTAGATACCTTTGATCTGTACACCACCGCGCAAGATTTGGCGCGCAATTATCGTTTGGAAGCCTTCGACCTTTTGAGCGAATTGCGCCGCATGTACCCCGAAGGAGCCTTGCCCGTTTCGCATTACACCGAACTGGCAAAGCAAATCGAAAAGCAGACCTCGCAATATGAAACCGTCGAAGAGACAGTGGAAGTGGCGCTGGCATTGGTGAAGAAAGACGGCTTCGAGAAGGTCACAGACGAACAGGGCAATGAGACTTACACGGCGGAGATTTCCTACCCGATTGACCGCGAACATTTGCTCATACATTATGAGCAGTGGCAGAAGCAAGCCGGCAGGTTTGGCTTTCATTACACGCCCTATAACTTCGATTCAAACCCCGAAAAGAATTTCTTCGAGACTCTGCTGGAGATGTTGAAGCAAAAGCCTGATGAAGTGGAAGATATTTACTTTACAGGCGCATTGACGGATACAAAGAAGACCGATTTCTTTATCGAATATCGCGGACTAGATGGGCGTATGCACAATTACACGCCCGATTTTGTGATACGACGGCGCGACGGAAAATGTTTGATCGTGGAAATCAAGAGTGAGCGCGAACGCGCGAATGAGATTGATGGCGAAGGCGGCGCGAAAGCAATTGCCACGCACAAATGGGAAAATCTGAACCCTGAAAAGTTGAAATACCAAATGATCTTTGTTAAACAGGATGTTGTGAGTTATGAAGACTTCGAAGAAGCCCGCAAGTTCATCGAATACCAAAAGACCTGCTGACAATCAAACCTTTCTCCGTCATCGTTTTTTGGATGAGGCGGGGGATATGGCATTTTACGGAAAAGGACATACGCCAATCATCGGCGTGCATCCAGGCGTTTCCCTGTCTTTTATTGTAGGCATGGTCAAATTCAATACGCCGCTGGAATCCATCCGTCAGGAAATACACCGTATATCGCGGGTGATGGATTTATACGACCCCAGCCGTTACAGGAATAATCGAAACTACTACACGGAGAATAATCCGCTGACCCCCGAGAATAAAATCAGCCCACCGTCGTACTGAGAAGGATACCCTT
>Ga0210054_1004479_pt1 | contig 10189 bp, 7 predicted proteins | sample CryGeymeta201516_FD_185470 | JGI IMG/M metagenome (GOLD analysis project Ga0210054, IMG submission 185470) | Groundwater microbial communities from Crystal Geyser aquifers in Utah, USA - Crystal Geyser metaG 2015-16 (SPAdes) (version 2) | ecosystem: Environmental > Aquatic > Deep subsurface >...
ACCCCGCCGCTCCCCGGACCGACAGGTCTCCTCGAATCCCGTGGATTCGCAGCCCTTTGAGACCTTCCGGTCAAGCGTTTCGGGGCGGTCGGAGACCTGCCCCGAGCTAAGTACGGTTGTAGTATTAAGGGTCGGCTGCCCCGGCGACGCCGGCGAACCAGGGCCCACCGGCGCGGTGTTCAGCGTAGCCTGTGCTCGGCGAGGGTCTCCTGACCCCGCCGCTCCCCGGACCGACAGGTCTCCTCGAATCCCGTGGATTCGCAGCCCTTTGAGACCTTCCGGTCAAGCGTTTCGGGGCGGTCGGAGACCTGCCCCGAGCTAAGTACGGTTGTAGTATTAAGGGTCGGCTGCCCCGGCGACGCCGGCGAACCAGGGCCCACCGGCGCGGTGTTCAGCGTAGCCGTCAGACCGTCGATCACCGCGCGCCGGCCCGGCTCCAGCCGGATCTCTCCCGTTAGCCCGTGGAGGTTGGACTCAAGCCCCGGCAGCACCATGCTGGCCTCCTGCAGACCCACGTGGCCTCGCAGGTCTGGCTTCTCCAGCGTCCCCGAAGCGACCAAGTCCGCCTGCCACCCACCGACAATGGTCGGCATCGCGGGCAGGAACCCTCGTAGCAACCGCAGGTCGCCGTGCGCGACTCGGGCTGCTGCCTCGAACGGTTTGGTGCGGTCGAGGACGGGCGCCTCGTAGGAGAACGGCAGCCGGCCGCCCGCGACGAGCGGGTTGTCCTGCCGGGTGATCTCCAGACCGTCGGGATCGATTGTCAGGGCGCCCTCTTCCAGCACGAAGCGTTTCACCTGGACGCGATCAAGTACGGCGTTTCGCATCGCCGGTTCAGCGACTTCGAGAGCCCCCTCGAGGTGTGGCTTCTTCGTGGGGCCGGTAACGCGGACGGTCAAGTCGGCGAGGCCGCTGATGTCCGGAGCGTCCCGGGTCCAGGGATTCACCAGCGCCAGCGGGAGCTGGTGGATATTCACCGTCAGGTCGGCCTCCCCGTCCAACTTCGCCTGGCCGGACACCTTGGTCCGGAAGTCGTTCAGCAGGAGGTCCAACGAGTCGCAGGTGATCACGCCCTGCTCGAAGCCGCCGGCGAGGCTGAGGGCCGGGAGGGGTTCCGAGCCCAGGTGCCCGTCGGTGAAGTCGAGGCGGGCATCTCGAACGGCTGGGTCGCGCAAGCTCCCGGCGAATGCCGCTCGGCCGGCGAGGACGCCCTGCGGCCGGTCGGCCAGCTTGCCCAAGTGGCTCAGCGCGCTATCCAAGCCGCTGACTTCTTGGTCGTTCTCGTCGAGCGTCCGGGCGACCGCTTCTGTCAGGCGCCGCAGGCCGTCGACCGCCAAGTCGTGCCAGGTGACTTGGCAGTCAAGCGGCGCGACCGGAGCGGCCGCCGGGGCCGAGTTCTCCTTGGTACCGGCCAGCGCGAGTCCTTCGCTCTCTACCTGCGCGGTGACCGTCGGGTCGTTCAGCTCACCCTCGACCTGACCGCGGAGGCGAAGGTGGCCTGCGGTCTCGCCCCTCAAGTCGGCCGCCTGCAGTGCCAGACTCAGCGGCGCCGGGCCCAGGCTGAAGGCGCCCGTCAAGCGACCGCCGTCATCCAGCGTGCCCTCGGCACGAACGGTGGCACCGCCCAGCTCCAGCACCAGCTCGTCGAGCTGCGCCGACTTGCCCGCGAACCCGCCGCGCACCTCCAGCCGCTCCACAGGAATCTCCTTCGCGCTGCCGTCAGCCAACGGGGCGCGCACCGTGCCCGCGGGGGCTTTGAACGTCCCGCCGACGGTGCCCTCCAGTGTTATACCCGCGAAGGTTGGGAACACACCGAAGTGGAAGTTCGCGGAACTTCCCCGGCAGGCGTGCAGCAGACGTAGGACAGAGGGTATTCTCCCAGACGGAGCCGAAGTCGCACCGGGACTTCGGTGTGTTCTTAACCTTCGCGGGTATAGCTCGCCTCGACCGCCAGCTTGCCCAGGCCGCGCACCGACTGTGCAGACGTGACGCGCGCCACCACCACCGGTGCTCTCCCCAATGTGGCCCGCCCATCGACCCTGAGGTCGGCGTCGAGCCGGGGCAGAGGGCGGCGCAGGCTCGGCGCCCGACCGGAGACTCCGGCCAGGGCAACCCGCCCACGGTACCCGATCCGCGGCTTGCCGGCCAACTGGTCGATCTGGATCCCCACGTCGAGGCTCACCCGGCTGGCGTCCGCCTGGAACGCCGGCGGGCTGCGCACCAGCCACACGGCGCCGGGAACGTTGACGTCGTCGAGGCGCACCCGACCGGTGAAGGACTGGCCGCGCGAATCGAAGTTGCCCTGGGCTTCGTAGTACGGGTATTCGGCGAAGCTGCCGCGGGCGCGGGCTGTGCCGGAGACGGCGAAGCTCGGCCCGAGGTCGAGCCGGACGTTGTACTTGACAGCCGTGTTGAGCGCCGACACAGTCCGGCGTATGCCACGGGGCTGGAGTTGGCCGTCGGCGAACCTCAACGTGCCGTCAAGCAGCACAGAAGGGGACGCCCCGCCAAACTGCACCTCGTAGTTGGTGTCGAGGTCAGCGGTGCCTGCCGCGAGCCGCACCGCCTTGTTGGCGTTCCGCGTCTGCAGCCAATGCCGACAGGCGATGGCCGGGAGACGAGCCGACCCGACGATGGCGCCGGCCCGGGTGTCGACGTCAGCAACGACCCGAACGGCGCCGACCTCGCTCAGTTGGGTGTCGAGGGTTGCCGAGCACGTGGCTTGGAGGCGCGACGGCGAGTCGGCTGGCGACCGGCGAGCCGGAAGCGACACGGTGCCGCGGGCGGTCAGCGTCAGCTCGGTGCTGATGAGCGACAGCTCGGCGGGCGGGGTCAGCAGCGAGAATCCGGGCGAGGAGACGTGCGTATCGTACTGGATCGTCTGGCCGTCGGCCGCCTTGGCCAGGTCAAGGGTGGTCGTGACGGTTACGCGGCCGCGCTCCACGTGGAAGCCGGTAGGCAGGGGGGCGATTTTGGTCCACGAGGCCAAGTCGAGGCCCACAAGCGCGAGGGTGGCTTGGACCGCCATGGTCTCGATATCGGCCGTGCCATGCGCCTGGACTTCCTGCAACGTACCATCCGGGCACGCGCCTTGGCGGGCAAACCTCACCTGGGGGAAGCGGGCGAAGTGGGCCGGCAAGCTCTGGAACGTGGCGCGTTTCGAGAACGGCCGTTGCCCCTCTGCGCCAAGCCCGTCGTCCTGGTAGTACAGCTCGAGGTCGTCAACCCGGACCTCCCCGCGGAACTCCGGGGGTGGCTTCCGCGGCTCCTTCTTCTCCGGGATCAGCTTCGCCAGGTTCAGGGTCCCGTCGGCACTTCGGTGCAGGAACGCCCTTAGCCCTTTGACCTCCACTGACCGCACCGTCTCCGCAACCGGGAGGGACTCTGCGCAACGCGGCAAGCAGTTTGAGGTGAACCGTCGCGTCCTGCACCTCGATCAACGAGCCGGTGGGTGAGGGTTCGCCTCGCCCGACCACCAACCGGCGCAGGCGGATCTCGCGTAGCGGGTCGCCCGAGCGCGCGCCGATCTCGCAGGGGACCTTGAGCTGCTTGGCCAACTGCTCCAAGCCCACTCGCGCTGCCGTGCCCCAGACGAGACGTGTGCTGCAGACTAGGTAAAGCGCGGCAAGGAGGAGCCCGACCAGGACCAGCAGGTAGCCGAACACGCGCGCGACCCCACGGCGGCGCTCGGTCCCCGGCTTGCGTCGTGGCTGTGACTGCTCCATGCGGTCTCTCGGTATTGGTAAGCCCGCACGGTAGACGCGAGCCCGGTCACTCTTGGCTAACCCTAACCCGATTCTCCCCCAGCGGCAAGGCAAGGAGTGGCGCCTCGCCTGCGCATTTCAACGGATGACGACGCTGCTACAGGACGCCCGAACTTGTTCGGGGGAGGCTGAGCACGGACAGATCCCGAACGAGTTCGGGCGTCCTGGAAGCCTTCCAGACGGATGCGCGCGGGCGACAGCGTCAAGCCCGCGTGCTTGCTCTGTAGCGAGACCACTCAACTGCCCGCCAGACACACGAGCGTCCCGTCGGCAGTCACTACATACAGCCTCCCATTCGCCGCTGCCATGCCATCGAACACCGGTGTCGCCCCCAGTCGACGACGCCCCAACTCCGTGCCGTCCGCCGTCGACAGCGCCAGCAGCAGCGCTCCTTGGCTTTCGACAGACTCCCCGGGGAGGGAACCAGCCTCGGCTGGCGGGCCGGCAACGAACAGCACCTTACCGACCAGCACAATCGCCCGGACCTGAATCGGCACTGACTTCTCCCAGTGTGCCGCGCCGTCGCTGCGGCTCACGGAGAAGACCCGGTAGGGGCCGTCTTCGAGTTGGTTTGACCAGTGAACGGTCTTGCGGCCGTAGCCGAAGACTGTCGAGCCGTCGAAGGCGAGCAGACGCCCGTACACCAAGTTCTTCTCGCGACCGCTGCAACCGGTGGCGAGGGAGCTGTGCTTCCCGAAGATCCAGTAGGAGCGGTGGGGCCAGGTGTCGTCGAGGAAGTCGGTCACTGAGAGAAGGTGCGCGTTGCTCTCCTCCTGCGCGTCGCCGGTCTTGCTGAACACCAGGTGGCGTAGGTACACGTGGTCGTTGTCGCTGGTCAGAAGATCCGACCGCGTGCCGGGCATGGCGTTCTGATTATCTTGCGGAGGCTGCCGGTCGGTCTGTGGATCGGGGCTGTAGATTGGGGTCCGCGACAGCTCTTCGCCTGTCTCCGGGTTGAGCCGGCAGAGGTCGATGCCGCCGTCCAGGTACGAGTTCCTGCCGGCAGTGACGTAGGCCGTCCCGTCGCGGATCAGCACGCTCCCGTGGACGGGCGAAATCGACTCGACTCGGTCACCGACCACGACGCGCCGCTCCAGTCGGGCGGCGCAAAAGCGCCAGGCCAGCGCACCATCGCCGGCACGCAGGCAGTAGACGTACCCGTCGTGGCCGCCGAACAGCACCCGCCCGGCGAAGATCGTTGGCGGCGAGTCCACACGGCCGCCCGCCGTGAACGACCAAGCCGGCTTCCCCGTCGCGGCGTCCAGGGCATGGACGGTGTGTTGGTCGACCTGCGCGACGAACACCTTGCCCTCAGCGCTGGTCGCCGCGCTGAGTCTGCCGTCAAGCGTGGTCCTCCACTTCTCGGACAGGGCGGACTTGTCGGACAGGTCCGACGCGACGGCGACGGGTGTCGCCCCGCTCCGTTCCGCGTCGTGCCGGTAGGTCGGCCAGTCTGGCGATTGGTCAGTGGTGATTCGTGATTGGAGAACGGGTGCGCTGTTGTAGGCTGGGCCGCGCTCCAGCCGGCTCGATGCTGACCGCTGATCGCTGACCGCTGGTGGCTTCCCCGCCGCCGCCAGCGCACTGAACCCGCTCATCTGCACCGTTGCGTAGCAGCCACACGCGTGCGGCGGAACGTAGAGCAAGCCGTTGGCGGGCATGACTCCGTACATGCAGGTCCCGCGCGCCCAACTGTTCCACAGCACCTCGCCGGCGGCTAAGTCGATGAACTCCGTCCCTCGCCGGCCGCCGAGAACGTAGTTGCTGGTGGCCTTGTTGGTGTAGCACCGGTGATGATGCCCGGGGTTCTCGGAGTCAATGCGATCACGCAGTTCGCCAGTCGCCAAGTCGAGCTGCTCGACGAAGTACGGTCCCCACACCGGGTTGCTGTTCTGCTGGTTCGTGCCCGTCCACGGCTTGAACCCGCCGAACCACGCTGAGTCACCGATGATGAACACGTCGCGCACGTCGACCAGCGACAGGTCGCGAGTCCACAGAGGTTCGCCGGTCTGGAGGGAGAGCGCCAGGGCGGTCTTCCCATCGGAACAGACCACGCCGCCCTCGCAGACGACGCGCAGCCGCATTGCCGATCGCGACCACAACTCTTGCCCTGTCTTCAGTCCCACGCACACCACGGCATTGGCCTTCTGCCACAGCGCCCGATCACCAATGGCGCAGAGACTCAGGGGACGCAGCTTGGCGCTTGCCTCCCCCGCCTTCCGCCACAGCACGCGGCCCGTGTCGGCGTCCAGAGCGAGGAGGGAAACATCTGCCTTGTTCTCGGCGCCACGCAGACGCTGCATCAGTGGGGTGGACGTGTCCCGCGTGTACAGGGGCGACTTCGCCTCTGTTGAGAGCTTCTCCCAGGTCCTCAGTTCGGTCGTCCGCTCCTCGGTGACGCTCCGCACCGAGAGCAGCAGAGCGCCGTTGTGCCAGAGGATCTCTTCCGCGCCCGCGGTCTCGTCGTACACCTTGACGGTCTCTCCCGTCGCTGCGTCCAACGCCGTCAGCGGCGCGTACATGCCTAACGTCACGTAGACGCGATCGCCGATAGCCACCAGTCGGCGCTGAAGCTGCTTCGGCCCTTGCGTCCAGCCGGCAAGCCGCGGCCACCACTCGGCGAGGGGCCGCTTCCAGAGCAGCACCCCGTTGTAGGCGTCGCGCGCGACAAGCTGCCACTGCGCCGGGAGCAACAAAGACACGACAGGCGCCTCGTCGACCAGGTAGAAGATTCGCCCCCCGCTTGAAACCACGTCGGCGACAGTCGGCGTGTGCTCGTGGCTGCGCCCGTGCAGCGGCCCCTCGCTCCACTGCAACCGCCGAGGCGGGCCGACCACTTGGTCGTTGGCTACCGGGTTCCCGCTGGCATCATGCAAGAAGTGCGTCCACTCGTCGGTGCCTTCGTGCTGCGGCTTGACGGTCTTCTGCCACTGTCCGCCCTTCTCGACCATAGCCACGCCCCGAGGCACGAGCACGCGCAGGAGCTCGCCCATCACCACTCGCTCTCCGCCACCCGTCACCACCGCCAGGTTGACCGTGTTGTCGGCATACGGCAGCCGCGAGCCGGCCCACTGCTCAGCCGACACTGGTCCGGACACGCCGAGCGACCGCAGGTATGCCCGCGCCTTCGCTACGTTACCGGCGTCGACGTCGAGCCCGTGGACCAGGTAGCTCTCGTTCGCCCGAAGCGCCGCCGTGAGCTTCCCGTCGCCGCAGCCGAGGTGAACGACGAGACCGCCTCTCACGCCTGATTCGCGGAGGACACGTTGGGCCAGCGGCTGCGCGTCCTCGGCCGAAGCACCGGTCAGGAGGGCGCAGGCGGCGAAGGCACAGAGCAGGGGCGCGAAAGGATGGTGGCGCATAATTGGTTCTCCTCAGAACCGTACTTGGCGGGTCCCAGTGCGGCGCCTTTGCAGCCCTACCAGATCCTTCGCACATCATAGGCCGAAAACGCCGCATCGCAGGTCACCAGTGCGAGGTCGTCGGCCGTACACTGCGCGACGAGAAGGCGGTCGAAGAGGTCCCGATGGTGGTAGGGCAGGTCCATGAGTGCCGCGAGGTGATCGACCTCCACTTGCAGCAGGCTGAAGCCGTTCTCGGCGAGCTGAGTCGTGACCAAGTCACGAAAGGGCCGGCCTAACGTCAACTTCCCGAGGCTGGCCTTGATCACCATCTCCCACAGGGTGGCGATACTGACCCAGTTGGTGTTCGCAGGACTCTCGAAGGCCTCCCTGGCCGACGGGCTCAGCTTGTTGCTGCCCGTGATGAACCAGAGAAACGCGTGGGTGTCAAGAAGGAGCCTCATGACAGGTAGTCCGTGAAGTCCTCCAGCGGCTCATCGAAGTTGTCGCCCATCCCGATCAGCCCCTTCGCGCTACCGAACACGGGCCTCGACTTGGGCTTCGCTGCCGGCACCAGTTCCGCGACTGGACTCCTGTCAAGCGTGATGAGCAACCGCTTCCCCAGCAGAACCTTCTGAATGAGGCTTGGCAGCTCCCTCTGGGCGGTCTCGAGCGTCACGGTGGTCATCGGTTCACCTCGTTCCACTGTCCCCCCCAATTGTAGCGTGATGGATGACTGACTGACACCAGAGCCTTGTGTCCAGGTCAGCGTCCTCCGGCCGAGTCGACGGCCCACTGCGCTGCTCAGCCGCTGGTCGCCACGCCACCTCAGGTCACTCAACACTCGCCAGCGCCTTCTCAACCTCCGCCACCCCACGCGCATAGTGGTCACGAGCGCGAGCGAGAATCGGCCACAGCTTCTCGTTCCGTCCGGCATCCTCAGTCGGCGACTCCCAGCCGATCAGCTTCCCGGCGCTGTCCAGGGCGTCTGCCTCTGCGTGGAACGCGCGCGCTGCGGCCAGCAGAGGTTCCTTGGCTGGTTCGTAGTGGGGGGCGATCTCTCGGAGGAAGTCGCCGGCTGCGCGGTGCGTGGTCCGGTAGACGCCGTGGCAGTAGGAGTCTCCCCCAGCGCGCTTGGCGCCAGGTTGCTGGAACTTCGCGGTCCAGCGATCGTAGGCCCGTAGCCCTTCCAGGTCGGGCCGGCCGGGCGTGTGCGTCTCGGTGCGATCGCGGGCGTGGCGGACGGCTTCGCGGAGGGCGGACAGCTCTGCGGCGCGAGCGTCGAACGGGCCCGTTTTCTTACCGATGAACAGGGCGCCGAAGGCAGGGCAGATCTTCGTCGCTTCCTGAGCGCGCGTCTGCGGCGCCTCGGCGTACTCGTCGAGACCGGCGGAGGACCCACCGCCGAGGAACACGCCCTTGGCGTCGTCGTAGCCGGCCACGACATCCCATTCGGCGGTGGTGAACGCGTGCCACACAGGCACGGGACGGCCCGCGCGGAGCGACTCCTTGATCCGTGGGATGAGCGCCTGCATCTCGGCGGAGACGTCGTCATCCCTCCAGCCGAGGATTGCTTCGGTGGCCTCGTAGCCCAGTAGCCGGACCAACTCGGGCGGCTGCCTAGAGACGGAACAAGTGGGAGCGCACGGGCACGGCCCGCCGAACCGGAAGGCCGCCCCCGAAATGCCCTGAATGTACGCCGGCGAGTAGGGCTCACCGCGGTAGTTCAGCACCACCCGCAAAGCCTCGAACATAGGCTCGACCACGCGGTAGCGATCGACGTTCTGGAGGCCCACGTGCTCTGCCTCCTTGGCTCCCTCGCCCTGAGCAATCGTGCAGGCGCAGGCCCCCGCGCAAGTACAGAGGAATGCTCTGCGGTTCGCCATGCTGTTGCCTCTCTTCGGCGCTATCGCCCCAGCTTGATCGCACGTCGCACAAGATAGTGCGGCGTGTTGGGCAGCTCGGATCCCCAGCTCTTGCTGTAGCCGTAGTCTAGCCAGCCCGCCGGGTGCGAACCATCCCCCGGCTTGTCGTCGAGCACCAGCGTTGGGTGCCAGGACAGCTCTCGGCCGAGAGACGGGACCGTGAAGCTCGGCAGGAACTGGCGGAGGTGCTCGCGGGGCCAGGCGAGCCCGTCGCCAGAGAGGGCGACGTAGAAGCCGCTCCGTTCCGGCGCGCCCTGTTCCTGCCAGGCGTTGACGCAGAAGACCATCACGAACCGGTGCCAGGCCGTGACGTACTGCACGTGGAGGAACACCGCGTCGGCCGCGGAGAACGGGCTCGCCAGCACTGGCGTGTCGCGGCCGCCCAGGCCGGGTTCGTCGAAGGCGCCCTCGTGGTACTTGCGCCACGAGGCGGGCTGCGCGACCTCTGCGATTGGGCAGCGGGCGAGGCACACTTGGACGCCGCGGTTGCCAGCGCGCTCGTGCGAGGTGTAGTAGACCAGCAGGTACTTGCCGCCAGGATCTTCCTGCACGCACGGTTCGCCGCAGCCCTGGTCGGGCGTGCCGGCTGGGTTCTTCGGCAGGTGACCGGTGAGGATCGGTCCGAGCTTCTCGAAGGTGTTGCCACCATCGGTTGAGGCGGCAGCAGCCACGGAACAGTAGAAGCCCGGCACCTGACTAACGGTGTGCGCCATGCCCTCCTGATCCTCCGCGTGGTAGAAGGCGAGCAGGCGCCCCGAGGGCTCCCGCCACAGTGCATTGATCCCCGCATAGCCGTTGTCGAACGCGCCGGGTTGCCCCGGCGCAAGGACCTCGCGGACCGAGGTGAGATCAGTGAGTGACCGACCCTCAAGGCGGTACGAGCGTACGCCGGCGGCCAGGAACACCTTCGTCCGGCCACCCTCCTGCAGGACCGCCAGGCGCCCGTCGGGGAAGTACCGCAGACCGAGTTGCCCGTCCGACAGCACCGCCTGCTGAGGGCCGAGACTCACCTCCACGGCGGAACTCGCTGTCGGGCCGACGAGGGCCAACGCTGCGGTGCACCGGAGCAAGCGGAGGCGCATGGGGATCATCCTTGTTCGCGAGAGGCGGGGGGCCACCTTCTCTCCTCAGAGCTGGTGGTTGAGCGGTTGGTCCTTTG
>Ga0210054_1004485_pt1 | contig 10179 bp, 10 predicted proteins | sample CryGeymeta201516_FD_185470 | JGI IMG/M metagenome (GOLD analysis project Ga0210054, IMG submission 185470) | Groundwater microbial communities from Crystal Geyser aquifers in Utah, USA - Crystal Geyser metaG 2015-16 (SPAdes) (version 2) | ecosystem: Environmental > Aquatic > Deep subsurface >...
CAGAACGATCAGGCGGCTCAGCACACCGACCTGCGGCGCGGCGAGGCCGATGCCCGGTGCGTCATACATGGTGGCCAGCATGTCATCGGCCAGCGTGCGCAATTCGTCCGACAAATCCGCCACCGGGGCGGCGGATTTCTTCAGACGCGGGTCGGGGTGGATCAGGATCGGCTTCAGCATGGTCATCCAGATAAGCGATCCACCGCGCCGCCGCAACGCCCCCCTTGCGGCCACCGTGCGTTCAAGTAGCCTCGTCCGCAAACAGCAGGAGCACGCAGTGTAATGACTTTCGACGTAATGACTTTCGACGAGATCATCGACCGCCACGGCACCCATTCAGCGAAATGGGACATGATGGAGAAAATCTACAATGTCCCGGCCAAGGACGGCATCGCCATGTGGGTCGCCGACATGGATTTCCGCCCCCCCGCCTGCGTGCAGAAGGCGGTCGAGGACATGGCCGCGCACGGGCTTTACGGCTACTTCGGCGATGACCGAGCCTACAAGGCGGCAATCACGTGGTGGATGGAACACCGTCACGGCTGGCAGGTCGATCCGGCCACGATCTTCACCACCCACGGGTTGGTCAACGGTACCGCCCTGTGTGTCGATGCCTTTACCGAACCCGGCGACGGCGTGGTGCTGTTCACGCCCGTCTACCACGCCTTCGCGCGGGTCATCGAAGCCGCGGGGCGCGAGGTTGTGGAATGCGAGATGGCGCTGAACGGCAACCGCTACAGCCTCGACCTTGCGACTTACGACGCGCAGATGACGGGGCGCGAGCGGATGCTTGTGCTCTGCTCGCCGCACAACCCCGGTGGCCGCGTCTGGACGCGGGAGGAGCTGGAGGGTGTCGCCGATTTCGCCCGCCGCCACGACCTCGTGCTGGTTTCCGACGAGATTCACCATGACCTGATCATGCCCGGCCACAGCCATACCGCCATGGCTTTGATCGAGGGGGTCGCCGATCGGCTGGTGATGATGACCGCCAGCACCAAGACCTTCAACATCGCCGGCAGCCATGTGGGCAACGTGATCATCGAGGATGAGGCGCTGCGCGCCCGCTTCGCCGCGCGGATGGCCGCGCTTGGTCTGTCGCCCAATTCCTTCGGCCTCGTTATGGCCACCGCCGCCTATTCGTCCGAGGGCGCGGCGTGGGTCGATGAACTCGTGACCTATCTCGACGACAACCGGCGGCTCTTCGACGAGGCGGTGAACGCGATCCCCGGCCTTGCCTCGATGCCGCTCGAAGCGACCTACCTGGCTTGGGTGGATTTCACCGGCACCGGCATGACGCGCGAGGAGTTTACCACCCGCGTGGAACAGGACGCGCGCATCGCCGCCAACCACGGGCCGACCTTCGGCACCGGCGGCGAGGGCTTCCTGCGCTTCAACCTCGCCACCCCGCGCGCCCGCGTCGAGGAGGCGGTGACGCGGCTGCAAGCGGCGTTCGGCGATTTGCAGTAGGGGCGGCAGCAAGCCGCGCGAATAGCGCCGCAGGCGCCGCGTCCGTGTGGGGTTCGCGATACCCAGACGGGAGAAATCCGTCTGCACGCCCGGTGCACTGGGGGGGGTGTACGCCCGGTGTACGGGGCCCCCATTTCGGCGCCCAAGCCCCATGCCGCAACGCAGCACTTGCACGGCAGGGCGCAATAATCTACCCAATGTGCAAAGCTCGATGAAATATCCTTACCGCAAGGGAATCGCCCATGTCCTTCCGTCTGCAACCGCAACCGCCCGCACGTCCGAACCGCTGTCAGCTTTTCGGCCCCGGATCGAACACCAAGCTTTTCGCCAAGATGGCAGCCTCCGCCGCCGACGTGATCAATCTCGATCTGGAGGATTCCGTGGCGCCGTCGGACAAGGACAAGGCGCGCGCCAACGTGATCGCCGCAATCGCGGAACACGATTGGGGGGCAAAGACGCTCTCGGTGCGGATCAACAGCCTGGATACGCCGTTCTGGTATCGGGATGTGGTTGATCTGCTTGAACAATCGGACGAACGGCTGGATCAGATCATGATCCCCAAGGTGGGCTGCGCCGAGGATATCTATGCCGTCGATGCACTGGTGACGGCCATCGAAACCGCCATGGGGCGAACCCGGAAAATCGCCTTCGAGGTGATCATCGAATCGGCTGCCGGCATCGTCCATGTGGACCAGATCGCCGCCGCCTCGCCCAGACTTCAGGCGATGAGCCTCGGCGCCGCCGATTTCGCCGCCTCGATGGGCATGCAGACCACCGGCATCGGCGGCACGCAGGAGAACTACTACATGCTGCACGAGGGCGCCCGCCACTACCCGGACCCGTGGCACTGGGCCCAGACCGCCATCGTCGCCGCCTGCCGCACTCACGGCCTTTTGCCGGTCGACGGCCCGTTCGGCGACTTCTCGGATGACGAAGGCTACATCGCGCAGGCGATGCGCTCCGCGACGCTGGGAATGGTCGGCAAATGGGCCATCCACCCCAAGCAGATCGCCCTTGCAAATCAGGTATTTACTCCGTCGGACGCCGCCGTGGCGGAAGCCCGCGAAATCCTCGCCGCGATGGAGGCGGCCAAGGCTGCGGGCGAAGGTGCGACCGTCTACAAGGGCCGCCTGGTGGACATCGCCAGCATCAAGCAGGCCGAGGTGATCGTGACACAGGCCGAGATGATCGCCGCCGGCTGAGCCGTCTCGACACCGACAGCGATCATTGCAAAACACCCGAGCGCGCGGCATAGAACAAAGGATCAGACGGAGGTACGCATGAACTATCTCGACTTCGAAAAAGCCCTTGCCGAGATCGAGGGCAAGGCCGAGGAACTGCGCGCCCTGGCCCGCGAAAGCAAGGGAATGGACGTGGAGGCCGAGGCCCGCGCGCTTGACGAAAAAGCGCTCACCATGCTGACGGACCTCTACAAGTCGCTGACTGCGTGGCAAAAATGCCAGGTTGCACGACATCCGGACCGGCCCCATTGCCGCGATTACATCGACGCGCTCTTTACCGAGTACACGCCCCTGGCCGGAGACCGGAACTTCGCCGATGATCACGCCGTGATGGGTGGGCTCGCCCGCTTTGACGATCGGCCCGTGATGGTGATCGGCCATGAAAAGGGCCATGACACCAAGACGCGGATCGAGCGCAATTTCGGCATGGCGCGGCCCGAGGGCTACCGCAAGGCGGTGCGCCTGTTGGACCTCGCCGACCGCTTCAACCTGCCCGTCATCACGCTGGTGGACACGCCCGGCGCCTATCCCGGCAAGGGCGCCGAGGAACGCGGCCAGTCCGAGGCGATCGCGCGTTCGACCGAGAAATGCCTGCAAATCGGCGTGCCGTTGGTCTCTGTCATCATCGGAGAAGGCGGGTCGGGCGGGGCCGTCGCCTTTGCCACCGCCGACAAGCTGGCGATGCTGGAACATTCGATCTATTCGGTGATCTCGCCCGAGGGCTGCGCCTCGATCCTGTGGAAGGACGGGGGCAAGATGCGCGAAGCCGCCGAGGCGCTGCGCCTGACTGCGCAGGATCTTTCAAAGCTTGGCATTTGCGACAAGGTGATCCGTGAACCGCTGGGCGGGGCACAACGCGACCGCCCGGCGACGATCGCAAGCGTAGGCAAGGCCATCGGGGTGCTGCTGTCCGCGATGGACGGCAAATCGCGCGACGATCTGATCAAGGCACGCCGCCGCAAGTTCCTCGACATAGGGTCAAAGGGGCTCGCGGCCTGATCCCTCGCCGCGACGGCAGGCTTGCCTGATCGCCCCTCTCGCGCCACCATCGGCGGCGAGGAGGACAGACCATGCCCAACCATCTGTGGATGCAGGACGACCACCGCGCCTTTGCCGACAGCGTGCGCCGGTTTTTCGATGCGGACTTCCAGCCCAACCGCGACGCGTGGAAAGAGGCCGGGAAGATCCCCAAGGATTTCTGGCGCAAGGCCGGCGATTTGGGCATCCTCGGCGCCACCACGCCCGAGGATCATGGCGGGCTTGGCCTGTCGCGCCATTTCGACGCGGTGACCTTCCTTGAACAGGCGAAGATCGGCGACAGCGGCTGGGGCTTTTCCGTTCACAACATCGCCACGCATTACATCGTCGCCTATGGAACGGAGGAGCAAAAGGCCCGCTGGCTGCCAAAACTGGCGAGCGGGGAGATGGTCGGCGCCATCGCCATGACCGAGCCGGGCACCGGCAGCGATTTGCAGGCGGTGCGCACCACCGCCCTGCCCGATGGCAACGAGTACCTCGTCAACGGATCGAAGACCTTCATCACCAATGGAGGCAGCGCTGATCTGCTGATCCTCGTGGCCAAGACCGACCCCGGATCGCGTGCCAGGGGAGTGTCGCTTCTGGTCGTGGAAACCGCGGGGCTCGCGGGGTTCCGCGTCGGCCGCAAGCTCGACAAGCTGGGGATGCGCCGCAATGACACCGCAGAGCTCTTTTTCGAAGATGTGCGCCTGCCGCGCGATCATTTGCTTGGCCCGGAGGAGGGGCAGGGCTTCTACCAGTTGATGCGGCAATTGCCGTGGGAGAGGTTGATCCTGGGCTATGGCGCGCTTGGCGCGGCCGAGTGCGCGCTCACCACCACGCTGGCCTATGTCAAGGAACGCAAGGCCTTCGGGCAACGGATCATGGATTTCCAGAACACCCGCTTCAAGCTGGCCGAAGCGGCCAGCAAGGTCGAAATCCTCGCCGCCTTCCTCGACCAGTGCCTTGCGGAACTGGAGGCCGGGACGCTGACGCCGGAAAAGGCGGCGATGGCGAAATGGTGGGGCAGCGACGTGCAATGCGAGATCGTGGACGAGTGCCTGCAACTGCATGGTGGCTACGGCTACATGACCGAATACCTGATCGCGGAGCTTTACGCAGATGCCCGCGTGCAGAAGATCTATGGCGGCACCAATGAGATCATGAAGGAGCTGATCGCGCGCGACCTGGACCGCGATTAGGAGCGGCAGTTGAAGAGAGAGGCCGGATTGCGTCAAATGCCTGCGGTCAGGACGATCGGTTTCACGAAGCGCAGACGGCGGTTGGGCGGAGTGCCCTCGCGCGAGTAGTGCCGTAGGCGCCGCGCATCTTCTGTCAGGTGCGCCCGGACCGCAGTGATTTCGGTTGTTCGAGGACCGTAAACCCGGTCCCTGCGCCCACGCAACGCACACCAACCGCACGCAATTCACCGAAAATCGACAGGGTATGCCCCGATCTGGCCCGATTGCAGCCACCGGGCCTGCCCTCGTGCGCGGCATGATCAGGGGCACATTCCCACTTTGACAGGAGGCCCACCCCATGATCCGCACACGCAGTTTCGCCCTCGCCCTTGCGCTTGCAACGCTGACCGCCGCCGCCGCGCAAGCGCAGACCTACACCACCGAAAACGGCTGCACCTATACCCGCGCGCAGGCGCCGGGCTATCCCGCGACGTGGCACCTGATCGTCAACCCGCAGCAGGCCGGCCTGCCCACGCCAACGGGCCACTGCCCGCACATGCTGTAAGCCTGCGCGCCGCTCGGTCGCGCGGCGCGCGGCCGAAGCGTGCAGCGCCGTCCCGACAGCAGACCATGAGCACAATGACCCCTCAGGACAGTTTCTCGCTCAACCTCTCCAACAGGCCGAGGCACTGGCCCATCTGCGTCAGATCGACATATTCGTCGGGCTTGTGCGCCTGCTCGATCGAGCCGGGGCCGCAGACCACCACCGACATGCCAAGATCCTGGAACAGCCCCGCCTCGGTGCCGAACGGCACCACGCCCGCGCCGTTGGCGCCGGTCAGTTCCATGATGATGTCGCGCGCCTCGTTCTCGCTGGCCGGGATCAGCCCCTGCACCTCGCCCACCACCTCGGTCTCGATCGTCGCCTCGAGCGAGACCGAGCGCATTGCAGGCAGCAGCACCTCCTCGCAATAGCGCCAGAGGTCGCCGCGCACGAAATCGGCGTCCGCTTTGTTCACCGGACGCATTTCCCAGTCCACCTGCGCATGGCCGGGGATCACGTTATGCGCGACGCCGCCCGACAGCGCGCCGGTGTTGATCGTGGTCCACGGTGGTTCGAACAGGCTGTCCTCGGGGGCGCGGGTTTTCAGCGCCTCTTTCAGCTCCATCAGGCGGTTGACGTAGCGCACCGCGAACTCGACCGCGTTGACCCCGTGATCGGGCGACGATCCATGCCCCGCCAGCCCCCGGAAACGGGTGGAATATTCGCAACATCCCTTGTGCCCCTCGATGATCCGCATCTCGGTCGGCTCACCCACGATGGCGATATCGGGCAGCAGATCGCGCCCGCGCAGCGCCGCGGCCAGCGATTGCGCACCAAGGCAGCCGACCTCTTCGTCGTGGGTGAAGGCGAAATAGAGCGGTCGGATCAGTGTCCGCGCCGCAAACAGCGGCGCCATGGCAACCGAGGCCGCAATGAACCCCTTCATGTCGCAGGCACCGCGACCGTAAAGCCGCGCGTCGTCGGCGCGCATCGTGAACGGATCGCTCTGCCAATCCTCCTCCGCCGCCGGCACCACGTCCGAGTGGCCCGACAGCATGATGCCCCCCGGCACCTCAGGCCCGATCCGGGCGAAGAGGTTGGCCTTGCGCCCGGTTTCGTCGTGCAGCACCTCGACGCTGGCGCCAGCGTCTTCAAGGTGGCTGGCAAGGCACGCGATCATGTCGAGGTTGCTGTCCGGCGACACCGTCGGATAAGCGATCAGGTCGGCCAGCAGGGCGGTGGTCTCGGGCAGGCCGGTCATGGCTTGACGAAAAGCTTGCGCTCGAAGGTGCACAAGGGTTCCGCGGGGCCGTTCTCGCGGATCAGGATGGTTTCGGTGGTCTCCAGCCCCCATGTTTCCATCCACAGCGCGGGCATGAAGTGGAAGGTCATGCCAGGTTCGAGGACGGTTTCGTCCTCGGGCCGCAGCGACGCCGTCCGTTCGCCCCAATCGGGCGGGTAGCTCAACCCGATGGGATAGCCGCAGCGCCCCATGCGCTGGATGCCGTGGCTGGCGAGAATTTCCAGGAAGGCGCGTGCGATGTCGCCGGTGGTGTTGCCGGCCTTCGCCACCTCCAGCCCGGCCTCGATCCCTTCCAACTGCGCCTGTTCGGCGTCGAGCATTTCCTGCGGCGGCGTGCCGAGGAAGATCGACCGGCACAACGGCGCGTGATAGCGGCGATAACAGCCCGACAGTTCAAAGAACGTGGCCTCGCCCGCCTTCATGGGCGCGCCATCCCATGTCAGGTGCGCCGCAGTCGCATCCAGCCCCGAGGGCGTCAACGGCACGATCGCCGGGTAATCGCCCCAGTCATCGCCGACCCCGGTAATCCCGGCATGCATGATATCAGCGACGACATCGTTCTTGCGCACCCCCGGTTCGGCGCGATCAAGCGCCACCTGCATCACCTTTTCCGAAATCCGTGCGGCCCTGCGGATAAAGTCGATCTCTTCTTCGGATTTTACCATCCGCTGCCAGTTCACAAGCGCAGTCGCATCGACCAGCGACGCGCCGGGCAATTCCTCGAACAGCACCGCGTGCGCCTTGGCGGAGTAATAATAGTTCTCCATCTCAACGCCGATGCGCGCCGCCTCCAGCCCAAGCGCCTTGATCTGCCCGGCGAGGTCCTGCATCGGGTGGCGCAGGGTGGATTGCACGAAATTGTCGGGATACCCGAGGATGTTTTCCGGGTCCATCCAGCAGGTGCGCAGCGCACCGAGGCTGTCCATGTAGCGGCCCCACCAGACCGGCCCGCCCTCCATGCGCAGGATTACCCCCTGGTGGACGTAGAAGGACCAGCCGTCATAGCCCGTGAGCCACGCCATGTTGGACGGGTCGGTTACGAAGATCGCGTCGAGCCCGGCCTCGTCCATGGCAGCGCGGGTCTTGGCGATACGACGGTCGTATTCGTCATTCGAAAACGGCGCGCGCCCCAGAGGCATGGCATTCTCCCTCGTGATATGTGTAACCAGGCCACGCTAGGCGGATAGCACCCCGGTTCTATCGCCGAACCGACACTTCGCTTGCCGAACACGTCAGGATCGGTCAGGACCGAAGAAACCCGAAAGCGACACGATGACCCGACTGATCCTGTTCAACAAGCCCTTTGACGTGCTGTCACAATTCACCGACACGGGCAACACCGGCAGCCCGCGCCGCACGCTGTCAGACTTCATCGACTGTCCCGGCGTCTATCCTGCCGGGCGCCTCGACCGCGACAGCGAGGGGCTGATGCTGCTGACCGACGGTGGCCGCCTGCAGGCGCGTATCACCAGTCCGCGCAACCGGACCCCCAAGACCTACCTCGCGCAGGTCGAGGGTAACCCGACCGAGGCACAGATAACGGCCCTGTGCGAGGGTGTGACGCTCAAGGACGGCGGAACGCGCCCTGCAAAGGCGCGCCGGATCGACGAACCCGAATGGCTCTGGCCCCGCTCACCGCCGGTGCGCTTTCGCAAATCGGTGCCCGATGCGTGGCTGGAACTTACCATCACCGAAGGCCGCAACCGGCAGGTGCGCCGCATGACGGCGGCGGTCGGCCTGCCCACCCTGCGGCTGGTGCGGGTGCGGGTGGGGCAATGGGCACTCGACGGGCTTGCCCCCGGCGACTGGCGCGACGTGTCGGAGGATCTCACCGCGCCCGCGCCCCGCAAGGGTTGACGCCGGTGCGTCACCGCCTCCGACTGCGCCACCTGCCGTGGCTGGCGCTTGGCTGGATCAGCGTCGGGCTCGGCTTCGCCGGTATCGTGCTGCCGATCCTGCCGACCACGCCGTTCCTGATCCTCGCCCCGGCGACGGCACTGGCTGGTTGAGCATCCGATCTTTGGCGGCCTGCACCGCGATGGGGCTGGTTCTCGGCATCAGCCTGTTGTCCGGGGGCGACCGCCTGATCATCGTGATCCGGATCCTCGCCCTTGGCGGCGCCGCCGGCTTCATCCTGTCACGCCCGAACGGCGACGGATCGTCCGGCGATCAGCGCCCCGCAAGCCGGTCCTTGAGCTTGGCCCAACGGACGAGCACGGCGTCCACCACGGGGTCGATCACGCGATCCTCGAACTTCTCCCACAGGCGCCACAGGTAGATAAGAAGCGCCGCCAGCAGCAGCAGGATCACGATATTGACCCATGGAAACAGGCTGACATCCGGGTCATCGACGGCGCGGATCGACACCGCGTTGGGATAGATCGACAGCGGTGTGACGCGCCAGCCGTAATGGGTAATCACCACCCATTGCGGATTGGCACTGTTCGAGGTCAACTCCGCCGCCACGGCATGCAGGTTGGAACTGTCCAGCTTCAGGTAAGGTGGCCAGCCGAATCCGGTATCCTCGTTGCGATAGACCGCGACATCGCCATCGGGCTGCGTCGTGTTGATCAGCCGCAGGTCGCGGTTGCTGCCATCGGCGTTACCGGTATCCGACCGGGCATAGAAAATCCGCGTCCAGCCCGAAACATCCGCGCGGATCACCTCAGTGCCGGTGATGCGCACCACGTCGCGTCCGGGCAGGGTGTAATGCAGGAAGCCGCCGATCAGAAGCGCAATCAGCAGCAGGAAAATCCAGCGGGCCCATCTCATGGCGGTCAAATCCCTTATCTCGCAACGTCCCTCTCCTACCCTTTCACATGGGACGGGCAAAGCCAAATGCGAGGGCTTGCGGCATGTTGGCCCGTGGCGCACAGTGCCGCTATGTCCGACACGATCCAATCCCGCCTGCTCGACGAGATCGCCGCGCGCGAGGCCGATCTCGTGCGCCTGACGCAGGACCTTGTCCGCATCCCCACCCTGAACCCGCCGGGGCGCTGCTACCGAGAGATCTGTGATTTCCTCGCCGCGCGGCTGAAGGCCGGGGGCTTCCATGTCGACCTTGTCCGCGCGGCGGGCGCGCGGGCGGACAGCGACGCGCATCCGCGCTGGAACCTCGTCGCCCGCCACGACGGCGGCCGCCCCGGCGAGTGCGTGCATTTCAACAGCCATCACGACGTGGTGGAGGTCGGCCATGGCTGGACAACAGACCCGTTCGGCGCCGAGCTGAAGGACGGGCGCATCTACGGGCGCGGCACCTGCGACATGAAGGGCGGGCTCGCGGCCTCGGTGATCGCGGCGGAGGCCTTCATCGCCACCTGCCCGGACTATCGCGGCGCGATCGAGATCAGCGCCACGGCGGACGAGGAATCGGGCGGTTACGGTGGCGTTGCCTTCCTTGCCGAACAGGGCTGGTTCGCGCCCGAC
>Ga0210054_1004500_pt1 | contig 10164 bp, 8 predicted proteins | sample CryGeymeta201516_FD_185470 | JGI IMG/M metagenome (GOLD analysis project Ga0210054, IMG submission 185470) | Groundwater microbial communities from Crystal Geyser aquifers in Utah, USA - Crystal Geyser metaG 2015-16 (SPAdes) (version 2) | ecosystem: Environmental > Aquatic > Deep subsurface >...
GCCTGTAGAAGATATCGTGGCCGACATGCGTGCCGGGCGCATGGTGATTCTGGTTGACGAAGAAGACCGTGAGAACGAAGGCGACCTGATCATGGCCGCTGACCACGTCACGGCCGATGCCGTCAACTTCATGGCTCGTTTTGGCCGTGGACTGATCTGCCTGACCCTGACCAAAGAGCGCTGCGAACGCCTGCAACTGCCGCCCATGACGGCGCGTAATGGCGACAAAAAAGGCACAGCCTTCACCGTGTCAATCGAAGCCGCCGAAGGCGTGACCACCGGTATTTCTGCCGCCGACCGCGCCTGCACCGTGCAAGCTGCCGTGGCCAAAAATGCCAAGCCCGAAGACCTGGTGCAACCCGGCCATGTGTTCCCGCTGCAAGCGGTAGAAGGCGGCGTGCTGATGCGCGCTGGCCACACCGAAGCCGGCTGCGACCTGGCCGCCATGGCCGGCTGCACCCCGGCGGCCATGATCTGCGAGATCATGAAAGACGACGGCACCATGGCCCGGTTGCCAGACCTGCAGGTATTTGCCGCCCAACACGGCCTGAAGATTGGCACCATCGCCGATTTGATTGCCCACCGCAGCCGCACCGAATCACTGGTCGAATCCCTGGGCTCACGCCCCCTGAAAACTGCCTTTGGCGAATTCACTGCCCATGCGTTCAAAGACAAAACTTCCCACGGCGTGCACCTGGCGCTGGTCAAGGGCCAATGGGGTGCAGACGATGCCGTGCTGGCGCGGGTGCACGAGCCGCTGTCGGTGCTGGACGCGCTTGAAATTGGCCGTGCCATGCACTCCTGGAGCCTGGATGCCAGCCTGAAAAAAGTGGCCGCCGAGGGCAAAGGCGTGGTGGTTTTTTTAAACTGCGGCGAAAGCGGCAAGCAATTGCTATCTCAGTTTGATGGCACCGCCCGCGCCAGCCATGGCCCGACGCGCGGCCAAATGGATCTGCGCACCTATGGCATTGGCGCCCAAATTCTGCGCGAATGTGGCGTCCACAAAATGACGCTGATGGGCAGCCCAAGGCGCATGCCCAGCATGACCGGTTACGGGCTCGAAATTGTGGGCTACCTTAGCGCTTGAACTAAGCGCTTGAATCATCCAAACACACTGACAGACAAGAGACCAACATGCTGATTGCAGACCAAGGCACACTCGATGCCACCGACCCCCGCCTGGACGGCAAACACCTCACCATTGGCATCGTGCAGGCGCGCTTTAACGCTGACATCACCAACACCCTGGCTGAGGCCTGCAAAGCCGAATTGCTGCGCCTGGGCGTGGCTGAAAAGCACATCACCTTGCTGCAAGTCCCTGGCGCGCTTGAGGTTCCCATAGCACTACAGGCCCTGGCTGAAAAGCTGAAGTTTGATGCCCTCATTGCCCTGGGCTGCATCATTCGCGGCGAAACCTACCACTTTGAACTGGTGGCCAACGAATCGGGCGCGGGCGTGAGCCGCATCGCGCTGGACTACCAGATTCCCATTGCCAACGCGATTTTGACCACCGAAAACATGCAACAGGCGCAAGCCCGCCAGACCGACAAGGGCCGGGATGCCGCCCGCGTAGCCATTGAAATGGCCAACCTGATAGAAGCAATCGAATGAGCCAATCCAGCCACCCCAACCCCTCCAGCCGTCCCCCACGCCAGCCCCGCAAGGGACTAACCAGCACCGGCGTGCGCAAGGCCGCCAGCAAGTCTGACCGCTCCCGCGCGCGTGAATTCGCGGTGCAGGCGCTCTACCAAGTACTGGTGGGCAAAAACGACGTGGCCGCCGTGGATGCCTTCACCCGCGACCTGGCCGGTTTCAGCAAAGCCGATGCGGTTCACTTTGACGCCTTGCTGCACGGCTGTGCCGCGCAAGCCGACAGCTTGAACACCCTGATTGAACCTCTGCTGGACCGCGGTCTGCGGGAAATTTCGCCGATTGAACACGCGGTGATGTGGATTGGTGCCTACGAGCTTCAGCACTGTCTCGATGTGCCATGGCGTGTGGTGATCAACGAATGCGTCGAGCTGGCCAAGGAATTTGGCGGCACCGACGGCCACAAGTACGTCAATGGCGTGCTCAATGCCCTGGCGCGCCAGCAACGCGCAGCCGAAGTGGCCGCCGACCAAGGCGCACGGCCAAAAGCGTGATGCATATCTCCAGGCGCGCCCAGCGCATTGAACCGTTTTATGTGATGGAAGTGGCCAAGGCTGCCAGCGCCGTGGCGGCAAGCGTGGCGCACAGCGACGCGCCGATGATTTTTTTGAACATTGGCGAGCCTGACTTCACCGCCCCGCCGCTGGTCCAAGAAGCGGCCGCGCGCGCCATCCACAACGGCCTGTCGCACTACACCCCGGCCACCGGCTTGCCCGAGCTGCGCGAACGCATCAGCGCCTGGTACCAGAGCCGTTTTGGGGTGCAGATAAGCGCCAACCGCATTGTGGTCACCGCCGGAGCCTCGGCGGCGTTGCAGCTGGTGTGCCTGGCCCTGATTGAAGCCGGTGACGAGATGCTGATGCCTGACCCCAGCTACCCCTGCAACCGGCATTTTGTGTCGGCCGCCGAGGGCACGGCGGTGCTCATTCCCACCACGCCAGCGGAGCGTTTTCAGCTCAGCGCCGACAAGGTGGCGCAAGCCTGGAACAGCCACACGCGTGGCGTTCTATTGGCCTCGCCGTCGAACCCGACCGGAACCTCCATTGCGCTATCAGAAATGAAGCGCATTCACCAGGTAGTACAAGGGCGCGGTGGCATTTCTATCATTGATGAAATTTATCTGGGCTTAAGCCATGAGGCCGACTACGGCCAGACGGCGCTGGTGCTGGACGACCAGATCATCAGCATCAACAGCTTCAGCAAATACTTCAACATGACCGGCTGGCGACTAGGCTGGGCCGTGGTGCCAGAAAAGCTGGTGCCAGTAATGGAACGCCTGGCACAAAACTTGTTCATCTGCCCCAGCACCATTTCGCAATATGCCGCGCTGGCCTGTTTTGAAACCGATAGCTTGGCCGAGTACGAGCGCCGCCGCGCCGAATTCAAGGCCCGCCGTGATGACTTCATACCCAAGCTGAACGCCCTGGGTTTGACCGTGCCGGTGATGCCTGATGGCGCTTTTTACGCCTGGGCTGACTGCACCGCAGCCTGCTCCAAACTGGGTGTCAACGGCAGCTGGGATTTGGCCTTTGAGCTGATGCACCGCGCCCATGTGGCCGTCACGCCGGGGCGCGACTTTGGCAGCGCAGACACGCAGCATTTCATCCGCTTTTCCACCGCCAATTCCATGGCTCAACTGCACACGGCCATTGACCGCCTGAAGGCCTTGCTGGCATGAGAGCAAGGATAAGCACGCGCGCGCCCTTTGCCGAGACCTTCACCTGGCCGGTGCGCGTGTACTGGGAAGACACCGATGCCGGTGGCATTGTTTACTACGCCAACTACCTGAAGTTTTTTGAGCGCTCGCGCACCGAATGGTTGCGCGCCAAAGGCATTGACCAGCACGCCCTGCGCGAGGCCACGGGCGGCATGTTTGTGGTCAGCCAGGCGGACGTGCGTTACCAAAAAAGCGCCCGGCTCGACGATGCACTGTTGGTTACAACTTCTCTGCGGGAAGCAGGGCGTGCATCCATGACAATTCACCAACAGGCTTTTTTGACTGCCAGCACCCCGGTGCTGCTGTGCGAGGCCACGGTCCGCGCCGGGTGGGTCAACGCCAGCACGCTCAAACCCGACAGAATTCCAACCCAAATCCTTCACGCTTTGACTTGAACGCACTGACATGAACCAAGACCTTTCCATCTTTCAATTGGTACTGAACGCCAGCGTGGTGGTGCAAGTGGTGATGGCGCTGCTGATCAGCATCTCCATTGCCAGTTGGGCAGCCATCTTCCGCAAGCTGTTTGCGCTGGGCAAGGTCAAGCAGCTCAACGACACCTTTGAGCGCGACTTCTGGTCGGGCAGCAACCTCAACGACCTGTTTGCCGCCGCTACCCAAAACGCCCGCACCGCCGGGCCCATGGAGCGCATTTTTGCCAGCGGCATGCGGGAATACCAAAAACTGCGCGAACGCCACATCACCGACCCCAGCACCCTGATGGACGGCGCGCGCCGGGCCATGCGCGCCAGCTTTCAGCGCGAGATGGACGTGGTGGAAACGCACCTGAGTTTTCTGGCCTCGGTGGGCTCGGTGTCACCCTATGTGGGCTTGTTTGGCACCGTGTGGGGCATCATGCACGCCTTTACCGGTCTGGCTGCGCTCACGCAAGTCACGCTGGCCACCGTGGCCCCCGGCATTGCCGAGGCGCTGGTGGCCACCGCCATTGGCTTGTTTGCCGCCATTCCAGCGGTGGTGGCCTACAACCGCTTTGCGCGCGACATTGACCGCATTGCCATCCGGCTGGAGACCTTCATTGAAGAGTTCTCCAATATTTTGCAGCGCAACGTGGGCGCGCAATCGGCCGGCGGCCACTGAGCGCAACAGGAGCACACCATGGCAGCTGTAGCCCACCGCGGACGAGGTCGCCGCACCATCAACGAGATCAACATGGTGCCGTTCATTGACGTGATGCTGGTGCTGTTGATCATTTTCATGGTCACCGCGCCACTGATCGCCCCCAGCGTGATCGACCTGCCCAGCGTCGGCAAGGCCGCCCAGCAGCCTGATCAGGTGGTGCAAATCATCATTGGCAAAGACGAGGCGTTGCAGCTCAAGCTCAAAGACAAGTCCAGCAGCATCAGCCTCAAGGAAGTCGCCAGCGCGGTCAAGCAGGCGCAAGCGGGTGCGGCCAACCCGGCGGTGGTGATCAGTGCCGACAAAGCCGTCAAGTACGAAGCGGTGGTCAAGGTCATGGACACCTTGCAGCGTGCCGGTGTGGCGCGGGTGGGCTTGTCGGTGCAACTCGCGCCCTGAACTGGACAGCCATGAACGCCGCGGTTGACCGCCTGGAATTTGCACCGCCGCCCACTGCCGGGCTGTTGCGTGCGCTGCTGCTGGCCTTGATCGCCCATGCCCTGCTGGTGGCCGCCTTGACCTGGGGCGTGAACTGGCGCAGACAAGCTGAGTTGACACCTGCCGAGGCCGAACTCTGGGCCAGTGTGCCGGTGGCAGCCGCCCCCAAACTACAAGAGCCGCCCCCAGAGCCACCGGCAGTAGAACCACCCCCACCCCAACCCCAACCCCTGCCGCCACCGGAACCTGTGGTGCAGCCGCCCAAGGTGGACATTGCGCTGGAACAGGAAAAGCAGCGCAAGTTGAAACAACGCGAGTTGGAGCAGCAAAAACTCAAAGCCGAGCAAGCCAAGCTTGAGAAAGCCAAGCTGGAAAAAATCAAGCAAGAAAAAGCCAAGGCAGACAAGCTCAAACAAGACCTGGCCGACAAAGCCAAACGCGAACAGATCAAGAAGCAGGAAGCGCTGCAAGCCAAGCAATTGGAAGCGCAGCGCCAAAAAAACCTGCAACGCATCGCCGGTCTGGCCGGAGCCAGCGGTGGCCCCAGCGCCACGGGCACAGCGCTGAAATCAGCCGGGCCGTCGGCCAGCTACGCCGGACGCATCAAGGCCCGCATCAAACCCAACATCGTGTTCACCGAAGACATCAACGGCAACCCCACCGCTGAAGTAGAAGTGCGCACCGCACCCGAGGGCTCCATCATCGGCCGCAAGCTGCTCAAATCCAGTGGTAACAAGGCCTGGGACGACGCGGTGCTCAGAGCCATCGACAAGACCGAAGCGCTGCCACGCGACACCGATGGCCGTGTGCCACCGGTGCTGGTGATCAGTTTCAGGCCCAAAGATTAACCGGAAAGAATGACGGTAGCCGTTAACGTGAAACAACGCCTACTGCCGACAAGAATGGCGTGTCGTAGGGCCGACTTCAGTCGGCCATGGCGGGTTAAAACCCGCCCTACGCAGGGCACGCGTGTTTCATGCTTTGGGGTGTCCTTGTTGAACATGGACGTTAACGTGAAACAACGCCTTAACGTGAAACAACGCCCACTGCCGACAAGAATGGCGTGTCGTAGGGCCGACTTCAGTCGGCCATGGCGGGTTCAAACCCGCCCTACAAGGGGAAAGCCAAGTTCGTCACGTCACCCAAATTGCTATTATTTAAATAGCTGCTCGCCCTTATATTACAAGGGCTAGAGGCCAATTATTCATAAATAATTTCAGCCGTACCCGGCGCTACCTGAGCCCACCAGCTGGCCAGTGCCGCATCGCTGGGGTAGAACCGGGCCCGCTCGCCCAACTGCAACTCGGCCGTGGCAGCGCCCTCTTCTGCCCTGCACTGCAGCGCCATGCGCACCCCCAGGCCGCGCCACAGATCGCCCTGTTCAGTGACTTCTTTCTGTGCCGGAAAATCTTTCAGCAAACGTGGCAGGTCAAGTTTGCTGGTCGCCCCGCTGCTGCTGGCCGTGACCCGCAGGTACTTGCCAAAGCGGCAGCGCGCCTGCTCCAGGTTCCAGACCTGGGTGACCGTCAACTGCATGCCACCCGAGAAGCGATCCGGCTGCTGCTTGCCCATCACAATCACCAGCTCATCGTCCTTGAACAGGTCTTTGTGGGCGGTGATCATGGCCTCGTCGGCACGGGCTTCAATGACACCGGTTTTGTCGTCCAGCTTGAACAGCGCCAGCTTGCCGCGCTGGCCGTTGATGACGCGAAAGTCGGTGATGATGCCCGCCAGCAGTTGCGGTTCGCGGGTGTCGATCAGCTCGGCAATTGGGCGCTTGGCAAAACGCCGCACCTCGCCCACCACTTCATCAAACAAGTGGCCCGACAGGTAAAACCCCAGGGCTGTTTTCTCAAATGTCAGCCGCTCTTTCACGCCCCAGGGCGTGGCCTGCACCAGGTCGGGCTCTTGCGTGCTGGAGCCATGGTCATCGTCACCGCCCATGTCAAACAGGCTGCACTGGTTGGCGTTGGCCAGGGCGGCTGCACCAAATTCAAATGCCAGATCGACACTGGCCAGCAGGCTGGCGCGATTGCGGTCAATGGCATCAAACGCACCGGCTTTGATCAAGGCTTCTACGGTGCGCTTGTTGATGCGGCTGCGGTCAACCCGGGCGCAAAAATCAAACAAGCTCTTGAACGGGCCTTTGGCATCGCCGTTGGGGCCGACACCGCGCCCCTCACGCGCAGCCACAATGGCTTCAATGGCTTGCTGGCCGCTGCCCTTGACGGCGCTCAGGCCGTAGCGAATCACGGTGTCGGACACCGGCTCAAACCGGCTCACGCCCCGGTTCACGTCCGGGGGCTCAAAGCTCAACCCCATCTTCAGGGCATCTTCGAGCAACACCTTGAGCTTGTCGGTGTCGTCCATTTCAACCGTCATGTTGGCGCAGAAGAACTCGGCGCAGTAATGCACCTTGAGCCAGGCGGTGTGGTAGGCCAAGAGCGAGTAAGCGGCGGCGTGCGACTTGTTGAAGCCGTAGCCGGCAAACTTTTCCATCAAGTCAAAAACTTCGTCAGCTTTGCTCTCAGAAATGTCTTTTTTGGCTGCACCGTCACGGAATATCTGGCGGTGCTTGGCCATCTCCGCCGCGTCTTTTTTGCCCATGGCGCGGCGCAACATATCGGCACCGCCAAGCGAATATCCGCCCAGAATCTGCGCCGTTTGCATCACCTGTTCCTGGTAGACCATGATGCCGTAGGTCTCTGAGAGCATCTCGGCCACCAGGGGGTGCGGGTACTCCACCACCTCGCGGCCATGTTTGCGTGCCACAAAGCTGGGGATCAGATCCATGGGGCCGGGGCGGTACAAGGCGTTCAGCGCAATCAGGTCTTCCAGTCGGGTGGGTTTGGCGTCACGCAACATGCCTTGCATGCCGCGCGATTCAAACTGGAACACGGCTTCGGTCTTGCCGTCCTGAAACAGCTTGTAGACCGCTTTGTCGTCAATCGGCAGGTTCTCGAACGCAAAGTGCTCCTGCCCTGGGTGGCGTTTGATGATGAATTCGCGCGCAATTTCCAGAATGGTGAGTGTGGCCAAGCCCAAAAAGTCAAACTTCACCAGACCAACCGACTCCACGTCGTATTTGTCGTATTGGCTCACCGCCGAATCACTGCCGGGCTGCTGGTACAGCGGACAAAAGTCGGTGAGCTTGCCCGGGGCAATCAGCACCCCCCCGGCGTGCATGCCGATGTTGCGCGTCAGCCCCTCCAGCTTGCGTGCCAGCTCCAGCAGGGTGCGCACGTCTTCTTCACGGGCTTCGCGCTCGGCCAGAATCGGCTCGGCCTCCATGGCGTAAACCAGTTTGTCGTCGCGCTTTTCACCAGACGGCGGTGGCAATTGCAAGGTCACGGCCACGCCCGGCTTGTTCGGGATGAGCTTGCTGATGCCGTCGCAAAAGGTGTAGCTCATGTCCAGCACACGGCCCACGTCGCGGATCACGGCACGCGCGGCCATGGTGCCAAAGGTGGCGATCTGGCTGACCGCGTCTTTGCCGTATTTGCTCTTGACGTAGTCAATCACCAGGTTGCGATTGGTCTGGCAAAAGTCAATGTCAAAGTCGGGCATGGACACCCGCTCGGGGTTCAAAAAGCGCTCGAACAGCAGGTTGTACTGCAGCGGGTCCAGGTCGGTGATCTTCAGCGCATAAGCCACCAGGGAACCCGCCCCGGAACCACGCCCTGGGCCCACCGGGCAGCCGTTGTTTTTGGCCCAGTTGATGAAGTCGCCCACGATCAGAAAGTAGCCAGGGAAACCCATGCCCAGAATGGTCACCAGCTCAAATTCAAGCCGCTCCAGGTAGCGTGGCATCTCGGCTGCGCGTTGCACCGGGTCGGGATACAAATGCGCCATGCGTTCTTTCAGGCCAAGGTGTGAGGCGTAGCGAAAATACTCGTTGGCCTCCATCACCACCCCATCGACCTCGGGAATGGGAAAGTCTGGCAGCTGTGGCTTGCCCAGCACCAGGCTCAGGTTGCAGCGCTTGGCAATTTCCACGCTGTTGGCCAGGGCGCTGGGCACATCGGCAAACAGCGCCTGCATCTGGGCGGCGGTTTTGAAATATTGCTCACGGGTGAAGCGGCGTACCCGGCGCGGGTTGGCCAGAATCTCGCCCTCGGCAATGCACACGCGGGCTTCATGCGCCTCAAAATCGTCAGGGCTTAAAAATTGCACCGGGTGCGTGGCCACCACCGGCAAAGCCATGCGTTGCGCCAGTTGCACGGCCGCCGCCACATGCGCCTCGTCATCGGGGCGGCCAGCGCGTTGCAATTCAAGATAAAAGCGGTGCGGGAACACCTGCGCCAGTTGCAGCGCGCCGTCCAGCGCCCGGGCCTCATCACCCTGCAGCAGGGCTTGGCCGACCGGGCCGGCCTGCGCGCCCGAGAGGCAAATCAAACCCGCGTTCAACTCGGTCAACCATGCCAGCGATACCGTGGCCTGGGCCTTGCCCCCGGCTTGCGTCCAGGCACGGGCCAGCAGCTCCGACAAGTTCAAATAGCCCTGTTGACTTTGCACCAGCAGCAACACGCGCGACAACTGCCCCAGCGCCTTGCCCAGGCCCTCCAGCCACACCTCGGCCCCCAGCACCGGTTTCACACCGCGCTTGCGTCCCTCGCGGTAAAACTTGATGCCGCCAAACAGGTTGCTCAGGTCGGTGATGGCCAGGGCGGGCTGGGCATCGGCCGCCGCTGCTTTGACCACCTCATCAATGCGGGTGGTGCCGTCAATAACGGAAAATTCGGTGTGCAGGCGTAAGTGAACAAACATGGGCTTCAAGTATGATGGTTGTAACCGGTCGACAGGCGCAGAAAACGCCCGGACGGTTACCCGTTGGATTGTAAGAAGACCCCAGGGCTGATCACTTGAAAATTCTGGTAGTTGATGACCACGCGTTGGTGCGTGAAGGCTTGAGCCAGGTGCTCAAAGGGCTTGAACCCGGGCAGACCGTTGAGGTGCTGCAAGCGCCTGACTGTGCACAGGCTTTTGCCCTGGCCCGCGCGCACCCGGATTTGGACTTGGTGCTGCTGGACTACCACCTGCCCGACATGAATGGCCTGGCCGCCTTGGCCGTTTTGAGTCAACAGCACCCGGATTTGCCGGTGGTCATTTTGTCTGGCTCGGCCAACCCCAGCGTGATGCAACAAGCGCTGACCCAAGGGGCAGCGGGTTTTGTGACCAAATCGGGCTTGAGTGACGAGTTGCTCTTTGCCCTGCGGCATGTG
>Ga0210054_1004513_pt1 | contig 10149 bp, 7 predicted proteins | sample CryGeymeta201516_FD_185470 | JGI IMG/M metagenome (GOLD analysis project Ga0210054, IMG submission 185470) | Groundwater microbial communities from Crystal Geyser aquifers in Utah, USA - Crystal Geyser metaG 2015-16 (SPAdes) (version 2) | ecosystem: Environmental > Aquatic > Deep subsurface >...
TAGTAAGTTTGGAGCATAGTTGCTTCTCGCTCTTGTATCTGGGCAAATCAAGTGTGTTGAAGCAGGTGTGAGCCTTTGGATAGGATTCAGCATCTGCCTCCGTTCCGATAATGGTGAACCTTTTTATTTCACCATTTGACCCTTGCAATGCTCCAAAGCCTTGGGAGGGTACTCCTGCTGATCCAGTGACAAACTGCAATAGGCGCGCTCTCGTTTCCTGTTCAAAATTATTCACTGTATTCCAAAACCACCGTACAATTTCGCTATCTTCTCCTTCGTCAGCAAACGTTCCTGAGTAGGTAGAATTTGCTCGCCAGTCATTGACCTCTATTGTAGGAAGTCCACATAGCACGAGGCTCAGTTCCTTGGGGTCAAATACGACTAATGCTTCTGCAGGAACAACGTCCAAAAACCCAAGTGATATTTCTTGAAGCTGTGACCGAATTCGATGCAAAAATCTATAGCGCAATTGCGCCTCCATGTAGGCATCTAAATTTTCCATTGTCACCGCCATATCTGCGCCGCCAGGGATCAATTCAACTGAAACAAGTTTTCCTGCCGTATGTTCTGTCACTGTGAAGTCGAGACAAAGCGCAGACATGTCATCCGTGTCTTTCAATTTTTGCAGAGAATCATAAAACTGTGTATCCAGATCTCTCAGATCTTGCAATGTTAGGGGCCATCCCAATAAATATTTGTACAGGAATGGTACCAAATGGGCTGTAACAACTTGCTGGTCAAAGAGCGCACGTCCTAATACACGGCCGGTGAAACGAAAGAACATCAAATGATCGCCAGCACAAGCAGTAGCTGCACGTATAACAAAAAAGAAATAATTTAAACAGTTCGGTCGTTAGCTGCTTTTATGAAAGATTGGGTTGTGCATGACAGACAAAAGAAAAAGATTTATAAAGAGACGTACCAGAATCGGGGTTAATACTGACATACGTTTGATTCGTGCCAGCCTTCCACAAACCTAGGGCTGGACGCATAATGTCTTCGGTGATGAGTTGAAACCATTCCCTCGTGACGCCACCGGAGTCAATGCCCATTTCTCCAATGAACTCAAATCGCCAAGGCTGGCGCATTTGCTGTGGAGAAAGGCTCATGACAGATCGCAAACTATCCTCAAGTAAGTTTTCACGTCGAACCACAAGCTTAATGTTGCCATGGTCCCAACTCCCAACAAGCTCATTGCAGATGCCACGAAACCAATTCGATTTCATATTCAAGGACTTGGCTTGGACACCAGCAATATCTTGTGGTGAATATGTTGTTGTGGAGAAATAGAGTTTTTCTCTGATGATATTTTGTTCTTTCTTGTTCACTTGAATCTGTGCGACGGTGATAGCGTCTTCGGGTGCCACCAAGTCAATGTTTCCAGCAGGAAGTCGACGATCCTTTCCGGCCATAATGGACAGAGATGGGCACCAGGCGCTTCTGGTGTAAGTTTCGTTGACATTCAATGCAGGTACAGGCACCCATTGAAATGCATTTCCATCTTCAGATAAGACTCGCATCCAACCGTGCGAAATGGACTCATCATACTTCAACATGATAGTTTTCTCATTCGTGTCACTTTCATCTTCAATAAATGTGTCTCGTGTCATTTTACGAGCTTTCCCGGCAACAAACGGATGCGCATCCTCTGGTGTATTTCTTGTCACAGGGAAAAATCGAATTTTTCTGTTCCTAGGAAAACTAGCAGGACATGTTACCTCATACCGGACCTCATCTACGACAGCCAAAAATGTCATTCCTTCTTGAACGTGCTTGGGGATCTTAACCTTGACGCCCCATGGCTTTTCCGTAGCTAGACAAGTCATTGTTTTTGTTATTGCTGCTGTGGAATCTTGAGTGCCCCTGGTGTCAACTTGAGTAATGCACCTGTTTCGTATAGTCTTGTTATCCTTGGACTTTGTCAGTTCCGCCATTTTCAACATGGTTTGACGAGTCACTGGCTCTCCGGGAACCATGATGTGAACACAATTGATGCCTGGAATCAAGTTGGTAGGACAATGGCCCAAGAGTTCGTGGCCTTCAATCCTGACGACAAAGTCAGACCCCGGCGTGGCATCCAAGGGTATTTGCACTCGCTTCAATTGGGGAGGACGGCGAGTCCTGGTGACTTGATAGGCACCTGCTTTGGGGGTTTGTCGACCATACAAATTATTATTTCTATCATCGGATAGCGATAAACTGCAAGCTCGATACAATGACATGCGTCGATGGCGACGCCGAACGCCAAACAATGCCGATATTCTTCGCCGCATAGAGGGAGCTGCAACATCTTCCTGCCACTGAGACGTATTATCAGGCACCGAGAAAGAAAGAACGTTCCGGGCAAATCTCACAGCTTCCATCTTATTGAAAATGCTTGCACTTCTAGACAATTTAAATGAACACCCCTCAGCTAAAGAATCCCCCCGCAGGAAGCAAGCAATAAATTTGGTGGTGTGTACGCTAGTTGACGTTGCTGCCGAGACAAGCGAAGGAAGAAAAACGTGGTACCAGGTACTTGAGTAATTCTTGCCTCCGACGTGGATGCGTAAATAAACGTCATCGATGCCGATGTAACGTCGGTTGATAAACTTGCTTCAAAGAAGGATTTATCAATCATCATGGAAATGCAAGGTTTTTTGTTGTTGTTGAATATTGAAAAGACACTCTACTCTGCGTGAGAAGCTCCGAAGTACTGTACCACGTACACTCAAAAAGATTCGATTGTTCCAAGCAAACGCTACTACTAGCTAGTACGTGATACTAGTACCGTACTAGTCTAGTACTACTACTAGTACACAAAACATACTGTACGGTACCACTGGTAGTAGCAAAACTACTCACTGTCAACATAATTTTTGTGAAAAAGCAATGACACAATTTTTCATACCTAGGTAAAATTAAATTATATCATAATTCCATGTTCACACAGTACTCCATTAATTAACTGGAATTAGAGTAGCTCATATTTAATTAATTTCATCAAAAATCCTTTAATTTTCCTAAGTAAATAAATGGAATTAATTCATAATTATGGAATTAATGGATTTATTGCATCATGTCTCTTGGTTCTACTTGTTATTTTACTAAGTGTTTTTGTTTAAATAATATTTTCCGTTTAATTCCAAATTCTGTTGCATCAGAATACATTAATTAAAATTATTAGAGCTAGAAATGGTATGGAATTAATGGCACAAACAAAAATAATTATCCATATCGTACATTTTTACCTAGGTCTGCAATTTTTTCAGCCAGTGTAAGTGACTCTTATTCATTGTGTTGCCAAGAACCTTGAGAACTTCTTGGGTGCTATTTTTAAAAAGCCAGATTTTGAGGTTGGTCGCCGTTGTCTCAGTAATATTTTCCACGCTTGTGAAATAATGGACTTTACTGTGGCTTCTTGGCAGTTTTAATTAGTGAAGTGGAAAATTAAATGAACAACGATAGCAATTGCAGCACCGAACAGAGTAGATGTTGCCATTGCCCTGTCCAGATGTAATGTATTAGGTATCTTTGGCACGGATGCGCATGGAGGTTTGAGGTGCTGGGACTGCTCGAAAAGAATCAATGGTGGATGCAATTTTCTGATCCGTTCCCTTTTTCCATCGCAAAGTCGAAGAATTTCCTACGAGCATAATGGCCTGATTGGTTCCATCCGGAATGGTCGCCACGACCTGTGCCTTTCGTGGTACTTCGGATCCTGTCGATTGGGATAGAATGGAAAAATTGATATCCAAGATACGGTAGTTATCTTTGAGAACACTTTTGGTCACTTTGACGTCGGTGGGTGCCCCGTAAAAAGAGAACCTCCCGGTTGATGAAAAGAGCTGATCCTGAAAGAATTTGTTGCTGAGATCCGCTATCGACTTTCCTTGGACATCCGTACTGACAGCCAGGTAGGCCCCGTCGCCAGTTTTTCCGTCGCGACATTCAACATCATAGTTGGATCCGGTGGCTTTTGGAATGGTGGATCAGAGAGAAGAGGAGCAGCAGAATTTAGCAAAAAGAAATTGCAAATGAAATGTATTTGAATAGCCTTAAAAAGTTAGCATTCAATGTGGAAATTCCTTTGCTTTTGTTCACAACTGCACTTTTTTTTACGCACCCAGAGGCCAAGGAGAAGCAAAGCTGGCGAGAACCGGGACCTTTCCATCCTTTCCTTTGAGCAAAATTTCAGCCGAGACCTGTCCATTTCGAGAATCCCGAAAAACTTCACTTCCGTCTCTTTTTTTGTTTTTCAACCATACATTTTTTAAAAACAAAATATGTCACACATCACCGGTTTGAAAACAAAAATAATCAGAAAATACAAAGACATCTCATCACAGGAGGCACACAAACAATTTTACTACGAGTTCTACTAGACTACGTAGCTAGCTAGCTCGCTCTACTTGGTAGACGTACTTTAACACAATACCCGTAGTGGGACGCATCTTTCCTCCTTGTCCACTCACACCCATGGGCATAGAAACTCCTCCATTTTTGAGAAAGTTTTCCACGTTCATTTCTGCTGCCACTGCTGATTGTTGGTTGTTGCCGCTGATACCAATGGTAGTAATTGCTAGCGTTGTTTGACCGAACCATGTCAAAGCATCTCGTCGCGACAAGACTTCTTTGGGTTTATGTTGTTGTTGCTGCTGCTGCCGGTGTTGTCGCGGAAGGAGGCCTTGGCAAGTCGAGATTGACCAAGCCCAGAGTAAGATAATGGATACTGTCGTTGACATCATCGTCCTAAGCTACTACTAGTTGTAGTTGTTGGTTTAATTGATTCAACTTGGTAGAGGCATTCACAACATTGACGGCGCAAAAAATGTAGTGTATCGACAATCGGCAGGCACGCCTCACATCAATATCTATCGAACTGATGACTGGATGCATTCGTCAAACCTATTGGCCAGTGTGCGTGTTTTTGTTTGTGCAGTACTAGGTACGCTAATGGCTTGATAGTAGACGCACACTAATTCTGATTATCGTATCTTTTTACCGGTCTTTGTGTCGTCAGTGGAGTAGTAGACACTTCTTAGTATGATTAGTACTAGAGTATTAGCTAGTAGTCTACTCTTCTCGTCTACTACCAGATAGAGTACCATCTTCACAACTTTTTTGATTTCCAACCAAACTACAAACACTAGCTAGTAGCTAGTCCATACCTCAGCCGCCATCGTTAATCCTTTCCGTGATACCATTTTTACCAGGAAATACAGATAGTAGGTTGCCCCATTAACAATCCATTTCGCTATAGGCTTTCGTTTGAGATAAAGCCAACTCTCTGTTTGTAGCACGTAAAAATCCCTAAATTAAAAATTGTCAGGATGAAGATGAAGCGGAGCCGATGCCAGATTGTCACTACTACTAGCAATTTGGAGGAAGGTTCTACCATTTCAGCAACAGCGGCGGCGGCAGCAGCAGCAGCAGCATTGCCTGTAGTTGTGAATTCAATAACAAACAACAGATCCAGATATGGCTGGCAGCGTTTAACTGTTACTACACTTGGTGTTTTTTGGATGGTGATGATGACACTCGTATTGGCGAGAAGAGTGCAAGGATTTCAACCGAACGTCAATCGATTGGTCACTGCTGTTGTCCGAAACCATCCAAATGTCGGTGTATCACCAAGAACTACCTGCCAAAATTTTCAACAGCAAAAGAATAGTGACCAAGATGAAATGGACAACCATGTTGGAAAAACTAGGATAAGAGATGCAGTAGAGGTTGATAGTAGCAACAACAGCAGCAACAATATTCCATCGGAGAGACAAAATGTCCCACAACCAGCAATAGTATCCCGAAGATCTTCCTTGCAGACCATGTTTTTGACAGCCACTGCTACAGCCACGGCTGTTGCTACATTCAGAACCGATTCGGCGTCGGCTGGAATTCCAGAGGTCGATACCTACGGAAATCTCTTTAGTCCCAAATCGGACATGTTGTCCGGTGGCAGTCAAGCAGCGCGAGGGATATCGTCACGACAACGTGGATCGCGATTAAAACCTGGTCAACCCATTCAAACTGTGTACGAAACACGATTTATAGCCTATTTAAGTCGCTTTTTATTGAACTTTGATCCAGCAGCCAATGCTTGGTGGTTGCAACAAAATGGATTTCGGGATACATGGGATACCGTGCTGCAGGACGATAGTAGTAGCAACAACAACAACGACAACAAAAGCGAAGATCCCAATCTACCTTTCTATAAGTTTGCGTAAGTCTTCTTTTTGGGTATCGTGATAATGGAGAAAACTACTGTGTAAAATCTTGCACGCTATCTCACGTTTGAAAAATACATTCTTTTTGTATTGCAACCAAACCATATACATAACTCGACACACATTGACAACAATATACATTTTCCTTTTTAAAGTGAGTTTGCAGAAAGTGTAGAAGTTGGGTTGGCGGATTACTTTACTGGACCCTACGGTAGTTATTCATCCGTCCAGGCTGCCAAGGCTGGCATACTGGCATCCAACACCGCACTGTCGCGACCACAACCAAAAGAGAGTGGACCAGGATTTCCTTCGTTTATCACCAACACGTTTTCTTCCCAATTAAAGAATAGCCAATCATCGTCATCGTCGTCATCATCACCACGTAAATCTACGAAACAAAAAAAGGACGACAAACGGGAATCCATATCTCCTGAAAAGAACGGAGTCCTCAATCTCTATTCGCTATTGAAGGCACGCTATACATCAGTCGCGGCCAAACGACAACTCGCTATTCTATTTTCTTTTATTTCGCGTCCCGATTTGCAACCAATGCAAGAAATTATAGCACTACTGGGAGAAGCCGACAATGCCACTATTTCTGATATCAGTCTTTTACGACAAGTGGTGCGGAATGAAGAGACTTCTAGAACAAGCAGTCGAAGAGGAGGAGGATTTTCCAAAATCAATCCACCCGTCATTGTGGTGGATGCTCCACCAGCACTGGGTGACGAGTATCAACCAGCGGAAGTGCGACCCATAATGAGGCCAACGTCGCGAGTCCTGCGCATTCAAGTACTAGATCCAGGGGAAGGATATACCAACCCACCACCAGTATTTGTATACCAAAATGGAGCGAAGAGAAGCTGTCAAGCCTGTACCATTGTCGATGGAAAAGGTTATGTATCGGAAGTTCTGGTACTGGATCCAGGATACGGGTATGGAAATTACGGTGGAAAGGATGACTGCCCTCCCACTGTGAAAATCGAGCCACCTAAGAAACAAAATGGCAAAGTAACTCGCCAAGCACTGGCTGTCGCGGACTTGGAATACGAAGTTGTGGACGTGGAACTTATAAAAGGTGGCAACGGCTATATCAAAGCAGAACCTCCGAATGTAGTCATTCCTTTGCCCGATGAGGATCCAGATTGGTTCATCGCGACTCAAGAACAACCAGAAATGCGGACGATACCTGTTCGGGATATTGAACCCCTTAGGGCGGAAGTCAGCGAAATGAAAAACTCTGACGGCAATGTTGTCTACGATTTTTTCGGATTTCGGCCTGCTCCCACCATTAATAGAGCTCTCATACAGAGACTTCGGCGAGATCCTCTGGAACTTCTTCCGTCCACTGTCATGTTGGAGATTGAGGACATCGAAGAAGCGCGCTACCAAGTGGCCTCCTTGCCACCGATACCCCCCAACATCAAAGTACCTTCGCCACGTTTTCGTGCCTTTGATCCGATTTTCGGTGGAGTTGGTTCTGTACCAGTCACCAAAGGAGCAGCAGCTTTAAGTGCTAGTGAATATGGAAGACTGGCTTTGAGCGGGGCGGTTTGCACCGTCATTGTACGCACGGCATTGAATCCCCTCGAACTCATAAAAACAAAGCAGCAACTGGACAATGACAAGGAGCTCTTTGAATATGCACGCAACAGAGGCAAACGGAAAGCTATTACTACAGAGAAGGACATCAAAGAACCAGTGGGCGAAGATAGAAGTGAAAAAGGAAAGATTGGAATACTCGATATTGTATTGAGCTTGGCTGAGCTTCGTGGTCCTCTGGCATTGTTCCAAAGCGCCGACATTACGTTTCTTGCTTCTCTCGTCTTTGGATCTTTTGGCTTCGGTACCACGGAACTCTTTCGGCGATCGTTCACAGAAATTTTGGTTGGTGGTGATTCGGGTGCGAGCAGTGATGGTGGTGGCGGCGGCGAACTTATTTTACTCCTCGCGGCTGCCATTGGCACTGTAGTAACCAGCGCAGCAGCCACACCATTTGAGGTATTGCGGGTCAAGAGTATGATTCTCCTCGAGCCTGCTGAATGGACTAGAGTCCTTCAAACATTTATTGCAAGTGAACTGGGCATTGTTTATGAAAGCTTTATCTATATGAATGTATAAATCTAACAATTTTTTCATGTTCGTTTCGTTTGCTACAGAAGGAAAATCCCGCCTCGAAGAAACCAATCAAAAGGAAGACTAAAGCAGTCGACGAGGAATTTAAGCTCTCCAATCTCGACATTAAGGATCTGTTACCCTTGTGGTCCGGTTTTGCGCCTACACTATCGCGGGAACTTTCGTTTGCCATACCCAAATTTGTCGTCTTTGATGTGCTGTCTAGGACAATCGTCGATTTTGTAAACTCTCAAACATTAGAAGGAGCTCTTCCTCTGCAAGTTGGAGCTGGACCTGCTGGGTTGGCCGTTTCCGCAGTTGCGGGAGCAATTGCAGGTGTCGCCGGTGCTGTTGTCAGTCATCCAGCAGACTTGATCTTGACGTATACATCTGTATCGAAAAAATCCAACGAGGTATCAGACAGCGACACTCGTGAATCTGCTGCGCCACCAGGATGGGTTGGAGTAGTCAAGGAATTGCTTTCGCGCGAGGGAGGAGTTGCCAACTTGTTCATTGGGTTGCCAGCTCGAGGTATCTTTTTCTTTCTCGTCATTGGCCTTCAATTTTTCCTGTATGATTATGTCAAGAATCTGTTTCAAGTTGGGACAGACGATCTCAGCCTTGTGCTTGACGTCTTCTACGCGGTTCGAGAGGGCCTCGTTAATATGGACTCATAAGTAAATAATGGACTCATAACTTGCTAGCTACCTACTAATGCCACAATACCTAAATCATTCTTTCGCTCCCATTCAGAGTACTCTTTTCAGCAACCTGCATCTCAATCGAATGGCTTTCCAAACAAGCTTGACCTCCAGCTTGGAAGTGACAGATAAACTCATAATGATTTCGTTTTTCTTTTGATACTTTGACAGGGCTGGTGAGCAATCGAATCAATTGGCGGTGTGGTCTTTCTCGAGTAGAAAGAAAACTCATTTCAGAGGTATCCTGGGACGTGCAAATACCGTAGTCTATCCAAATCATGATACCGTTGCAAATACCGCCGCAACGCTTGAACGGCACATGTACAGTCTTGTCTATTATTAAACCAGCATCTGCTTCGATGCCGTTGTTGGAAGTGTACTGCAGTCTAGCAACCTCAAAGGACTTGGTCAGTTCCTCGAAATCATATTCCCACATTGGCAGCGACAAATCGTACTCGTTAAAACGATTTCCATAATGATTCGCACGGCTATGGTCAAACCCAGAAATCCGTGCCTTTGTTTTGTCGTCTCCGCAAGGTCCGTAAGCTCGGCTCAGTGAATGAGATTGGATGGCAACACCACGGATTACGGCCACACTTGGCACCGAACAATACTTAGGATGCAGCATATCCCTTGCCTTTAGGGCACGTACCAAATAATAGTAATTCAGTGCTTCCTGTAGGTGCCATCCCTCCAGTATTTCATAGTATGGTTCTGCCACGACAACTCCAATCTTTTCGTGTGGTTTGCAACCCAAGATTTCAGCATTTATTAACTGTTCGGCATGACATTGCAAAATTTGAAACATGTTTCCTGGTCGGGGCAGTTCGTTGGCGAGCTGAGCAATTCGTGCCGATAGGTTCGGAATGTTCGTATCGGAAGTGCTGCTTTCGAGTGACGAGACTCTTTTGGCACCCTCTGTGGTTGCTGCCAACATGGCACACAATCCAAAATCCGAAAGGTCCAACAGTACACAGTCTTTGGTATGACATTCAAGAGCCCTTCGAATACCCCTTTGCAGCAGTTGCAATCGCTTGGAATCGTTGAGCTGGAAGGCTCGAAACGGAGAAATAAGTGGTTGCTGCATGACTCGTTCTTCCTCTGGTGGTGGTGGAACGAATTGCTGT
>Ga0210054_1004518_pt1 | contig 10142 bp, 9 predicted proteins | sample CryGeymeta201516_FD_185470 | JGI IMG/M metagenome (GOLD analysis project Ga0210054, IMG submission 185470) | Groundwater microbial communities from Crystal Geyser aquifers in Utah, USA - Crystal Geyser metaG 2015-16 (SPAdes) (version 2) | ecosystem: Environmental > Aquatic > Deep subsurface >...
TCCATCCGGAAATGAGATAGTTTCGTCGAGTTCAAGGCGGGCGATAATTTTAACCACAGGAATACATAGACGTATTTCGAGGATTAAAATTTGAGCCCAACGCCGAAATCGGTGAAAATAGCCATTTACGGGTGGGCACTAGTTAGTTGGGGAGCCAAGTGCCATACCCAGTTAAGAAGGATACAAATAGCAGAGGGACAACCGGGGACGTTTCCGGGAGACTACAGAACGGAAATCCGGTGTTTGAATGGCCGGGAGGCGGTTTGGCGGTTTACGCGGAACCAGAACATGGAGCAGCTTATGGATGAAAGAAAGCCCATCGTGGCGGTTCTAATGGGAAGTGCATCTGATGCAGCGGCTATGAAGGGATGCATTGAGACTCTAATGGCAATGAATATACCCTGCGAGGTGAAGATACTTTCAGCCCACAGAACTCCGGAGCTTACGGGTCAATATGCCGAATCCTCCGCAGGGCGTGGCATAGAGGTGATAATTTCCGGCGCAGGATGGGCCGCGCATCTTGCGGGGGCGATTGCCGCAAGGACGCTCTTGCCTGTAATAGGAGTACCCCTTGATTCATCGCCGCTTTCAGGAATGGACGCGCTCCTTTCAACGGTCCAGATGCCGCCCGGTATTCCTGTGGCGACAGTGGCGGTTGGAAGCGGAGGCGCTAAGAACGCAGCTGTCCTGGCAGCCCAGATTCTTGCCTTGAAATACAGCGAAATAGCCTCCGCGCTAAAAGAATACAGGGAAAAAATAAGACGGCAGGCGGAGGAAAAGGTTGATGGTTGGGAAAACGTCTGAAAAGGAAATATCCTCCTGTAATGGAGGCCCTGACGGATGAGGGAAAAAAGGGGGCGGTGCTCCGCGCGGCCTCAGTTCTAAGGCAGGGAGGGCTGGTCGTATTTCCGACAGAATCTTTTTACGGGCTGGGGGCGGACCCGTTCAACGAAAATGCGGTTCGCCGCCTTTTCAAGGTCAAGGGAAGGGCTCCTGATCGCCCACTGCTGCTGATAATACCAGATAAGGATTGCGTAAGGCGCTACGCTCTCCATGTCAACGAGACGGCAGTGAAGCTTATGGATTCATTCTGGCCCGGAGGACTGACCCTTGTATTTGAGGCAGGCCCAGAAGTCCCGGATATTGTTACCGCTCAAACCGGCAGAATAGGCCTTAGGGTGTCCTCTGATGCTATTGCCGGAGGCCTCTGCACTTCATTCGGTGGGGCGATTACGGGAACCAGCGCCAATCCGTCCGGTACAGCTCCTTTTGACGAAGCACTTGAGGCTGCGGATTCTCTTAAAAACGAGGTGGAACTAGTCATTGACGGTGGAAGATGCCCGGGAGTGAAGCCCTCGTCGGTCGTTGACGTAAGCCGTACCCCGCCGGTGTTGATCAGGGAAGGGATGATTTCCAAAGATAAGATCGGACTTGTAACGGAGATCATTACTTTATATGAAAATAGATAGTCATAGCGGCATAGGCCGCTATCCGGGCACATTACCTGTGCGGCTGAAGCCGCACCTACCCCGGATTTTTGAGATCATAAGATGGTTTTATATGAAAATACCCCTGCCTCTTATCCCTTCCTCTTTACTATAAAAGCGTAGGGATGGGGAGGCATTATTCCCCCCCCTTCGACGGGGTAGGGAAGGGTGGGGGTTATTTTCATTTTTCGTTGTGCCCTATACGGGCATAGGGGTTCGTAAAAAGTCCAGAATTGCCTATTTCCCTCATTCCGGCGAAAGCCGGAATCCGGAAATATCAGCTAGTTCTGGACCAAGGCTTTCGTCTGGGTAACGCTACTAGGTATAAGATTTATGCACGCTGGCACAAAGAGGATCGAGAGCAATTTCGAATATCTCAGGAAGCTCTTCATCATGCCCGATTCGCCTGACAAGTTCATCGAATTCGGGATAGAACTTCTTGAGATGATTCATGTGTTTTTTCAGAAAGAGGCCGGAATACACAGTAGCATCACCCTTCCTCAATTAAGCGGCATTTTTGATCAAACGGCGATACCCGAAAGCCCGATGCTCATAAAGGACGTACTTTCAGAGATCAAGAGCAAGATAATAGATCATTCGGTCAAGGTCGGAAGTCCGTGCTACATAGGGCACATGACAAGCGCCATACCGTATTTCATGATCCTGATCGAGATGATTATTGCGGCCCTCAACCAGAACCAGGTGAAGATAGAAACCGCAAAGGCATCCAGTTTTGTTGAAAGAGAGCTTTTGGCATGGTTGCACAGGCTGGTGTTCAACCGGAGGGATTCTTTCTATGAAAGGCATATTCACAATCCCGGGGTCGCGTTGGGGAATGTGACAAGCGATGGCACGATAGGAAATCTCACCGCCCTGTTCGTGGCCAGGGAGAAGGCCTTACCTCCTGATGACGGGTTTGCGGGGGCTCGTGCCGAGGGTATGGCTAAGGCGCTGCAGCATTACGGAGTCAAGAGGGCGGTCGTGATTGTGTCGGCGAGGGGTCATTACTCAATAAGAAAGGCGGCCAACATACTCGGCATAGGAGAGGAAAACGTTATCACCATATCCGTTGACAGCGGAAACAGAATGGATATCAGAAAACTGCGCAAGAGGCTCAGAGTTCTGGATCCTAGATATGGAGGAGACAGCAGGGTAATAGCCATTGTGGGGATAGCCGGCACCACAGAGACCGGAAACATTGACAGGCTGGACGTCATGGAGGAGATAGCGCACGAGGCCGGAGTTCATTTTCATGTGGACGCCTCTTGGGGGGGGCCTGCGCTCCTGGCTGAGGAGTACAGGGGTCTCTTTAGGGGTATCGAGAAGGCGGACTCAGTTACAATTGACGCCCACAAGCTTCTTTACTGCCCGATGAGCATGGGCATGGTTCTTTTCAGAAGCGAAAAGGACCTTAATGCCATAAAGCACTCATCCCAGTACATCATAAGAAGGAACTCGGTTGATACAGGGCGGTTTACCGTTGAAGGCTCAAGATCCTTTACCTGTTTGAAGCCTTGGGCTTCTTTGAAGATAATAGGCAGAGAAGGCTATGGCCTGCTTTTCAGACAGGCAAGGAGGAATACCGACATCTTCAAAAAGATTCTTGAGAAGTACGGTAACTTCGAGTGCCTCAATCATCCTGAGCTTTTCATCTTGACGTATCGTTTCATACCTGTGGATGTGAAGGAAAGGCTTCTTTGCTGGAACAGGGAGGCCGCGGCATCGGCCGAAAAGCGTAAAACCTTTGAAAAGGGCATCGCCAGGGTAAACAGACTCATGAATGCCTTCACCGTGAAATTGCACAAGGAACTCAGAAGAGACGACAGCACATTCGTCTCGCGTACCACCCTTGAATCAACACGCTACAGGCCCCACCACATCGTTGTCCTGAGGGCGGTACTCATAAATCCCCTCACAACCGGCCAATACCTTGAGGAGATAGCTGCGACACAGAACCGCATCGCCCTTCAGCTATGGCAGGAATTCGCCCCTGCTTACGGCCGGATGGCGGAGGAGGTGGGAGGCTCTATCCCATATCAGATGCTTGAATCCTGCCGAATACTCTGAAAGATAATTAGACAATTCAATATAATACAAAAAATGGCAAGAAAGCGTTAGTTACAGATGAGATAATTTGTCAATACATTGTCAATAAAATATTAGGGAAGGAAGGAGTCGAAAAGGGCCATAAATGGATAGTTGCTTGGCAGGATATGCACCAAGTGTTGTCACGTGTTCTCCTGGTGTCGGAAGCAGGCCAAAAGACAGCAGGTGCCATTCGTTAGGGTATGGCAAACCTCGACGCGCATATCCTCAGAATCTTCTTTTGACATGCCGCAGTTGATTGACAGGTTATTGACAAGGTGTTTGGTCTTGGAGGAAAGCCGGGGTCTTTTTTAGACCCACGGCTCGAAGTTGGAAAGGAATCCAATTCTAAGAACTATATTTTGTTGCCTGTTTTTCCGAATTGGTCAAATAACCTTGCAGTCGTTTTAGAGTTTCAAGTGTCACTTTTTCGGTCTCACCTGATTACTCGATCAATAAGATTTCTCCTCAGTAGGAGGCGGAGACAAAGATGCCAGGAGGAGAAAGACACCCCAGGGCCTCCGCTGAAGGAATTTGCTCTCATTTCGTAGCTCTTTTCATAAGGTTTATTGTTATAAATATCTTAATCTATAATTGCGTCGTTATTAAGAAAAAAATCAAGCGATAACGAGCGCTTTTCATGTCTGGAAAAAAAATGAAAGGTAAGGAGGTTACAAAAATCGCGAGTCCGGAAAGGACAAGAAGAAGGGTTATCAGGGACAATCAGAAATCCGGTCCCCAGGGGAAAAATAGTAGATGTCACTCAGGAAGAACCAATACGAGGTTTTTTCACGAAGCCTTACGACCAGGAAGATGAGTAAGGCAATAGGCAGAAATTATAGGTAAGGGTGAGGCTGCCTTTAGTCCGCGGCCTCGCCCCGGCATCATCGAGGTGGTCAGAATTGGGTTATCAGACTTGGAAGGGTCTCAGTTGACATACAGGTCAGAAGACATTCTGCAATGAGGAATACCCGATTGAGGCCATAATCAACCAATCTCAAGATGATCCGCAGCTTGATTTCTTTTTCCTTTTGCTCAAGGTTCCGTCTTTCATCGAACTTCCAATCTCATTAAGTCTCCTCAGAAAAGCAACGGCAAGACCGTTATTAAACCATGACAGCAGATGCCCCTCAACCCACATTCAACACCCCTTTGCAGGTGCGAAGGGGTAATTTTGGGGCCACTTTTTTTTCTGGACTCTGCTCATAGAATGTGATAAAGGGGTTGGCCATGAAGGTGCCAACTCTCATTCAAAGCCGTCTGATGACCGATGGGGACATTGGTTTTGTTCGGGAACTGATTGAACAAAACCCTTCCTGGAGCAGGTATCGGTTGAGCCGGGAACTTGCAGAACGTTGGAATTGGCAAAATGCCAAGGGCAAGCTCAAGGACATTGCCTGTCGAAGTCTCCTGCGAAAGCTTGACAAAAAAGGCCTCATCCATTTGCCGGCTCCAAGGATGCTCTCACCCAACCGTTTCCGGCATATGCCGATAGAGCCGGTGGAGCACGATAGAACCCCCATCACGGAGCCGCTCGCAAACCTTCAGCCATTGCAACTGCTTGATCTTTCTTCCGAGGCACTGAAAGCCTTGTTTGCCTGGCTGCTGGCCTGCTACCACTACCTAAGCTTCACCCAGCCGGTGGGTGAAAACATGTCCTATCTGGTTGGGGACAGAAACGGCCGGCCGCTTGCCTGCCTATTGTTCGGTTCCGCCGCATGGAGCTGTGCGCCCAGGGATCGCTACATCGGTTGGACTGCTGCACAGCGCCAAAGCAAGCTCCATCTTGTCACCAACAACCATCGGTTTCTCATCCTGCCGTGGGTGGAAGTTTTCTCTCTTGCCAGCCATGTGCTGGCAATCATCGCAAGGCGGTTGAGCCAGGATTGGCAGATGCGTTATGGTCACCCCATCTTGCTCATGGACAACATTTGTCGATCGGCGCTTCCATGGCACTTGCTACAAGGCGGCAAACTGGCAGCTGCTGGGCCGGACAACGGGCCGCACCAGAAACGGCTCATCCCAGCCGATCGTTCCGGTAAAGGATGTCTATGTCTATCCTCTGCACAAACAAGCACGGAGGATGCTGCTGCAATGAACGTCTCGGAACTACTGAAACAGGCAAGCCGGCTTGACGTCCATCAGGTCAACTTTTTCCCCATTATCCGTGCCTACATGCAACGGCTCGCTCTGGTTGAGCTTATCAACCATATGGTTGGGGGACAAATGGCGGTCAAACCCGGCCTGATCGTCGCGGGCATGATTCAGGATACCCTCTCCGGGCGTACGCCACTGTATCACCTGGAGCGGTTCTTTGAAGATCAAGATATCGAGATGATGCTGGGTGAATCTGTGCCTATCTCCGTTTTTGGCGATCATAACGTCGGCCGGGTACTTGATCGAATAGCCGAAATCGGCGCAAGCAAAATCTTCGGCGAGATAGCCCGAAGGGCCGCTGTCATCTTCGATCTCGATACCCGTTGCGGTCATTGGGATTCCACCTCGGTTAGCCTCTGGGGTGAATATGACCAATTGTTTTCGGAAGACTCCCTCAAGATCACTTACGGCTACAGCAAGGACCATCGCCCCGATCTCAAACAGTTCATGATCAGCATGCTGTGTGTGGAACATAACATCCCCATCCTGGGTGAAACCCATGACGGCAACAGCTCTGATAAAACCCTCAACAACAAGCTGCTGACCCGGATCAGCAAAAACCTGGCCCAAAACGGTCTGGGCGAAGGCGCCTTTACCTATGTTGCCGACTCGGCCATGGTAACGAAGGAAAACCTCGCCTTCTTCGATCCGATCAAGGATAAGGCTCCGCTCTACTTTGTCACGAGACTGCCTCACACCTATAGCCAAGCGGATCAGGCGATCCAAGAAGCCATCAGCAAAGATGAGTGGCAACCCATCGGGGTACTTTCCCGCTCAAGCTCCTCTCCAAATAGGCCAAGCGCTTCCTACAAGGCTTTCGAGACCACCGTCGAGCTCTACGGCCGACCCTTTCGTGCCCTTGTCATCCACTCGAGCGCACACGACAAGCGCCGTCAAAAACGCATCGACAGGCTAATCGCCGACAGCCGCAAAGACTTGATGAAACTCCTTGCCAAAAGAGGAAACGACTCCTTCTTCTGTCAGGCCGATGCCGAAGCCGAATGTGCCGCCCTGCGCTCTTTCTCCACACCCTTCCATGGACTGGAACCCAGAGTCGAAGAGCAGGTCGGCTATACCCCAGGTAGGCCAAGAAAAGACGGCAGCCGTTCAATTGCCAAACGCAGATGGCAGGTCTTTACCGATGTGATCGAGCGAGCCGAAGCAATCGAACAAAAACGTACCGAAGCCGGTTGTTTCATCCTGATCACCAACCGCCCCTCGGAAGGTCCCGATGCCCAAAGCGCCGATGACCTACTGCGTACCTATAAGGCCCAGGACGGTATCGAGCGCAACTTCAGTTTCCTCAAAGATCCCTTGATCGTCAACAACATCTTCCTCAAAAAACCCCAGCGCATCGAGGCCCTTGGACTCGTCCTGCTGCTATCGCTTCTCATCTGGAACCTCATCCAACGCCAGATGCGCATGTACCTCAATAAAACCAACTCTACCATCGAAGGGCTAGATCGCCGCAAGACCAGCCGCCCAACAACCTATGCGATGCTCACCCATTTCCGTTCCGTCCAGATCATCCGATATGGCAACGTCCGAATGCTCAAGAAACCACTCAAACCGGTTCAACTCGACTACCTCAAGGCGCTCGGCCTTACTGATAATATCTTTACATCCACCAAACCGCCTCCCCTCCCGGAAAAATCCTCCGGATAACGGCTCAAAAGGGTGTGGAATGTGGGCCTCAACAAAGCGGTCGCATCTTATGTGGCCCGTAAGTATCTTGCACATCTGGAGCAGGGTAGCATCCTTGTAATGGGGAGTTCTCGTTTCTATTGCTTTCGCCCGGCCGCTGTATTTGATCCAGTCAAAGTCAAACATCACTCCTTCCCGGTAGCATGAATCCATAAAGTCATAGACGGCATGATGATATTCTACCGGGTACAAAACCACGGCATCACCTTCCACCTCGCACTTGCTTTCACCAGGCCTGAAGTTAGGATCCTCAAAGATTGACAAGAACCTGACCAGGTTCATTATGTTTTCCTTCTTAGGAAGTGGGTCGCCCAGTTTCTTTACTTTTTCCATCTGTCGCTCCAAAAGTTTCTGGATTGGTTTAGGCCGCACCGTGGATCACTTGCCGCGGAAACAGTTTCAAGATTAAGCTCAGGAGCTTCCATTTTTCAACAGCAACCCAACGTTGTGTTTCGGTATAGGATTTCAGAGCATGTTTTCCAAGAAAAAATTATCAATGGGGTTCTTGATTGGAGTTCAAATAGGATAGTTTAGTCCAAACGCTCATGACAGAAATATTTTGTCGCCCCCGCTAATGAAAATCCTCCTCCGGCTCTACACTCTTCGAGGTCAAGGATTTCCCTCCCCCCGTGCGGGGGAGGGTCGGGGTGGGGGGTGTATTTTCACGGTAAATCAACCCAAAAGCGATTACTCGTATTGGTTGTGCGGTTAGCTCTTCAAACCGGGTGGATCGCTCGACCTTGTAATTACTTCCCACCGCTCCTCGATTTCGAAAAAAAATAGAGAGTGACTTCTGGCTCTCGAAAAACCATCCGGTTATCTCCGCCTTCTGGATCCTGTGAACGGCAAGAAGCGGGTAGATCCTCTTCATCATCAAATGGTATGACGACCTACTCGGTATCGAAGCTGCCGCACTTAGCGCACCGGTCATAGATCTCGCCATCGAATCGGTGCCCGCAGACCCGGCATTTCATCTACTTCTTGTCACTCCCGGTAATCTCATCCTGGGCGTCGTCGCTCAGGAACAGGTAGGCGCTGGCCGGGTTAGAAATGTCCATCGGATCGAGCCCTCCAACAGGATCTATCCCAGATATGCTACTGTCGCGGTGAGCATCGTTGGCAATCTCCCTGAAGTCATTATCAAATTCGTCGTCCCAGTCCATCGGACACCCCCTTGATTTCCCGAAAAGGTTCTTATAGTTGGAGAGTTGTTGTTATGCAATTCAATAAATTTTCGATTCTGGCGGTCTTACCGCCTCGATTCCAATTCTGAGATGTGATCATATCAGACAGGTTTGTCAGATACGGTCAAAACCGCAAAGCTTTTTTGACTTTCTTTCATTTTCTTGTTCTCGGATTGAGATATTTTTATCAGATAAGTTCTGCAAGGATGGAATGATGGCCTAACCTACCGCTTTGGCTTTGCCTCCGTGTATTGCTTTCATATAAAGGGCGTGAACAATGACAAATGGGGACATTCTCCCTGGCACAGACTTCAGCTATCCAGTACCAGGTGAACATGCACTCGACAGCTACAACGACGTCTTCCCTGAAAGGCTCTATAGACTTGAGGAAGAGCTCGGAGTCGGTTTGAATGTTTCGGCGCAATCTGATCTTCCCGGCTTCATCCAAGACACAGAGATACATTTTTCTGGCATGAAGATCGATTCCGCTGCGCTCCATCTTCGCCAGTGAGCTTGGTCGTTCGAGCACAACCAATCATCATAGAGTTTCTTGACTAATCATAGCAAATATGCGATAAGGTCTTTCATGAATTGGACGATCACTTACTACAGCGAGTCGGTTCAGAATGAAATACTTGCTATGCCTGCCGGCTTCCTTGCACGCTTCCTCAAATACACCGATCGCATGGAGTTGTATGGTCCTGATTTAGGAATGCCCCATACGCGCTCAATGGGTGAAGGGCTGTTCGAGCTAAGATTAAAAGCAGCGGAGGGAATTGATAGGGTATTCTACTGTACGATGATTGGGAAAAGGATTGTTATGCTTCACCAATTCACTAAGAAAACAGAAAAAACACCGCCAAGAGAACTTGCTACAGCAAGGCGGCGATGGAGGGAGGTCAAAAATGCTTACTCATAAAGAACTTAGGGCGCGCGCCCTTGAACGCCCGGATGTAAAGTCCGAATATGATCGGCTTGACGAGGAATTTGATTTTCTTGACGAAATCCTAAAGGCACGTGCGTCCGCCGGGATCACTCAAGCGGAAGTTGCTCATCGCATCGGAACAACACAATCTGTAATTGCTCGATTGGAGTCCGGCAGGGGTAAGCACTCTCCATCGGTGGCAACATTACAAAAATATGCACGTGCGCTTGGCTGCCGTTTGGAGTTGCGGTTAATCAATGAAACGGAAGCAAGTAAAAGTGAAGGTCGAACACTTATAAGGCCTCCGGCAGTCAAGGGTAAAACTACCCCCTGACGAAAAATCTCTTTTTTTTGTCTGCCGTTTTCCGAGTCCATTTGCCTGAGCGATTCCGCGTCTATTTCAAAGAAGGTGCTGGCGGCTTTATATGAAAATGCCCCTCGCCTTTACTCCTCCCCCTTGACGCTGGTCTTAATACACGCTTGACACCCTGGTCTTTCTACACACTAGACACAGGGGGGTCAGGGGCCGGATTGCATAGGAGAAGGATAAAATTGCTTAGTAAGGATAGCGTACATCTCAGTTGCCCCGTATAACCTTAC
>Ga0210054_1004525_pt1 | contig 10130 bp, 8 predicted proteins | sample CryGeymeta201516_FD_185470 | JGI IMG/M metagenome (GOLD analysis project Ga0210054, IMG submission 185470) | Groundwater microbial communities from Crystal Geyser aquifers in Utah, USA - Crystal Geyser metaG 2015-16 (SPAdes) (version 2) | ecosystem: Environmental > Aquatic > Deep subsurface >...
ATGGTAGCGAAGAGAACAGTTCGGCGTTCAGAGCAGTAGAAGATGTAACTGAGCTGCTGAACGAAATTGATCGTCGGGTATCCAATGGATCGCATGAAATGATGGAAAGTTTGACCTCGGGCATGGACGAGAAACTCAAAAATTTGCCCGATGCTACCGCACACGAATTGTCCAACTACCTGTCAGACATGACCAAGCAAGTTCAGAAAGCGCAGAAGCAAGAATTAGAGAAACAGCTGGCTCAAATGGAAGCAATATTTGTCCGGCCCTTGCAGGATCTCGCATTTTCCGATGTCCCCCTCTTCGACGAAAAGAACAACGAAAAGATCGCCGCAGGCGACACTGACGGTGACATGCCCAATTTACTCAGCAGAGACGAGCTTGTTCTAATCGGACCAAACTCCACTTTGGCACAAACACGACGGTTGCGGACCAGGCAGATTCTGAAAAACTTCAATGTCGCCCCTTTTTATTATACAATTGCGCTTTGTTTGAGATATTTTCGAAAGGCCTCGGCACCTTCCGTTTATCTTATGTCTCTTCTAAAAAACATGGCTTCTATCATCAAGTCGGCTCCAAAGAGAAGCAAAGAGAAGGCCAGCTACGAAGAATTCCTCAGAGATGCGGAGACGATGCAAGCTGGATGGAAGCGGACCGGAGAAATTGCTGCGAAGGGGGCCTTGGCAAAGAAATGGGCCATTATGCGGCGATCGGCTGAAATCTGGGCTTACTTTAGTTCTTTTTATCTTAAAGATCGCAGAATTACGAAAAAGTTTGAGAGCGGCAAATGGGACAAAGAAAGATTCTCTGCTGAAAGGTCCAAGCTCGGAGCGGAGGTTGTGCAGAATCTGCTGAAATTAGGACCGACATTTATTAAGGTTGGACAGCTTTTCTCTACAAGAATCGATATTGTTCCCAAAGAATATATAGATGAGTTGAAATTGCTCCAGGACAGCGTGCCGCCGTTTTCGGGTGAGCTGGCTGCGAAAATTATTGAGGACGAGTTGGGAAAGCCTATTGAAGAACTCTTTGATACGTTTAATAAAACATCCTTGGCAGCTGCGAGTTTGGGACAAGTGCACATCGCTACAAAGGGAAAAGATACCTTTGCAATCAAAGTGCAACGACAATACTTACGGGAGCTTTTCGAGGTTGACCTTGGACAGCTCCGCCAGGTTGCCGCTTTTGCTGACGCTTTAGATTTTACATCTGAAGGCGGCCTGTTTGATCGCAACACGCAAAGAGATTGGGTTAGCGTCTTTGAGGAGAGCAAAAGGCTTCTTTACGAGGAGATTGACTACTTAAATGAAATCAAGAATGCCAAGCGCTTTGAGTAAGTTTCCTTCTTGCAATGGGAAACTGCCGTATTTTAAATGTCATTCTTGCGTTGAATCTAACAGCAACCAACTTTGTAAAAAAAGAGAAAATTTTGACGACTACAAATTTAGGCACATTCGAATTCCCAAAACTTATGATGAGTACACAACAGAAAAGGTTTTGTGTATGGAATACGTGCCCGGAATCAAAATTACTAACGTCGAGGAGATCAAAGCCGCTGGCCTAGACCCTATTGACATCAGTATAAAATCTGCTGAAGCCTTTTTGGAGCAACTTTGCCGACACGGTTTTTTTGTAAGTATTCGAAATCGTGTTTGCGTATTTTACCGCAGGCTTTCCAGTTGCTAATCTCCTTCTACATTTTACAACATGACCCTGTAGCATAGCGACCCTCACCCGGGAAATGTTGCTGTTGAGGCTGACGAAAAAGGCAAGCCTCGAATAATCTTCTATGACTTTGGAATGATGGATTCGTTTGGGCCAGTCCAGCGAAAAGGGCTTGTGGACTTTTTTTTTGCTGTGTATTATGATGCGAACGTCAAAGATGCTTGCAATGCACTCGAGCGATTGGGAATGCTACGCACGGGCGGCGACATTGACCGAATTGCCGTAGAACGCGTTGGGCAGGACTTTATCGACAGATTTCAGGAGACGCTTCAGGTCGACAAGAGCTGGGAGAACGAATTGAGCGAAGACGAGAGGAAGAAGTTGAACCGAGAGCGCAGAAAGCAACTGGGCGAAGAATTTCTGTCGCTAAATAGGGACAGTCCATTCATTTTCCCTCCTACATGGACTTTTGTGTTCCGAGCTTTTTTCTCGCTCGATGGAATTGGAAAAACTCTCAACCCAAAGTACGATCTAACCAAGATCTTGGCACCGTACTTGAAGGAATTGCTAGACTTAAAGGATGGAAATGCATTCAAAACGACTCTGATGCGAATCGGAAAGAGGGTCGGATTGCGACCGGAGGATATCACCCAGGCCGTAACTCAGCCTCGACGAACTGCCCGTGTTGAGGAAATAATGACTCGGTTGGAGAGAGGAGATTTCAAATTGCGCGTTCGTGCTAATGAACTTGAGCGAGCCGAGGAGAGAAGCCGGCTCGTGCAACATAATTTATTTCAGGCAGTTCTGGCCTGCTTATTTCTCCAGGGCTCTGCGTCAGTCGGTATTCTAGGAAAGGGTCTCTCCATCGCGCGACCATTGACTCGAGCGCTCCTTGGAGTCGCTGTCTTCTTTGCGGTGAGGGTTCCTCTGGGGCTGAACAAGGTCAGACAACTTGATAAATACAACGAACGATACGTTGCCAAGGGGTAGATGGTTTGATTCATGTTTCGCCGCTTGCAGGTCACCAGTACACGTAACGTAATAACTTTCGCATACATGATAAAACACACAACGTATTTGCCCTACGTTGCTGTGAGGGACGTATACACCACACGTTTTTTTATATAAACGACGATGTAGCCCAGCAGTTGTAGACAAGTAGTGTTTGTTGTGTAGTAGTAGTAAGTCTATTTAAAAATAATAATACATGAATAGCGGAGAAAACTGGCGGAATCGTCGAACAAGAAGATGCGAATGGATAGTGCATGTATGCAAAGGCCATAATATGAAAATGAACTGAGAGAAAGATACCTGATAATAGTTAATCCTTGACTCGCTTCTGTCCGGCCTTTTCAACGGAAGCGCCTGCTACCCGCTTCCTGCTTGACGCAATTGCACTCGGTTTGGCAAGTGCTTCTTGCTTCTGATCGTCTTCGTCTGAATCGCAATCTACGTCTGGGTTTCCTTCGTTGGACTCAGAAACTTGTCCAGCTAAGCGACTAGCATCATTTTCCTTTACTAATTGCCGCAAGGACGACGTGGCCCATGATTCCTTGCTGGAAGCGGAGGCAACACTTAGCAACTCCAATGCTTGTCGGCGACCCTCCTTTCTTGCAGGGGCACCTTCATCCACGCCTTCGACTACTTGCTCGTTTAGTCGATGGATCATATTAATGAACAATCGTTCATCTTCAAAGAGACCAAGTTTCCCGTCTTGCACCAGCCTTTCTGAAACTTTTTCGTAAAGCTGTTCACAGCGTGAAATCATCTCAAGAACTTTTGGGTAGCTTGTGAAATTGGCCTTATTGACAACATTGGCCATAAATGGGTTCCTTGTGTGATACCCTGTAACCTTGTCGTGCTTCTTTAGTATTTTCGAGAATCCACAGTATGTCATGATGGCAAACGTTTCCAGAAGCAACAACTCCTTATACAGCCGATAAATACTCTTGGCCAAGAGACTCCACTTTTCTCCCACCATAATGGAGTTGGGCTGCTTCATAATTTCCATTCCTTTTTGTACTCGCTCCTCTCGAATAATGTATTCCTGTTGTGCTCGCTCAAAAAAATGAGTCGCTTTCTTAAACTCAGCGTGTAAGAGTTTGAAAAAAGCAATTTCCCCTGGACTTTTGCCGATTGTATTTAAATCACTACGCTGTGCTGTGGCTTGTTGATGGTGTTCGCCGTGATTGCCAAAATTACCAGCAGCCGTTAACGTTTCGCTTTCATCATAAGACGGCGCTGCTGCTACTGCTTCTGCTACAGCAGGAGGAGAAGCAACTCCTTCCGAAGTAATTTCCTTTTTCAAAGTTGGTGCAGGATGGCTTTGTCTGGAAGAATCACGGGAAGAATCTATAGATGAATCTTCCGAGCTCTTGGTCGCTATGCCGTCCACCTTAAACTTTGATTTGGCAGCATCCTCCGACGGAACCAGTGAAGGGAGTTCTTTAATGAGTTTCTTTGGATTCGTGACAATCGTTAGCAGGCGAGGAATTTTATTTTTTATGTTCAAGAAAAATGGATTTGAAGTTAGGAAAGATGAATATTACTAAAATAGGTCATTTCGGTCACCACGTCAGCATAGATTTAACAATTGACAGCCAAACGGTATTCAGTGAGAACATCATACGCGGGCTGGACTTAGGGAACTCCAGAATACAAGCACTCGAGAAGCAATCTACTACCAGGTACAGTAGTAGAGATGAACAGCAGCAAACAGTATTATTTTATTCTCTGCAAAATACTTACTTTTAGCATCTTGTAGTTCAACCAGAAGGGCGCCCATTCCGGGTCTGATACGTCCACAACCCGTTGCTGATTCTTCGCAAACTTCATGGTTGTTGCGAAACTACAAAACGAGGAAATACTCGGCGAGCAATGCTCTTGACTCTTGATTCCTGATTGGATTGAATGTCAATGCTCAATGCTTATAACCTCCCCCGCGCCACTTAATAGTTCCTTGGTCGCTGCAATCCTTCTTGTCTGTGTTGCTATCGTTAATACTTATGTTTTATGGAGCTAACTCGACAATGCAAAAATCTCATTAGCATTCGCCACAATGGCTTAAACCTATCACTCCTATTTTTTGTTTTGTTTGCTTTGTAGTGTCTTTCTTGCTTTCTTCCTTTGAAAACATCCTCAAGTAGAGATTCTCTGTTCTCAATTACAGTAATCCATTAAGTAGAGCCCGATTGAGTCGTCTACTAGTACTCGGGTGAATCACTGCTTATCCTTGTCCTTATTCACAAAAACCTACTGTGCTATGAAAAAATACTCGGTTAGTAGACTAGTAGTAGTAGCACAAGCAACAATTCAAAGGTTGTGTTGGTGCCCAGATTGTTGATCTTGTTACCGCGGTATAAGGTAGTGACCGTAGGTAAGAGTGTAAGATCTGCTGTACATTCCGCAGGGCATTCATAAACACTATTATAGTTTGAGTCAAAAATCCAGAGGATTTTGACTAACACAACCCGTATTGCTTGTGCTGCAGCTATCAGTCTTACTCGGGGCTCACTTTGCAGCTACTGGGGGAGATCAGGGTAATGCATTCAGTGGTTTCACTCCTGGTGAATGATACGCATGATGTCACTGGTTTGATTTGTTATATTAGTGGCTGATTCATTTTTGATTTCTTTGTAAGATTGTATTGACAAAATAGACATGTCTTATTTCCTAATTTTCTGGCCCAATTGTACCTGCAAGTATGCATGCAGAGAAACAAAAAATGCTGCTACCATAGAATCACACTTTTCTCAAGAAGTCTCTAGAATAAATCAACCAAAGATCCTTTAATTAAATGAAATTCTGCGACGAGAACCGCAAAATCTTTCAAATCGCATCAGGTCTTCACCTTCATCGTACGAGTATGCTTCATCCACTGCCGAGCTACTTTAAGCGAGTCTTGCTAATTTTTGAACTTGCATTAGCCAGTGAAATGTCGATGTTGCCTCCACTGCTTCAAGCCAAGTGATCCGTCACGCCGAGTAGCAAATCTTGTTGTTTCGTTGAGATAATATTCAAATGCAACCTGTAACGAAGATTTACCATTCTCTCGATTGTGGTGTCTGAGCAAATGACTTCAAATGCTCAATCCATCAAGCAAAGACCATACCAAGAGAATGATACTGAAATAGCACAAAACATTCACGGACACTATAAAAGCTTTGAAGCCAATCATGTTTCCACTCCCAATACCGGTACCAGTCCAAGGGCATCTGTATTTTACAGTATTTTTAGAGCCAAGTGAACGGGTAAAAACTATCAGAAATTGCATTCAAATAATCATCAAAATCCCAAAGCTCACACTCACAAATGATCGTATTCTTGTATCAAAACCTGCAAAATAAAAGAAATTTACGGTGAAAACCAAGGAAAAAATCCAGCATATCCTCTCGCATCTATTCATGTACGTACACCACACTCTCGGCAATATAAGGCACCCGGTGGTCGAAATGATCCGACTTGTTCATTCCAGAACCATCCTCCTTCACCTGCTTCTTCATCCGTCACACGTTCCATGAGACCAGGATCTCGACAGCTCACGCAGAAAAGAGACACTAATGTTATTGCGACGCATGGAAAGTATATATAAGCAATCCAGGATGGCTGTGCAGTGTGTGTGTGAGAGAGAGAGTTGTTGAGTCAAAATACAAATATATAGCACACATCCCATCAACACGACCAATCGCCAGCATACCAATCCAGAATCTTCATTCAACACCAAAAAATATGCTACCAGAATAGAAATCCCTAGTACCAAAGGCAACGTGACCCCCATGCAAAATGGCCAACAAGGACCTGCAATGACGATGGGTGTGCCGTCTGCATATTCCATTAAAATAAACATATTTCCCACTCGCCTTGCGCAACAGCAAAAGTAGCTGTGCATATCCTTTGGCATGCCTTGTTCTGAAACTTCTTGTTCCCATCGTGTTGAAATAGCATATCTGTACCGTGCAAAAATGTGTGTGAGAATCCATGAGCACCATCCAAACGAACCAATATCGACAGTTAACCACGACCACGACCTAAACTCATTTGTGATTTCACATACTGTTTCTTTCGTCGTCTTGGTACTTGGTTGGTCATACTCCCGTTTTGGCCACTTGTTTCTGCAGGCGTATCAGCACCGTTGTTTTCTCCATTTTCTGCCTTGGCCATTCCTGCCGTCTCGGGGAGCGAAGACCCCTCGACTGCCGTGGTGGGTGCTGTTGCTACAGCTGATACTGATGCTGGTCTACTGGAATTATTCTGCATCGCCATATCGATTTATGCGTTACTGGTGTTGTCGCTAATGCGCAAGTTGAGATGGGCGTATGGCACAACGTTGCCGTGAACCGTGAACCGTGCACCGGAAAAGAAGAAGTAGTAGCTTACTCCCTTGTATTACTTGTGGAATATGATGTTCACATTGAAGAGACGAAAATAAACAAGGAGACGCACACTTTTTAATAAAATTGTTCACTGGTGTGAATAAAAAAACACTAGAGTAGTCTACTACTACTACTAGTAGTAGTAGTCTGCTGGTGCTAGTAGTACTACTCCCAGTACTGCCCTGCTACTACCCCCAGTACTACTACTACCTGCTAGAGTAGCTACTACTACTCTAGTACTACCAGGTACCACTAGTACACTACTACTCTCTCTAGCTACTAGTACTACTAGTAGGCTACTACTACTACTATTATATGTAAAAAGGGACCCAAGTCACTTTTCCAGCAGTACCAGGTACGTAGCCCTAGTACATAACCCTACGTGTAAACCAACTACTGCTGAAATTTGCCTTGGTATCCCTGGTACACATGAAGTAGACTTCTGTAGTATAAAAAGGACCGTTGGATCTCTTGTAGAGTCCCATGAAACCCAAGAAAAGGAGACCGTTGAGACTAAGTAACCCATTGAAAAAAAGGACCGGCACCCAGCTTGCGCTTGTCCTCTAAGTGCAAGCATAGTTTAGCGCACTTAAGGGATTTTGTGCAGTTTTTTGCAAAATTTGCCCTCGTGTTATTAGCTAGTGTTTTGGGACAAGTTTGTGAGTCTAAAAACACACCTTTCACTCTTGCTCTGTAGGTTCTACAGAGCAAGTACTAGAAGTGATGCACATTGCTGAAGTGGGACACGATCTGTGAGTATAGAAAGACTGTACCAAAGCTAGTGTTTGCTAGTAGATCACCACTTTTTTACTTTGAATAAGAAGACAATGACACACAAGAAGTACTTCCCCTACTTGTGCCGGTTCCTGGGTTACTTGGATGGCACAAGGTATGATCCGAAGGTACAAGGTCCATTCCCTGCCTCTCGTCTGCTGCAAATCCAGCCACATGAAGTTCTAAAATGGTTGACTTTGTGTACCTATGGAAAAGAGGAGATCGGCCCTGATGACAGGCCAACAAAATGGCGCGTTGATTCCATTGAGTTTGCAAAGAAGGCAGTGTCTTTTTACATGCCTCACCATGGTGAATGGAACAACAGTACCTCGCATGGCAATCCCACACGCGACAAAAGCATCCTGAAGTTTATCCAAGACGTCAAGAAATTTCAAGTCCGGAGGCAAGGGCGTGCCTCTCAAGTGAAGCGAGACATGACATTGCGAGAGTTCAAGAAAGCCATTGCAATATTGGAGGCCGGATCCTCGAGGAATATCAGATGGACGACTTGTTTGAAGCTGCAGTTTCACTTGATTGGTAGAGGGGATGATGCACACGAGATGGAAACCAAAAACATAAGGAGGCACCCCCATTTTGATTTTGCATTGCAGACACAGCTAAACTGGAGCAAGAATGTTAACGATGAACGAGACTGCCCCCCTCAGTTCATGCTTGGAAGCATGAACCCCACGTTTTGTGTGCTGTTGGACCTTGCAATTTACCTTGAACTGAAGTTCAGTCGCGATGGAAGCTTGCATTCTAAGTATCTTTTTACGGATGATGTGGACGATGAAGCTCCTAAACGAAGTCTTGCAGCGTACTCCAGAGCTGTTAAGAAGCAGGTGTTTGAAAATGCTTCTTTTGTTCTGTTGTCTCGTCTCACAGCTGGAGGGCTTGGTATTCATTCAATCAGGAAGATTGCTCCCTCGTGGATTAAAATGCTTGGAGGGACACAAGACGAGATTGAGACGAGAGGAAGATGGAAGCGAGCCACCGGAGGCAGAGTCTCTTCCAGGTACATCAACCCAGATCAGCAGTGCGCTGATGCAAAGGTTTGTGGCATGTTGTGTATTGATGGTCCGGTTAAGTACGAGTTTGAACAAGGAGCTGCTGTTGGTCGTGCCTTCTTTGTTGAATTTGTTTGTCCTGCCATTAACAGGTACTTTCCAGAAACCTCAATGATGGCAGATGTTCTTGGTCCTGCTTTGCTTTGGGCATGCTATGAGCCATCTATGCAGTATCGAATTCCGGAGTGGTTGCGAACGAGAGTACGAGATGGATATGCAAGCTGTCGTCCTCCAGAGTATCCTGAAGATGTTAACCCAATCAAGAAGACACTTTTGGTTATCTTCCGAGTTGGGGATCAAACTTGTATTGAACCTATTGCTCCTGCTGGTGGAGACCCTGGCAACGACAACGACAATGCAGCAGCAGCAGCAGCAGCAGCAGGAGGAGTTAACAACAATCCAGTTGCGCGACAGCAGAACCGAATTGCTGAGCAGTATGGAAGACAGGAGTTTGGTAATCAGATAACAGCTCAACTCCACAATATCCAAGTCCGGTTAACGATGCTTGAGGAGAAGGTTGAAGCACTAGCAGGAGACATGAAGCAGGAGTTCCTGAGGCAGATCTCTATGGTGAATAGGAATGTCAACAGGCTACAAGTATTTGCACCCCGACAACGAGGAGGAGGAGACGACAGGAATGTGGAACAGCAAGAGCAACAACACGATGGTGGTGGTCGTCCTGTACAGACAACAAATGCACGACTATCTGCAAGACCCAAGGATCTACACAGCCTCTGGACTGAGTACACCCATGGACTGGGTGGACTCAAAGCAGCCAGAGACTTTACTCCAGCTGAACGAGGTAAGGAGAAGAGGAAGTACTCAAAGAGGAAGGTCTTTTGGGATGTAATCGCAAAGCTTGTTGATGGAGGTTGGACAGCATCTGCTGCTGTCGATCGTGTCTACACAGTCTATGGAAGGCATGTTTCTGTTACTACTATTTTGGTGGCTATGTTAAGAGACAGGAAGCATTACTGTGGACTTCCAAATCCAGGGTTAAGAGTGATCCCTCTCAGACGACAGTGAGTAACATGGCACAATTGACCATGTGGACTTGTGCTTGTGAGTAGATCCGGAACCCCCTAATAGTAGTTCTAGTGCATACTTTAGCAGTTTAACTTAGTATTATTGTTTGTGTAGTCTCACTGGACTTAGCGATTTTGCCATGTTGGGTGTGCCTCCTGTAGAACTTAGTAATAACCCTACATAGTCTCCTTTATGGTCCTCTGAAAGACCTGGTATTATCCTAGTA
>Ga0210054_1004532_pt1 | contig 10120 bp, 7 predicted proteins | sample CryGeymeta201516_FD_185470 | JGI IMG/M metagenome (GOLD analysis project Ga0210054, IMG submission 185470) | Groundwater microbial communities from Crystal Geyser aquifers in Utah, USA - Crystal Geyser metaG 2015-16 (SPAdes) (version 2) | ecosystem: Environmental > Aquatic > Deep subsurface >...
TTCGATAACGACAGGATAGCACTGGTTGCTGGAGTCATCCAACGAAATGTTGTTGATAAAGTCCAAATTGGCTTGAATATCTGCCCGTTGAGCAGCTTCGGGATCTTGTTCAACTGGCTCTGCGGCAGGCTGTGCAGGTTCATCATGAGCAATGGCCAATTCACCAAAACCATCGGCAAGATCATCAAGACCTACGACAGCAGCATCGGCATCATATTCGAAGGGCGTAAAGGAACGTCCCAGGACACCAAAGTGGCCGAGACCCCAAGAAAAAACTTCACCATCTTCTGTCACTGCCAAGGTGTGACGACTTCCGCAGCTAACGACCGTCACACATTCATCTTCCAAGCCACCCGATTCCACTACTTTCGGAAGCATCTGAGGTCGCTTATCACCGTGACCGAGCTGCCCACAGAAACCATCACCCCATGTGTACACATCACCGTCCGATGTTACAGCTGCACTGTGCAACTCTCCCGCTGATATACATGTCACTCTCACTCTGGAAAGGGCCTCGATGTACTGAGGTCGAAGAATATCTGGCAGTTGTTTTGCTGCATCGTAACCATGGCCCAGAGCACCATACTGACCTGTTCCGCACGACATGACTCTCCCATTGGAAGTCAAAAAGAGAGAATGTGCTACACGGACAAGTCCACCTCCAGACGAGACTTGCACTATACGGATGCCGTAGCCGATTCTTCCGATCAACATTTTTGGTTGCTCTTGATCCTCTCTTCTTCCGTGGCCTAATTGTCCCTTCTTCCCCACACCACAAGATGCTAAAAGTAAAGGCGGTGAGCAATTATGAGAGGAATCAAAACACAGTCAAGAGCAATATCACCATGCATGGTACGTACCAACACCAGATCCACCGGCTCCGCATCTCTCTGCATCACCTCCTACTCGAATTAAGGAATGCTCTGGCGAAGCTGAGACAAATCGTCCATTGACAAATTGAGGCGCAAAGGCTTTATTCTTCTCGCCTTCGACCCGAAAGCCAAAAGGTAGGTATCCATGAACAGATTCATTGAGGAACCGAGCATAGGACACAAATTCATCTGCCCGCCGTTCATTCTTGTTTTTGCCTTTTGGTTTGACTACCAATCGTCCCGTCTCACCTCCACCAAAAGACTGTTTAATCATTAAATTCGCCTCTTCAGAGCCCGCGCACATTTCGATGGGTCCTAGCGATGTCATTCGGGAATGACGAAGCCTCGACAAGAGATACGCTTCTCGCATATCGCAAAGCGCTCGATTCATTTGCTTGCACGTCATGCTAACCCGTCCAAGTTCCGCTGCAGACAGCTCGCAGATCACCTGCTTCAAGGCGTCCTCTGGTAAATCCAAAAGCAGTGAAATACCAGAACTATTTCCACTCTTCACAACTTTCTTTTGTGTTTCTTCCTTCTTTTTGGCCTCGGCTTCTGCAGCAGCTTTGGCTTCCTGTTCTTTCTTCTTTTCGCGCTCCTGTTTTCTCTTTAGAAACTCCGCTTTTCTTTGAGCCTTTTCTTCTTCTGTGCGTGGAGCCATTGTCTTGTGCGAAAACCTACTGCTGTAGTAGGTGTGAAGTCTGGAAGAGTGTTACGCCGTGTGCGGTAGGAGGGATGATGATGCTGTTGGAAGGAAGGTTTTTTCGTGTGGCACAAATTGAAAGAAGAGAGGAAAAAGGGACGATGACGTCAATCCAAACAAAATTGGAGCCCCAGCCCTAAATTGGAATTAGTTAATGTTGTGCTTCCCATCTCGATAACTCGGAGCATGCATAATTTTAGAAAGAACGAGTCATCCTCATGAAAGGCCAGTCACTGAGTTCCATTTAACGAGCAAGTCCATCATTATTGGTCCAGGTCTGTGGGATTTCTGGGCGCCTCTTTCACATTTGGACACCCCTAGAGAGCCGCAATCATTGCCATATAACTCCAAGAGGAGCTAGAAATTTGGACCATTTGCTGAGAATGGAAGAAAGTTATGTGATCCTTTTGTCCACGGGTGCCTACTGATAGAAATGCTCGAAAAATTGTCGCCTCAAAGCAAGCTCCGTGAGACACGTAGTTTTTCTCTGGGGAGGCTCAATTTCGCAGTTGCATTTTCAGATTTCCCGGGAATTCGGCTCATGGCAACCGTTCCAAGAAAACGTACATATTCATTGTGTGACGGCAGCGGTAGTCTTTCAGTTTGCACTAGGTCAAGCAACTCGTCAATCAAACACTCTTTTCTCTCCTTTGCCTTAGCATCAGACCTTCTGTACCAAGCTGCTATAGCGGAGACGTAACACGAGAAAATTTTTGCGCGCTCGCGTTCTTCGTTCAGGATTGGTGGTGATTCCATTAGAAGCCATAGATATCTTTCTGCGATCTCAGCCGAATCCTTCGAATGGCTTTTGGTCATGATCTCAATCATTTTCTTGAAGGTGTAAGCATCGGGGACTACGCTATCAAGCGTCCTGTCCATTGAAAATTGATTCATGCTATCAAACAATATTTCCGCCTTGTGTTGTGCTTCTGGGCTTCCTGATCGCAGCCAGGCATCCAGCATAATATTGAACATCTCGGTATTGGGCATAAGCCGCTTGTCTCCCGCGGAACAATACTCTTCATACATTGACAAGAAAATAGATTCAACTTTGGACGCTGCTCCAACTTTGGACCATGCTCGCATCAAGGACATGTGGAGAGTTCTGTCAGGTTTGAACGGCCTGTTGCTTGACTCGGATATTTCCATGGCAGCATCAAAAATACTCTGGGCTCGAGAGGAAGCATCTGGCTGCTTGCTCTCTGCCCAGCAGGAGATGAGTGCCGTGTAGTGTGCAAGCACCGGCGCCATTCCTTGGTTTCCATTATTATAGTAGTCCATCATCCGGAAAAACACTTCCTCTGCTCGAATGGGAGCATCTGGGTGCTGACTGTACAACCAGGCATTAATCACTTGGAGATATGAATACTCATTTGGCATGGTGGTAGATACATTGAAGTCGGACGAGACATCGTGCATTAATTTCAGCAATTTTTCAGCACGAGGCGCCGCATCTTTTCTGTTGGAGATTCTCGCCCAAGTCGTCAGAATTCCATTAAAAAGATACTTGTCTGGCAAAAGATTCACAGCTCCAGCACGGTGGTGCTCAATCATGCTAAGCACGAGATGCTCTGCTCGGTCGACGCCACCAGGTTTGCGATTGCTGCAAAGCGCCTTGATGACGTCTACGTAGTAACCTTTCTTGGGTAGCAAATCGGGGTTGAATCGGTTATTACCACTTTTTGGCCAGGCAAAGCGCTCCACTTGTCGGAGGAGTTCCTCTGCCTGCTCAGCTGCAGCAGGGTCTTTTTTGTGCGCGTAGGCAATTACCATGCCCAACAGCGTTCTTCTGGTTGGCTTAAATCGGTCGTCACCGGTGAGTTCGTAGAATTCTTGCTGTAATTTGAATATCTCCTCGGCTTTGTCTCCATGTCCATCCTTTGCAAGTTTAGAAATTACTATTGAGAAGAGATCGGCGTCAACAATGACGCTTTCGTCGTGTGACTCCATGTACCTTCGAACATTATCCACAAAGATTTTGTATACTCTGAGGCTTGATGCCTTGATATTCGAGTTGACCCAAGTATGAATAGCTATTCGATATGCTTTTGCATCTGGTTCTACCCCTTCCCAAAGAGAATTTCTCATCTTCTCCAACACTTCTTCCACTTTTGGTGCTGCTTTCAGCCTGCCGCTGTTCGACCATGCCAACATGAGGGCCATGTGCGAGGTATTATCGGGCGGTCTCTCCAAGATACCGGCCTCGTACTGCTCGCACAAGTCGCGAAATAAATCTTGAACTCTTTCGGGAGCTTGCTGATGTCCAGATTTTGCCCAAGCATGCAGAACGGCATTCATAGTATTGGTGGTTGGTCGTGCCATGGGAAAGTCTCTGGATTCCTCTCGCATTCGGGCCAACAACTTTTCTGCAAAAATGGCAGCCTCCTTAGGTTGCGAGGCACATTTTGTTGCTGCTCGGATCAGTGTTGTGTAGGTTCGATCCGTGATGGGCAAAGGCATATCTCCGTCTTGTAGATTGTCAATGGTATCTAGCATACGTTCGGGTGAATGGTCCATTTCATCTTGGCTATTACCAGTCCACCACTTGTACCATATCCCCATTATGTCATCCAGTAGTTTCACACTCCGAGGATAGTTTCCGTTGATCCAATGTGCCATCTCGTATTCATCTAACAGGTCTGGATTACGTTCCACTTCTTCTACGAGCCGCCGATACAAGTGCAGTAATTCATCGATTCGTTCTCGGGACATGGGTGTGCGCGTATCATTTATGTGTTCGAGAAGACTATCTTCTAGAGCCAAAAAAGATTCCACTGACATAAAAGAATGTTCGCCCGATGAAATGTGAGTTCTTTGCTCTGTGGAGATACTTGTATCAAGATGTTTCTCGTTGTCGTCGGAGTGTTGGTGAGTTGAAAATCTTGCGCATGGAACGATTACTGTATGTTCCTCGTCTAGTTTCCTCCTAAAGGTATGAGGATAGTACAAAGACTTTGTATGCATCCATCTGCTCGACGAAATCACACTGATTGGTGCCCTGTAAAATGATCGTCCACCTTGGAGGCGACAAACCTTGGTAAGGGCACTCATGAATGTTTGGGTTTGACGTTTCCAATGTCCAAAAGTCTGATGTAATTATGAGTAAGCACGATTTTTAATGGAAGCACTTTAGGCTAGTGTCCGATCGTTGCCATTACTTTTCGTTGTATCTTTATGGCTTGTGTAAAAAGTAGCTTAAAGGTTGCTAAGCTTGTGGTAAACAGAGTGGGCATTCCATGAAGCAACCCTTGAAACGATAGTTCAGTTTCGTCGCAATCGAGCAGACAGAAAAGATTGTTCCGTTGTGAACAAATGTGCGTTCTTCAGGATTAAAAAATACTGTACGATAATACACGGAGAAATGGAAAAACCCAAGCCAGTCCAATCCGTGAACTTGGAAATGTATTTGTGATACTAATCGCTGACTACTCCTTCAGCTAGCTAGTTGGTAGTATCTGCGTGTGGATATTGTTCATTTATAGTGTGCGATAATGCTTATTAGTAGTGTGCTTAATAGTGTGTTTGCGAATTGTACAAGACGGCAACATGGAACTAAAAGACGAGCTTGTACGCTAAAACTGGAGTTTTCGACTCGAGTGCGATCGCGACGTCCCCCATTGGAATTATTACATCGACAGTGGTTCGGAAGTCGTCGCGAGATAAATGCAACTCGCGGGTGTGCGAAAGGAGCTTTACGAGCATGGGGAGAAAAATCTCTTGCCGAAATGCAAGCGGTGCTCAGATCTCAGATACACACTCGTTGTGCTGGCTGTTGACCTGCTTGGCATCACGGTGAGCACGTCATTTGATGGTGATTCGTGGCAAGCTACTTTCCTTTCTTAAAAAAGAGTGGGGCTCGTGATAATATGGATATACAGTGAAGATAGTGCAGCGTAGTGAACATAGATAATTCAATTCGTGCGTGCCATTCAATGGCAAGACCGCTCGTCTTTCAAAATAGTCTTTCCCACATGTGGAATCTTGTCCGAAGGTTTGAATTGGATCTGGCAAGATGCAAGTTGTATTCTTGTGCGAATAATTGTAGCACATGGCGGAGATGTGCGAATCCCGAGCCATCTAGCCGGTTCAAACATTGATGGGTCCACCAGTCTTGAAGCCGAATAACAGCGTGGCTTCTTCCAGTGTTGGAAGATCCACATCGTAGACCCCTTCTGCTGTTTCACATGCTTTCTTCCAGAGACTAGGACTTTCCACGCAGAATTTCTTACGGGGTGTGTTGATCATGGCAGGTTCTTCGAACGAACGCTTCTTGCTTGTGGCAACAAGGGGAACGTCAGCAAGGACACTACCATTTTCCAAACCACACTCGTCCAAGTAGAGTTTCAAGAACTTTCGCTTGAGGCGAGTAATTTCGGCGTCGCGACGACTTTGGACCTGTGTATCATCATATTTACGAGGGGAAAGCGTGCGTTAGCAAGTAGTCACAATTTAAAAGCATCTATCACATCTCAGAGTAGACCAAAGTGATAACGTACCTTTTTGCGATCCTCGATGGAATCGAGAGGAAAGCTGTACTTGAGTGGACAATGCTCATATGTGCACAAAATACGTTCGGTTGGCACGGACGAGAGAATGGAAACATCGGCAATGGTAGGCTTTGGACCATACAGTGGCTTTAAAATGTGAACGTCCACAGACTCGGTGCGAGCAACGGATTCCTCGTTGGAGACCTCATCGTCGCAGGCCAAATCGCAATCCTCCGTTCCCGATTCTGCATCGGAGGAATACTGCGACGAGGCATAACTTTCACTGATGGAGTTATCGCTGACAACGCCTTGGAGTGAGGCAACCGAGAGAGAACCAGCCGAGAGCGAGACAGTTGAGACTCGTCGGACCATTCCGGTAGGCGAGGAAGACGAGCGAATGCTAGGATGAGCGGCTTCGGTCACCAGAGGCGCCATGGCCAGCAGAGACTGACCGCTGGACTTTCTCTTGAGGGGCGAAACAGCAGCAGGAGAGACAGCTCCATGGTTCACAGTAGGCATGGCGGCGGTCCCTGTCTGGTGCTGGAGACGAGCTTCCACACGGGGCTTCCAATATCTCTTGCGGTTGTTCACAAACCAGTTTGTAAGCTGCTTAAGTTCAATGCCGGTCTCGGCCATGATCTGTGCCTTTTCTTGCTCTGTGGGGTATGGATGGGCAATGTGCTCGGGGCTCATCATCCAGGCCTTGAGGTAATCCACTGTTTCGGCGGGCAAACTTGTAGACTTTTTCTTCTGGGCCGACCCAGGGGCGCTTAGCTTGGAGGTAATTGTACTAGCAACGGTCGACATAATTATATTTTTATTGTAAAGGTTTGGGAAGATTCAAACAATAATCTGTGATTTGTCCCAAGTGCGTGACAAGAAAATGAGAATTGTGTGATGGGTCCAGAAAGTATTAATATTATCAATCAACTGCAATAGTCGTTGTTTTCAAGTCGAAATTTCAATATCTAGGTTGAGCAAAGAAAAGAAATCCATCAACCTTTGTCACTCAAAGACAAAAGCAAACTGATGTGGAAGCATATCCAGGATATGATGTCGCCATTTCTCGGTCTTATCCCAGTTTATATAATGAAAAGTACAAACGTCAGCAAAATATGGGTAGAAATCGATAAATATAATTGGCCACGGTAGCATATGATGTCTTTGTCACCAATGGCTTTGATGTCTCCTCAGCGTCACACTTCAAGTGCCCATCTGTCCAAATTTTTTGTTTCGGCTCGTCATTGAGTACTGTACGATTTGTTAGAAAAGATTTTATCTCAAGCAACATGAAAGACACACGTACTTGTCATTCCACATACAATTTCATAGAATTGTCCGGCTCGGCGTTCATGATCATAACAAGATTCCCTTGCATCATTTCTTTCAATGATGTGTTATTATTTTTAAGAACCCTACACTCGTCAAGTGCGAGCCAGCGGGGCAGCACAATTATCTATTACTAGGATTATTTTATTGCTTAGGATCCCTACCATGTACTCGAAAAGTGCGTACGTACAACCATTGTAATAATATTATATTATTTAGCCTAATGGAAAGTTTAACTCCGGGATACTCCTTCTGGCTGCTAGCTAGTTCGCCAGGACCAGGTATGGTAGCTCGCTAGCTACTACTAGCATGAAATAGACAGAGGATAAAGATTTTCTAGTTGTACAGTAGACTTTTTAGTTCTTCGTTGGTGGCACAATCTTGAGACTGTAGTCGATGCAGGAGTATCCTTGGGTGAGTTTGCCTTGTGAAACAACGTCTACATGCTCGCAGAGATATTCAGGCATTGTTTCAGTGGTAATCCCGCCACTCGCTTCAATAATGAGATGGGGAAATTTTTCCTTGATGGTTGCTGCGTCCTTTCGTAACTGCTGGCCTTCAAAATTATCTAGCATAACTATATCGGCCCCTGCCTGCGCTGCTTCCAATGCTTCTTCCAGGGATTGGCACTCGACTTCAATTTTTTGAGAAAATCCTGCCGCGGCTCGTGCGAGCTGCACGGCTTTGGTGATACTTCCGGCGCTCCAAATATGATTGTCTTTCAGCATAACCATTTGTGATAAATCCAATCGATGTGTTGCAGCACCTCCGACTAACAATCCGTACTTTTCCACAATTCGAAATCCGGGTGTTGTTTTTCGGGTTCCTGCCACCCATCCCTTCCAACCTAAATCTCTGGCTCTAGATACGGCTTCGTGGGATAACGAAGCTACTCCAGAACAACGACTCATGGCATTGAGAGCAGTTCGTTCTCCTCGTAGAATCATATTTGCAGGACCTTTCACAGTGGCCAACATAATTTTGTTCTCGCCGCTGGCATTTAAAAACTGCCCTTCCTTACCAGCATTTTCGTGCCAAGTCACAGAGCACCCTAGTATTTGAAAGGCAATGTCGAAAAATATCTTGCCGGCAAATATTCCTGGGCTCTTCATCCATAGGTTGGCTTCCCGCTCCACCTCACCGACCACCAATCCTCCCACATCAAACATGCTGGGCATATCATCTGCTAACCATTGGGAAACTACAGCCTCAATCTGACTCTTTGGAAGCAAAGTGGAGAAATCAATGTGGGGTGATGATGCTGTTGTTGTTGTTGTCATGATGCTGGAGTATGGCGTTGTTGTCTGATACGATCGTACATCGCAGATATGGAGCTCTCAGTGTGCTGGTGTATGATTAAAGATTAAAGTTTTTCGCTTTATTTCTCTACTACTTAGTCTAGCTAGTACTGGTAGAATTTGATGGCTCGTGTGATGGATGGTTGATGTTTCAATTTTCTAGAGCTAGGGATACCTTGGAGATGACGTCAATTTTCCAATCAAATCGCATTTCGCATTCGGTAGCAACTGATTTTTTAGAGTACAGCACGAATGCGCAAACACATACATTTTTTCGTTTTTCCGCTTGAAGTGAAATCCACTCTTGATGAATCAATAAAAAAGTACTAGACTAGTAGTCTAGTAGTCTACTACCTGGTACCGTACTACTCGTATCTGCTAAGAAAGAGCACTGCAGGCGCGTGGTTTGCATGCAGTTCGAGACTACGGTATCTTCTACTACTACTAGTACCACTACGTAGTACTTGTAGTACTCCTCTATCACTTCTTCTTGTTCCAATCATATACAGTATATTTTTGTCATCATCATCATTTTCACGCCGAATCGACACAGTAGTGTACAAAACCATGGTTGGCTGGCTGTGGCCACTTTTTTGCAATACACTGGTACTCTGAATAATAAATAAGACCAGCTGGGGCGCATGCATCACACGAAAGAGACTCTCAATCTGAAAAGACACCGCCTAGTAGTAGTAGTAGTAGACCAAGCTGTATTTTCTTCGGCCGCATGGCCCAACTGTTTTCTGCCAGAGACACTTCTTCGGAGAAAATGACGCCATCATCACACTCAACAATTCACGAACCATACTCCTATCTACAGTTGTACTACGGTATTAGTAGTAGTAGTAGCTGCCAGGTACACTACAGGATACTATTCCAGAATACGAGTAGTAGCTCTAGAGGACAGACACAAAACGCAAACTTCCGAGCAATCATTGATTCTGTTTGTACAAAAGAATTACACAAAGAAAAGTTGCTATACGTGGTCGACGCCAATGGAATGGTAATAACGCCGCGTCTACGAGATCCTAGCACACAAAAACCTCAAGAGTACGACGGTAGGGAGGAGGGAGGATGGCTTGGCTTGGCTTGGCTTGGCTTGGCTTGGCTTGGCTTGGCTTGGAACAAACGAATGAGTCGGGGTACTAGTATGTCTGTGCCTGTACAACTAAATTCGCTCATTCTTCTTTAAAATCATACTGTACTACTACGTAGTTCAATAATGACAGAATAGAGTAGGCACTAGTCTACTACTAGCTACTCTACTGGACATGTAGTAGACTTCTGTAGCTAGTAGTGCTACTACTGTACTCTCTACCAGTAGCTAGTAGCAGTAGTCTAGTAGTAGTGGTGGTCGTGCTACAGTACTTAGACGAAACTGAAAATAATAGAATCCCGTGGGGTATGATGATAATGCCTTTCGACTCGCTC
>Ga0210054_1004533_pt1 | contig 10116 bp, 9 predicted proteins | sample CryGeymeta201516_FD_185470 | JGI IMG/M metagenome (GOLD analysis project Ga0210054, IMG submission 185470) | Groundwater microbial communities from Crystal Geyser aquifers in Utah, USA - Crystal Geyser metaG 2015-16 (SPAdes) (version 2) | ecosystem: Environmental > Aquatic > Deep subsurface >...
GTTCCATCTTATATCCACCTATATCACCTCCTTTTGTTCAGCAGGTTTTTCCTCAGTAAGAGGTTTTAAAAGAACTCAAATTTATTTATTTTCTATTCTAATCTTTATCTCTTTTAAGAATTTTGTCAATGGTGTTTGGCCTAGGTCTCCTTTTCCTCTTTCTCTGACCCGAACATTTTTCTTTTTCATTTCTTTGTCGCCGACAACCAGAATATAGGGAATTTTTTGAATTTCTCCCTCTCTTATTTTTTTAGAAACGGTTTCCGCTTCCACTTTTGCTTCAACTCTTAAACCTTCTGATTTTAGTTTTTCCGCAACTTCCTGGGCATATTTTCTATGGGAAGAACCTACTGGAATTACTAAAACCTGAACAGGGGAGAGCCAAACAGGTAAAGCGCCGGCGTAATGTTCTAATAACACTCCCAAGAATCTTTCTATTGAGCCTAAAAGAGCTCTGTGAATCATTACCGGTCTTTGCTTTTTCCCTTTTTTATCAACATAAGCCATTTCAAACTTTTCTGGGAAATTAAAATCAACTTGAATAGTTGTTAATTGCCATTTTCTACCTATGGCATCAGAAATCAAAAAATCAATTTTCGGTCCGTAAAATACCGCCTCTCCAGGATAGCGCTTATAAGGAAGTTTTTTTGTTTTTAAGGCATTTTCTAAAGTACTCTCGGCTAATCTCCAGATTTTATCTGAACCCAAGTATTTTTTCTTTTCCTTTGAGCTTCTGGTGGAAAGAGAAATTTCAAATTTTTTAAAGCCGAAGCTATTCAAAATATATTTAGTTAAATCAATCATTTTCAAAAGCTCTGAATTCAATTGCTCTGGGGTGCAGAAAATATGAGCATCGTCTTGGGTAAAACCTCTTACCCGGGTTAGGCCATGGAGAACTCCTGACTTTTCATATCGATAAACTGTTCCCATTTCAGTGAATCTAATTGGTAAATCCTTATAACTTCTTATTTTAGAATTATAGATTTTAACATGGCCTGGACAATTCATCGGCTTTAACATAAAATACTCCTTTTCAATCTTTATCGGAGAATACATATTTTCCCGATAGAAATTCCAATGGCCGGATTTTTTAAAAATATTAAGATTGGCAATATGAGGAGTAGCAACTAATTGATAACCTCTTTCAAGATATGTTTTAAGGGCAAAGTCCATAATCAGTTTTCTTAACATTGCTCCTTTAGGAAGCCAAAGAGGAAGACCGGAGCCAAATTCCTCGTCTATTAGAAAGAGTTCTAATTTTTTTCCTAAAATTCGATGGTCTCTTTTTTCTGCTTCTTCTATTTGTTTTAAGTGATTATTTAATTCTTTTTTTGTTGAAAATGCTACACCATAAATGCGAGTGAGCATTTTATTTTTTTCATCACCTTTCCAATAAGCTCCGGCAATTTTAGTAAGTTTAAAAGCATCAATTATTTCTTTGGCTTGCCCTGAATGAAATTGAAGGGTTGACTTAACATGTGGTCCCTTGCATAGATCTATAAATTTACCGGTTTGATAAATTGAAACAGTTTTACCCGGTAATTCTTTAATAAGTTCCAGTTTGTACGGCTGTTTTTTGAATAATTTTTTTGCTTCATTTTTTGGAATATTTTTCTTTCGAAAAGTAAGATTCTGTTTAATTAACTCTCTCATTTTTTTCTCAATCTTTTGGAGTTCAGTTTGAGAAAGAGGGGAAGGAAAATCAAAATCATAATAAAATCCATTTTCAATTTCCGGCCCAATGCCAAATTTGACTCCCCGCCGAAGGCGAGGCTCGCCCGAAGGGGCGGCGGGATATAATTCTTGAACCGCATAAGCCATGATATGAGCTAAGGAGTGACGTATCGTATTTATTTGCATAAGTGTTTAATTATTCATTTATTATTTCCTCAATGTCTTCGCAAATTATTTTTGGCGGACTATACCAATTTTCAAGCTTTCCAGTGACAAAAACAACTTTGTTTTCCTGGAAAGCAGTCGGATTTCTTTCAATGATTGAAGGAAAAACCACTATCTCAACCTTACCAGTTAAATCTTCTAATTTTACAAAGAGCATTGACTGACCTTTTTTGGTTAAGATTTTCTTAATAGATGAAATTATTCCGCCGACTCTTATTTTATAAGGAAAATTCCCGGTTTTCAAGTTCTTAAGAGGCAAAGTTTTTCTGCTTAAAATATTTTTAAACCTTTCTAAAGGATGGGAAGAAATATAAAGACCTAAAAGTTCTTTTTCCCATAGCAATTTTTGGGACATAGGAGCAGGCTTTTCGTCTTTTAATTTGAAAGAAAACTGGGAACTATTGGAACTATTTGCATTACAATCAAATAAACTTTTTTGACCATTTGTTTTTGCCCTTCTAGTTTCCCGGTTAAAACTGAGAATCTCTTCTATATTAGAAAGTAATTTATTTCTTTCTTCAAATTTATCAAAGGCTCCGGTTCTGGCTAAACTTTCCAAAGATTTTTTATTTAAATCTTTTGAATCAATTCTTGAAATAAAATCTATAAATGACTTAAATTTTCCTTTTTTCCGTTCTTTAATTATCGCCTCAACCACATTTGAGCCGACATTTTTAATGGCTAATAGACCGAATCTTATTTTTCTCTGGCTGGGAACAACAGAAAAGTTTCTAAAACTTTCATTAATATCAGGAGGCAAAACTTCAATTCCCATATCTTTGCACTCTTCTATCAAGAAAGCAATCCGCTCGACATCTGCTTTCTCTGAAGTCAAAAGGGCAGCCATAAATTCAACAGGGAAGTGAGCTTTTAGATAAGCGGTTTGGTAGGCGATCATTCCGTAAGCCACACTGTGACTTTTATTGAAGCCATAGCGGGCAAAAGGCAGAATCCAATCCCAGATTTTTTGAGCGATTTCCTTTTTAATGCCATTTTCTATCATTCCTTTAATAAATTTTTCTTTTTGGGCAATCAATAAACTTTTTATTTTTTTGCCGACTGCCTTTCTTAGAACATCTGCTTCGGCTAACGAGAAACCAGCCAAGTCCCTGGCAATCTGCATTAATTGTTCCTGAAAAATACAAATTCCCTGAGTGTTTTCTAAAATTGGTTTGAGCTTTGGATGTAAATATTCTATCCTTTTTCTTTTATGTTTCCTTTCAATATATTCCGGAATGAATTGGATAGGACCGGGTCGGTAAAGAGCAACTATGGCCACTATGTCCTCAAATTCAGTTGGTTTAAGTTCTTTGAGATATCTTTTCATTCCCGAACTTTCAAGTTGAAATACGCCCGTAGTTTGCGCTTCCTGCAATAATTTATAAGTTCTTTTATCGTCTAAAGAAACATCTTCTATATTAATCTTTTTATTTTGAACCTTATAAATTCTTACAAGCGTATCTTCAATAATGGTTAAGTTTTTCAAGCCCAAGAAATCCATTTTTAAAAGGCCCAGATCTTCAATTGAATGCATTTCATACTGGGTAACAATAGCTTTATCATTCTGGGTAGGATGTTGTAAAGGAACGATTTCATCTAAAGGGTCTTTTGAGATTACCACTCCGCAGGCATGGGTTGAAGCGTGTCTGGCGCACCCCTCGAGCTTTTGGGAAAAATCAATTAATTCTTTTGCTTCTTCATCGGTTTCATAAAACTGACGGAATTCAGAAACCTTTTCTAAGCACTCTTTTAAAGTCAGTCCAAAAGGAATCATTTTAGCCAGTCGATCGCAATAACTATAACTTAATTTCAGTGCTCTTCCGACGTCTCTGATGACTGCTCTGGCTGCCATTGTTCCAAAAGTAATAATTTGAGCAACTCTGTTTCGGCCATATTTTTCAGCCACATAGTTTATTACTTCATCCCTTCTTCGGTCGGTAAAGTCAAGATCAATATCAGGAAGGCCAGCCGCCCTACCAGGATTAAGAAAACGTTCAAACAAAAGATTATATTTTAGAGGATCAATAGTAGTGATGTTCAGAAGATAAGCAACAATCGAACTTCCGACGCTTCCTCGGCCCGGGCCGACGACAATTCGATTTTCCTTTGCCCAATTGACAAAATCTTGGACTATCAGAAAATAAGAAGCAAAGCCGGTCTGTTTAATAACTGAAAGTTCATATTCCAAACGGGAAAGAGCCTCCTTTCTAAAAAATTTCCCATATTTCTTATCCATACCTTGCTGGCATAATTCCTCTAAGTAATCGTCGGGGATTTTCCCAGACGGCGTTTCAAAATAGGGAAGCTTTATTTCTCCTAATTTGAAATCGAAATTGCAGAGGTCTTTAATTTTTTGGGTGTTCTCTATAGCTTCAGGAATCTCTTTAAACGATTCAAGCATTTGCTGAGGAGTTCGCATTGAGAAATCATCAGCTTTCATTGTTAATCTTTCCGGGTCATCGGGGTTAGAGCCCGTATTAATCAACATTAAAATATCTTGAGCTTGGGCATCTTCTGGTTTTAGATAATGAACATCGTTGGTGGCTACCAATGGAACATCAAGTTTTTTGGAGAGCTTAATCAAGCCATCATTTACCTTTTTCTGTTCTTTAAGATTTGAATGGTCTTGAATTTCTAAATAAAAATTATCTCTTCCGAAAAGCTTTTGGTATTTTAAGATATAGTTTTGAGCTTCCTCAATTTTATTGGCTAAAATCAATTGAGGAATTCTTCCTTGAAGACAGGCCGAAAGGGCGATAAGACCGGAACTGTGTTCGGCTAATAGTTCATCGTCAATTCTTGGCCTGTAATAAAAGCCCTCCAAGTGGGCTTTTGTTATCAGTTTTACTAAATTCTTGTATCCCTCTTTATTTTTCACCAAAAGAACTAAATGATATCTTTTATCATCGATATTGGGTCTTTTTTGTCCCATTCTTTCATAAGCTATATACATCTCGGCTCCAATTATCGGTTTGATTCCCGCCTTTCTTGCTTTTTTGTAAAACTCAACCGCTCCGTATAAAACTCCATGGTCAGTTAAAGCAACAGAATCCATTCCTAATTTTTTAACATAATCCAAAAGTTCATCAATCTTAGGCAGACCATCAAGTAAAGAGTAATGAGAGTGTACGTGTAAATGAGTAAAATTCATCTTATTATATGTTTGTATTGTGTTTCTTGAGTAATCAGTTCTCCCTGAATTTGTGCTTGTTTTAAAATTAAAGAATCTCCGATTATAGTGTCTTTCAAATTTACCTCCTTTCCAATAAAAGCGCTTAAAAAATCCAGAGAACCCTCAATTAACCCTTTTTCTATATTCAGATAGCCGTTTATTGATGCATTTCTCAGATAAACATCGCCTTTAATAACTAAACCGGCATTGTAAGAATCGTTAACTTTTATTTTTCTAAAATCCAGATTCCCATCCACTTTAGTTTTTGCTAAACTCAAGAATCCATTTATAGTTAACCCTTGGAAGTTTAAATCGCCCTTTATTTTGCTTCCCACTAAATTTACTACTCCTTTTACATTTGCTTCTTCAAAATTTAAGTTGCCTTCCAGATTATTAGAACCAAAATAAAAAACTCCTTTTATAATTGTTCTGTTCAAATTTAAATCTCCTTTTATAGAAGTATTTTCTAAAAAGATAGAACCTAAAATTATTGCTGCTTCAAGGTCTAATCCTGTTTTAAGAGTTCGTTCATGGAGGGAAAGATTAGGAAGAATTCTCCCTCTGAAATTAGCCGGTCTTCCCTGTGTTTGAGAGAGTTGAATTTCTTTTTCTATCTCGTTTTGAGATAAAATATTTTTGTCTTCCATATTATATCCTTAGGTTAGATATTATTGTATTATAGTATTATAACAAAATTTCTCAAAATTAAGCAATATGTCAACTTTATCAAAAGTTATTGTTGGCCTGGATGAAGTTGGAAGAGGAGCATTGGCCGGTTCGGTGGTTGCTTGTGCAATTGCGGTTCAAAAATTTTCAGTTTTTCCCGCCAAATGCGGGATCCCGCTGTGGCGGGACACTTTTCAATTTTCAAAAGGATTAAAGGACTCCAAGAAATTAACTGCTAAGAGGAGAGAAGAGATTTTTAAGTTCCTAAAAAATTCACCAGAGGTTGAATGGGGGATAGGCCGGGTTTCCGAAAAAGTTATTGATAAAATAAATATTCTTCAGGCAACAAAATTAGCAATGAAGAGAGCGGTCAATAATTTAAAGATTAAAGTTGATTTTTTACTGATAGACGGGAATTTTGGTATTAATTCAGATGTCCCTCAGAAATCTATAGTAAAAGGAGATGAGAAGATTTTTTTAATAAAACTTGCTTCAATCGTGGCTAAGGTAACCAGAGATAGGGCAATGATGAGGTATCATAAAAAATATCCTCAATACAGATTTGATAAACACAAGGGCTATGGAACAAAGTTGCACTTTAAGATGCTAAAAAAATATGGTCCCTGCAAAATACACCGAAAAAGTTTTAGCCCAATGAAAAAATCTAATCTCTTGCAAAAATAGGTTTTATTTGCTATCTTATATTTATTAGATACCGAGCTTTCGCTATACGAAAACTTGAGAAGCGAAGGAATATGGGAGTGCCAAAGAAGCATACAACTAAATCGTCAAGAAATCAGAGAAGGATGCATATTTTTTTAAGGACTCAAAAATTAGTTCCTTGTTCTCATTGCGGAAAACCAAAACTTCCCCATGCAATTTGTCCCAATTGCGGCTATTATAAGGGAGTAGAAGTTATTAATGTTTTGGCAAAACTGGAGAAAAAAGAAAGAAAGAAAAGAGAAAAAGAAATTAAAGAAAAAGAAAAAGGAGAAAAGGGCGAAGAAAACAAACTTTCTTCTTCCCCCTTCGCTACTGCTCGGGAGCGTGAGTAAATTAATTCTAAGCTTACAGAGGCCCGTCCTCTGTTTGACACTTTTTTTATTTATAGTAGAATAAAAAATCAGGCCCTATCGTCTAGCGGCTTAGGACATCTGCTTCTCAGGCAGGAAACACCGGTTCAAATCCGGTTGGGGCCACCGCTTTGGAAAAACTGCCAAAGAACTTGTAGAAAATACTTGCCCCGTAGCGAAACGAAGTTTCTACTAGTGGGGTAAAGAAAATTTTTATATAACCCTTTATTCTCTTTTGCATACTTTTCCAATTAAGCGAAAGAGAGCTTTTAGGGGCCCGGAAAAATGGAAAACAGATAATTGACTAATTTTCTTTAAATAAAATATCAAAAAATTATGAAAATTATAAAATATCTAATTTCCTTACTGGAATTTGATTTTGATATAGAAAAAGATAATAAAGTTTATAGCGAAGAAGAACTCAAGCAATTTGCTGAAAGAGCAAGGTTATATAGTATTATTATGCCTCCCAGCGCTTTTTGCTACGCTGTAAAGGCAAAAAAGAGTAAAAACCCTGATATTGTTAGAAAGGCAGAAAAGGCAGAAATGGTAGCCTTCTTTATTTGCCTTCCAATGCAGTTAGCTATTATCATTGTTGGTATTGGTATTTGGATTTTTTCTGGCACTTGGCTTGGTCTTATGCCAATCGCTATAGCTTTTGGTATTCTTGTTTTTAGAATAATAAGGAAAAGGAAAATTGATAAATAAATCTATAAAAACAATAAAAAAGTTTGAAATTGTCCCCGTACAGGCAGTTCGCGCTATTTCAAGAATAGAGCACAAATAAACTGCAAACAAGTGCTATGATAATTTTTACTAGGCATGCCAGAAACAAATTTAAAATTCTTAAAAGGCATAAATTTTTAATTATCGAAAAGCAGGTTTTAAGAACCATAGAAAAACCAGATTTAATTGATAAATCCCGTTTACCTCTTTTGATTGCCCAGAGAAAAATTGACAGAGAATATGTTTTAAGAGTAGTATATAAACAAGAGTTTGGGATTATAAAGGTCATAACATTTTATCCTGGTAGAAGAAAACAATATGACAAATAATATAAAAAGCAGAAATAAAGCAAAAATTTCATATGAGCCAGAGGCCGATGTTTTAATGTGGGAAATTACTGACAAGCCAATTGATTTTGCCAAAGAGATTGGTAATGTTGTTGTTCATTTTACTAAAAATAATATACCGGTCTTAATTGAGATTTTAGAAGCCAGTAAATTTTTAGCCAAAGCAAAATCTCTTGTACAAAAAGATAAAGTTCCAATCAAGACACCTGCTTTGGCCAATAGATGAAAACTACCAAAAAAACTAGAAAAATACCTGTGGTGAGCCTGTCGAACTATCGACTCGCCGCTCAGATTGTCTGAGCAAGCCTCGCTCAAATAGGATTTGAGCGGGAACCACATTTCGTAAAAGAAAATTTTTCATTATAATCAAAGGTCTATAATAATAATAAAAAATAAATCTATGGAAATACAACAACCGTTTTCACAAGTCAAACCCACTCCTAAATTATTAGGAATCGGTCAACTTTTTAAGAAAACCCTGCAAGTATTTAAGAAAAGAATATGGGTTTTTATTGGTATAATGATTATTCCGATTTTAGCTGTAATGGTGTTTTTGCTATTATTTACATTCGGCCTTGCCTTATTAGGGAGGATCTTTTTATGGTCAAGCGGTAGTCGGCTGATACTTATCCTGTCGTTTTTTGTCGCTTTAATTGTAATAACCGTTAGCCTCCTTTGGCCCCAGCTTGCAATTCTCTATGCTGTCAAAGAAAGAGAAATAAAAATAGGGGCAAAAGAAGCTTTGAGAAAGGGGTGGCCTAAGATTCTTTCCTTATATTGGATTACGTTATTAAGTGCTATTGTTATTGGGCTTGGTTCTCTATTATTATTTATCCCAGGTCTTATTTTTTGGGTCTGGTTTAGTTTAGCTGATCCTATTTTGGTGGCAGAAGACATCAAGGGATGGAAAGCTCTTCTAAGAAGTAAAAAGTTGGTAAAGGGAAATTGGTGGCAGGTTTTCTTCAGATTAATACCTATAGCAATAATTAGTTTAGGAATTCAATTCTTATTTGAATCTGTTTTTTCTAAAACCTCTTATGGCATATTCTTTAGTTATCTTTTAGTTATTCCCTGGTTTTTCTTTGTTCTAACTTTCATCTTTTTGCTTTACGAAAACCTGAAGGAATTAGAAGGAAAAGAAGCAGAAGAGAATACCTCTCAATAGAGTTATGCGTAGTTGACAGAGTTATGCGTAGTTGGTTTTAATCTTTAGACATTAAAACTTTAAAAGAGCTTTCTTAAAAGCTCTTTTTTGTTTACCCCGTTAGAAATTTCATTGGAGAATTATTTTTCAGAAAATTACATTTGCATAATTTCTAACGGGGTTTAAAATAGATAATATGAAATCTGATTTTTTTAATCAAGGACAAATTTCAACTGGTATTATTATTTTAGTTGTTCTTAGTTTATTAATAGGCGGAGGATTATTTTATTATTTTCAGAAAGAAACCACGGAAACACCAAAAGTTACTGAAAAAGAAACAGAAGAAAAAATTGAAGAAAAGATAAGTTCTCCAACAGAGGAAATAATCATACCACCTAAATCGGAAAAACCGACTGTTCAGAAATGTACCGATGGAACCCCCTATGGTCAATGTTCAGTCAATAAACCAAAATATTGTGAAAACGGAAATCTAGTAGATAAGAGCTCTCTTTGTGGTTGTCCTGCGGGTTACAAAATCTCTGATAATTATTGCCTAGTTGAAATTTCTAAATTTGATTCGAGACCAGGATTAATTGTTGTTAAAAAAGGGACTTCTGGTGAGAATTTTGCTAGAGAGATTGCTACGGCTAAAGATTGGAATGTTCTTTTTGTGAATACTTCAGACTATAATCAAATAAAAAAAGAAATAATCAATTTTTATAATCGGAACAAATTTTATTATTTATTGTTGATAGGAACAAATGAAGAAATACCTTATGCAATTTATAACAGCGAGAATGAAGCTTACCAAACAGATCCCTCATTGTATGCTGATATTAATAATGATGGTTTTATTGAACTTGCTATTGGTCGTTTACCTTTTTCCTCGGAAGCCGAACTTAAAAAATATTTCGCAGATTTAACACCAAAAGGAAATTTCATTACTCTTGAACATTACCCTCTTTCATCTACAGAAGACCCCGAAGATTCATTTACGGTTAGAGAGTATGCTTATGCAAAATATTGTTTAAATTCTTTTTCTCCGAATATCCGGGTTTATAGAAAGAGCAACATTTTAGATTTAGTTAA
>Ga0210054_1004535_pt1 | contig 10114 bp, 6 predicted proteins | sample CryGeymeta201516_FD_185470 | JGI IMG/M metagenome (GOLD analysis project Ga0210054, IMG submission 185470) | Groundwater microbial communities from Crystal Geyser aquifers in Utah, USA - Crystal Geyser metaG 2015-16 (SPAdes) (version 2) | ecosystem: Environmental > Aquatic > Deep subsurface >...
ACTACGCTCTCTCGAACCGGGTCGAACCGGGGCGCCGCGAGGACCCCCAAAGCCGCTCTGTCGGAAGCAGCGGCGTTCCATGTTCGAGCCACGAAGGCCCGAGGAACAGGCTCCCCAGCGTCTGACACGAACAGATGGTCATCGCGAATATACGTCACCCGACCGGAGGGCAAAGCGCCGGGCGACTTGGCGACATAGTTCCGCACGCCGAGAGCCCGAGCGAGGTTCAGATTCAACCGACCGGCAATCGGCGTCCGTGCCGGACGAGCGTCGGCCAACTCCCGGTCGCCCATTGCCGCCATCAGTTCCTGGTGCCGGCGCAACGGGGTGGTGCACCACAGCCCATTCACGTGCTGTAGCGCGGTGAGCATCGACTCATTGTAGGCAAGCGCGGTCGTGTCGACTGACTCGACGCGCTCGCAGGTGGGCGTCGCGCCGGTCGTCCGTTCCAGGAAGGCCGCAGCGGCCGGTGCCACGAACAGGTTGCAGGCCGGCCCAAACCGGTTCACCCCTGTTGACGACACCCAGAGGTCCCCGGCAACCAGTGCGGCTGCAGCGGCGACGAGCTGGCGCTGCGGCAACGCCCGGACGATCCACCAGCCAAGCAGGACCAAGGACAGAATCGCCAGGCACACTGCCCAAAGCGTATCAGCACTCACGGGATTGGTGGCGTGGAGCATCCCATCGTAGGCCCAACGAACCTTGGTCGAGTAGTACTCCGCGGTCAGCCGATGGTCGGCCTTGCCGAAAACGAATCGACCGACCAGCCAGTCTCCCCAGGCCAACACCTGCGCTCGGCGGAAACGAACTACACAATGCAACACAACCAAGAGACCGTACGAAGCAGCGCCCGTGTATGCAAGCACGCGTCTCACGCGCGCCGAGCGCACGCGGTCACAGCCGCGTTGGAGGGCGTCGACGCCGGTCGCCGCAAGCAGGCTCAGCGCCAACACGAACAGCACCAGAAAGCGCGCCGGCACCCGGACCACGTCGAAGAGCGGCAGCGTTCGCAGCATTCCCCAGACTGGCGTGAATTGCCCTGCTGCGATCAGCAGCGCAACTGCGCCGAAGCACACTGCATACCGCGCAAGTCGGCGCCGCGGGCCAGCCAGACCCATGGCAGCAAGGCCCAGAGGCAGAATGCCGCAGTACAGCCACAAGTCCTTGTAGCCCGACTGCGACAGCCCCCAATACCCCTCGCCAGCGCCGAAAAGGCGGGGCAGCACCAGCGTGGCCAGGTTTGTTGGCGGCAGCGACTTGACCACCGACTCACCGTACGTCAGCCCCTCCGCCCGCCACGTGTGTCGGACGAACTCGCTCGAGGGAAGCAACTGCCCGGCCGACATCGAGGCTGCCAGAGCGACTCCCACTGCCGCAACCGCAAGCGGGCGGATTGCCGGCCGAAGCGCCCTTCGCTGGCACAGGTTGCGGAACGTCAAGGCCGTCGCGTGCATGCCGACACCGACCCACGCGATCAGCACTCCATACGCGTGCCCGGCGAGCAGTTGCAGTGCCATCGGGACTGCAACCAGAACGGCCGCAAACCCAAACGGTTGCCGGGTCGACGTGTGGAGCCCCCAGAGAACGAACGGCAGCCAGGCCACTGCGCACACCAGGTTGACGTGCATCACCTGCGACACGAAGAACCCGCCCAGCGAGAAGACAAGCCCCCCGAGCCAGGAGCCCGAACGGCTGAGTCCGCAGCCCCGGCAGAACGCGAACATCCCCACAGCCGCCAGCGCAACGTGGAGAAGCACGAGGTAGTTCAGCGCGGCCGGCGCGGGCAACAGGAGAAACAGGAGGTTCGGCGGGTAGAGCGGCCCGGCCTCGCTCTCTCCCCAGAGAGGGAACCCGCAGGCAACGTTCGGGCACCACAGCGGCAACCCACCGGCCGACCAGCGGGCCGCCACGTATGTCCGCAAGGGGTAGTTCAGCATCTTGGCGTCGCCTTGGACCAGGAACGCGCGAAGGGTGGTCAAGGGGCCGAAGAAGGCCAATACGGCGACGACCAATGCCCCTCCGCCCAGCAGGTCCGGCCACCACCGCGGGTACCTGGGAATGCTCGCCTGCTCAGCCATGGGAGGCACTCGCCTCCACTCGCGTCAGGTTACTCGCACGTCGCATGAGCATCCCCGAGACAAACCAGAAGTAGGCCGCCGGGAAAGAGCCGTGGAGCACCGGGCCCACCAACCCGATGGTGGCCAATGTCGATAGCATGCTGAGCATCGAGGCCACCATGCCCCGCTCCTCGCCGGTTCGCGTAGCGCCCAGCGCCCGGATCCCCCGCCAGAAGATCGTGCCAAGGCACAACAGCATGACTGTCAGCCCGACAATGCCGAGCTCCACCGCCAAGCTGACATAGTAGCTCTCCGCCAGCCATACGGACGCCCCGGAGTCGCCGGCCGACTCAAAGTACTCCGCCGCCACGGACGAGGTCCCCGTCCCCAGGCCCAGAGGCGAACGGGTGACGCTGCGCACGAAGATGGACCAGGCAGTGTGGCCCCGCTCGTTCATATAGGTGGAAACGGGATTGCCCAGCGACCGGGCGCGGTCCTTGAGCCCCCCTTGCGAAAGAGCGACGCCGACGAGGCAACCCAGCGCCACGCCCACCAGTACGGCAGTGCTTCGTGCCGACCGGCGGAGTAGACAGAACAGTGCCAAGCCACCGGCCAGGGCCACCCAGCCGCCTCGGAACGCCGAGATCAGGAGCGACGCAGTTTGTACTACCGCGACCCCCCAGAGCAGCGGCATCTGCGCACGCAGACTCGCGAGCCCGAACAAGCCCATCAACAGCGGGAGGCTCACCCCGGCGTACACCCCGGGCCACGACCCGCTCAGCGTGCTGGACAGCGGCCGGAAGTGCAGCTCGCCGGTGTCGTCCCACCACTGCTCCCGCGAGATCTTCTCTGCAAACGCCGGGCCCATGGACGTCCACAGATCCGGCCCCGTCAGGTACTGGATCAGCGCAAACGAGCAGACGAAGGTCGCCAGGCAGCAGAACAGAGCGAACCACCGGCGGTCGGCTTCCTGCGACCTGCGCAGGTAGTACCCCAGGAAGTAGAAAGGCACCGCGGTAAGGTGCACCTTCACCCCCATCAGTCCAAGGAGCGGTCTGGTGGAGGGGTTGAACACACCCACGACGCAGAGCAACGAGAACCCGACCAATAGCGTCTCCACCGTGCCCAGCCGCACGCGCAGCTCGCCACGCAAGGACTCCCGGACGGCGACTCCAGCGGTGACGGCGATTGTGAACAGATCGAGGGCGAGATGGACCAGCGGGTGATACCCGGTCAGCAGCCGAAGCATGCCGTCCACCGACATATAGGCGAAGAAAAGCGCCACCGCGGCTGCCGGATTGCGGAGCCCCAGCACGAACACCGCCGCCAGGCCGACAGCTCCGCAGGAGTAGAGCGCCAGTTCCCGAATCGGCATCCTCGCCGTCAGCCCGGTAAGGGCGACCGCCAGCACCGCCACGCCGGCCCAGATCGCCCACGTCCAACGCCCCTTGGCCGAGGGCACTGCAACCGCGCTGTTCATGCCTTCGCGCCCTCCCTTCTCGCACCAAGGCCTCCGCTCCCGACCCGCTGTCGGACGTCAGCGTACACCGCGGCCGTCCGACGCGCCAGCGACGGCCAAGCAAAGCTGTCCTCCAACTGCGCCAGGTTCGCGCGGAGGTGTTCCCTCAAACCGGAGTCCGTCGCGAGTCTGCTCATCGCTCGTCCAAGCTCGGCTGGGTCGCCTGCCGGCACTGCCAGCACGTGCTCTCCGCTTCGCAACGGGGAGGGGAGGCAACCGACGTACGTCGTAACCAAGGGCACGCGGTGCGACAGAACGGTGACCAGACTGCTCCGGTGGAATTCGGCGCCGTCTTCATAGGGGAGCACGCAGACGTCGGCTGCGGACAGGACGGCGGACACCTGTCGGTCGGGCACATACCCCAGCCACGTCACCCGGTCTGCGATCCCGAGACTCCCCGCCAGACGGCGGAGCCGCTCTTGATGCCGGCCGTCTCTGGCGCTCTGCCCGCCCCCGAGGCAGACCCATCGCGTCCCGATCTCTCGCGTCTCTGCAATCGCCTTCAGGAGCGCCGCCAACCCTTTCCCGGTGCCGGACTGGACCAACCCGAAGTAGACGCCCAGCAGTTCCCCTTCGCGAACACCCAACTCCTGCCGCTGGCAGGCAGCCTGCTCTTCTGTCACACTGGGCGGCACGCCGGGTCCCAGCGGCACGTTCGTGAGGTGCTCTGTCTTGCCGCCGAGCAGCGTCGCCAACTGGCGCCGATGGCGGTCGTTCGACACCAGGGCGGCCTCGCTCCGGGCGGCCAGTTGGGCGACGTACCGACTGCGCAGCCCCAACCGGCCCGCGCCGGGGAACAGCTTCGGCCCCCACAGATCGTGGAACCGAGTCACCACCGGCTGGCGCAAGCCGGCAACCTCGAGGGTCGCAGGCAGGCCGTTGATCATAGGGTGGCGTTCGTACAAGGCTGTCTGGTACTCCAGGTGGACAATGTCGCAGTCGCTGGCTGACACGGCAGCGACCACAGGGCCCGGGCGTCGCCACGACTCAATGAGCGGACGCACCTCCAGCCTCGGTTCACCGGTAGCCGAGGCAGCACCGGCTGCGGTGCTCTCGTTGCGCGACGTGACCACGGACACCTCGTGCCCCAAGCGGCAAAGGTGGTGGGAGAGGTGCCAGACCTGGTCGGCGATCCCGCACCGCATGGTTGGGAAGCTACCGGAAATCATGCAGATTCTCATAGCGTAGCGCGCAAAGCGGCGGCACTGTGTTTCCCGATCCGGTCGTCAGTCAGCCATGATCGAGGGACGCCGGTTCCGCGATTGTACCCCTGCTTCGCCGCGGCCGGCCGTCAGCTTTGGCGGAGAACCGCCTCGTACACCGCCTTCAGCAGCCCGTAGTGGCGCTCCTCAGTGAACTGGGCGCGGCACTGCGCCAGCCCGGCTCGCCCCATCTCCCGGCGCCGCTCAGGCGACGCCAACAGGTCCTCGATAGCCGCCGTCAGACCGGTCAACTCGCCCGGCGGCACCAGCAGCCCCGTCTCGCCATGGGACAGCCACTCCGGTATCCCGCCCACGTCAAATGCCACCACCGGTTTGCCGTGTGCCATTGCCTCGACTCCAACCATGCCGAATGGCTCGGGCCAGAGCGAAGGCACCACCACGAGGTCGGCCGCCGCGTAACAGGCTGACAGTGAGGCGCCCTCGCGGAACCCCTCGAGCCGGACGCGGGCCGACACGCCGAGCCGTCGAACGCACTGCCGCACCGCCTCGGCGTCGGGGCCTTCGCCCGCGATAACCAACTGCCACGCCCCTCGGCTCGCCGCGAGGGCCTCGACAAGGAGTTCCCACCCCTTCGGCCGAACCAGCCGCCCCACAAACAGGACGGTTCGGGGGCTAGGCGTCAGCGCCGGCACCAAGTCACCTGTCGGCAGGCAGGCAGGGAACAGCGACACCAACTCGAGCCGATTCCGCGGAACGCCGTTGAGGCACAATTCACTCCGCATGTGCTCACTGCAGACGATCAGCCGGGCGAACTCTCGGGCGTCGCGCAGATTCCTCCCGCACTCTCGGTACCTGGAGAGCAGCCGGGCGGGGTGCCTGGTGGCGCACTGCTCGCGATACGCGTTGGCCAGGCAACGCGGGCCAAAGGCGAGCGGGCAACACTTCCCGATCCGCCAGAACGTCTTGCTTTCGCCCGGACACAGGAACGACTGCGAGTGCACCGTCCGGACTGTCGGGACCCTCCGGCACACCGCCCGCAGCAGCTCCGGATCGCCACCGCCGTGGACGTGCACGAGGTCGGGGCACTCCTGGGCCAGAGCCTTCAGCACTTTCTCAGCGCGCTCGCGGGGCGACTCCGAGTCCGGGATCAGGTAGGTCGGCCGCTCACTCCCGAACGACCGCTCATTCTGCACGCTGTAGACGACCGCAGTCCGGTGCCCCTCCGCTTCCAGGTGGCGGCACTCCGACAGCAGCACCTGCTCTGCCCCCCCGACGGGCGCGTAGTGCTCGTTGAGGAAGAGCACCTTCACGGCGTCAACCCAACTCCCGGTACGCGGCCAGACAGCGCTCGGCCGTTCGGTCCCAGGTGAACTGCTCAAGGACGCGAAGTCGTGCTCGCCGGCCCAAGCGCGCTGCCAAATCGGGCGCCTCCAAGAGGCGCAGTACCGCTTCACACAACGCCGGTTCGTCGTTCTCGGGGACGACAAGGCCGGTGACCTCATGCTGCACCACTTCGGGCATTCCACCGACGGCTGTGCACACGACCGGTGTGCCGCAAGCCATGGCCTCGATCAGAGCCAGCCCGAGCAGTTCCGGCACTGCGTGATGCCGGCCGCTGCAATCTGTGTGGACGGACGGAAGCACAACGACGCTCGCGGTCTGGTACAGCCGCAGGATCGCCCGGTCGTCGGCCTCCAACAGGAACGTCACCGCCTTGCCCCGAGCCAGCCGTTGCAGCAGTGCAAAGTAGGCTGGGTCGTGTGGGCGGCCGGCAACGGTTAGTGGGACATCCGCCGGCAGGCAGCGGATCAGCCGGTCCACCCCCTTGTGCGGCAGGAGGCGACCGACGAACGCGACCCGCCGTTCTTGGGAACCGCTCCCGGGTTGGTACAGACTGGTGTCTACCCCTCCGTAGACCACCGAGGCGCGCCGGAAATGGTCGCGGCTGTAGTCGGCAGCGAACTGCGAGAGCGCAAGATGGCCGTTGGAGAACCGCCCAGTGCCCGGCAGCCCCACCCGGCCGGCATAGGTCGACAAGCAGGTCCCCCCACCGCCCACGTCTGTGCAGTAGACCGACCGGCCGGCAAGCCGCCCACACAGGATGCTGAAGTCGACCAGGAGCTTGTGGTAGCCGATGCAATGCAGGAGGTCGCACCGCAGGGCGTCGCGCAGAAACTCAGGCGACCAGGGGTTCGTTTCGTCGCCACGAATCCCGCCGCGGCCGAAGTGAGTCTCTACAGTCAGTTGCCCGACCCGGAGCCGTTGCCGCCGAGACCCCGCGACGATCAGTCGCGTGTCGAGGCGTTTTGACAAGGCGCGGGCCAACTCGAACGCGTACCGTTCGCCGCCGCCCACCACAAGGCCGGAACGGAATACTCCTGGGGTGAGAATCGCGAGTGTCATGGGCTCGATGGGTCGGTCAGGCCGGCGTCGTCAGTCGCCGTCCGGGAACCTGCTCTCAGTGACGTCTTCAGGCCGTTCCAGCCGGTAGTCGGCGGGGGAGGGATGCCTGCGGCCGTGGTACTTCCCCCCCATCACGGCCGCGCGCGAGCAGGAGTACCCTCGCAGGAGGGCGGCCGCCGCTTCCTTCAGGGGGGTGACCAACCACTCGCCCAGTACCTCGCGTGGGCCGTAGCGGGGCATCTCCAGGAAAAGCGGCCAAGCCGGCGTATTCGCGTCGACTGCGCCGGTACTGCTGAGGCAGCGTTTCGTGGTGCTCATGGATCACCGAGCACTGTTCGTCCCAGATGAGTGCATAGCCTCGCTTCATCCAGAACCAACCCCATTCGCAGTCTTCGCACCCGGTTAGCTTCTCATCGAATCGGTGCTCACGCCAGAGCTCCGCCTTGACGGCCCCCGCCGCATTGTTCAGCCCCCACAGCGGCGCCTCTTTGTAGTTAGCGGCCTCGATCCGGACCACGCGGGTCCGCCGTGAAGCCGGGCTGTCACCGGGCAGGAACCCGCCTCCGGTGCTCGCGGCGACATCCGGCGCGCGGAGATGGGAGAGCAGGCGCTCCAGCCAGCCCTCGCACCACGGAATCGCGTGCCCGCTGAGTGACACCAGGTAGGTGCCACGCGCCCGTTCGTAGCCATAGTTGAGCGCACGGCCGAAGGTGAACGACCCCGGGTCCAGGCGGAGAATCGTCGCTCCGAACTGCTCAGCAATGGCCACAGTGCCATCCTTGGAGCCGGAGTCCACCAAGAGCACCTCGAAGTCCTGGTACGTCTGGCCCTGAAGGGCGCGCAGCACGTCCCCGAGCTTTGCTTCCTCGTTCAGAGTGCGGATGACGATGGAGGTTTGGGGAGCCGCTGCCATGGAGTCAATCGGGGGCCTTCCGGGGCGACCTGCCCGACCAGTGTCGGGCGCGCGGCGCCAGCAATACGAGCCGCCGCCAGCCGTGAACCCGCAGCGCCAGCCCAGGGAGGGACTCAAGCTCGGGCTGGTGCCGAACGGCTACCGGCTTGGGTATTATGCTCGCCGACCGCTCTCCGTGTCAACCAGAACGTGCCGTTGACTGGGCCAAAGAAAGGCAGTACCCTCCCCCTCCTAAGTCGGCGAATCAAGGTGACGCAGTTGCCTGTTTCCGCCCTTCCGTTGGGCACTACACCAAATGAGAATGCCCCGGTCGGTGCACTGCCGCTCTCTGCAATCTGCAATCACAAATCTGCATTCCCTTTAGGAGCCCACTACCATCAAAGTTGCTTTCGATATCAGCGCCGCGCTTGGATGGTCCGGCGGCGGCGTCTTCCACTACACCGTGCATCTCGTCAAGGCACTGGCGGCGCTGACGGCTGATCTCGAGCTGCGCCAATGGTTCGCCGCCCTGCGAACAGGCCAGTGCGCGAGGGTGATGGCGCCAGGCTTGAGGGACGCGCGCGCACTGGCGCCACTGGCTCCAGCGCGGTTCCCAAACGCAGTGTTCTGCACCACGCCCGCTGCGCGCTTTTGGAGCCGCTGGCCCCGAGAATGGCCGGTCCCCGAGCTACTGCCCGCGTCGTACGACGTCTTCCATGCTCCGTTCCTGCCGCTGCCGTTCTCGCGGCGCGTGCCGCTCGTGCTCACAGTGCACGACGTCATCCCGCTGCTTCACCCGGAATGGGTCACCCGGAGACAGTGGACCCAGCTCCAAGCCGTACTGGCCGGCGCTCGGCGGGCCGCGCACGTAATCGCCGACTCGGCGGCAACGCGGGACGACTTGCTCAACCTGGTTCCAGAGGTCGCGGATCGCGTCACCGTTGTTCCCTTGGGCGTCGCAGCCGCTTTCTTGGCGGAACAGACCCCCGAACGGGTGCAGCAGGCCCGGCTGCGCTATGGGCTGAAGCGCCCCTACGTCGTGTCGGTTTGCACCCTGGAGCCACGGAAAAACCTTCCCCGGCTCCTCGACGCATACCAAGTGCTGTGCTCCCGGCCGCGTTGGGAGCACGAGCTGGTGTTGATCGGGTCGCCAGGCTGGCGCCTTGGCCCGCTGCGGCAGAAGCTGGCAGAAGTCGAGAGTGACGGCCGGGTGCACACCCTCGGCCACGTTCCGGACGACGATCTCCCGGCCCTGATTGCCGGAGCGGAGGTCATGGCGTTCCCTTCCCTCTGCGAGGGGTTCGGCCTTCCCGTGCTTGAGGCAATGGCTTGCGGAACACCGGTGGTGTGCGCCAACACCGCGTCGCTTCCGGAGATCGCCTCGGGCGCCGCGGTGCTCGTGGACCCGCTCTCAACGGAGTGTCTCGCAGAGGCGATCGCCGACTTGGTCCAAGACGAATCGCTCCGGCGTAGACTGGCCGAAGCCGGCAGAGAGCGCGCGCGGCGGTTCACCTGGGAGCGCACCGCGCGCCAGACCCTTGCCGTCTACCGAGCCGCCGCAGGGGCCCGCCACTGAGGGGGCGTCGGCCGCAGGGCGCGACTGGGTCAGCCCCGAGTGGTCGAGTACCACGTGCCTCGGTGAAGGCCAAGGCTGCGGCAGAACCGGTACGCCGGGACCCACCCAAACCAGTGCCACGCCGCGCCTGAACGAAACAGATGCACCCAGTCCTCGCGGGTGCGAGCCTGCCAATCTCTCAGGAAGCTGGCCAAGCTGGTCCGGGCGCCGGGAACTGAGAGCCGGAGACCGGCTGCCTCCTGGTAGAAGCGCCGGTAGATGCCGACGAGCGAGGAAAAGTGCGAGTGATAGACGGGGGCCGACGGCACGTACTCGATGACGTGGCCGTCCCCCTGGATCCGCCGGGCCCAGTCGAAATCCTCGCTGCAGGGGAGATCAGTTCGGAACGGGTGCCGCCGCCAGAGCGCACGCCGAATGGCGCCGTTGGACGCCGCAAACCGAGGGTCGCTATCCTGCCGGCGAGGCGCGGTTCCGTAGGCAGTGGCCAGGTCCCGCGCAGTGATT
>Ga0210054_1004536_pt1 | contig 10113 bp, 12 predicted proteins | sample CryGeymeta201516_FD_185470 | JGI IMG/M metagenome (GOLD analysis project Ga0210054, IMG submission 185470) | Groundwater microbial communities from Crystal Geyser aquifers in Utah, USA - Crystal Geyser metaG 2015-16 (SPAdes) (version 2) | ecosystem: Environmental > Aquatic > Deep subsurface >...
ATCCAGCCAGTGGCCGTCGGTGACCCACTGGTTCACGGTAAACAGCGCCACGGGCAGGCCACGCGCATCGAGTGAAATAGCAAACAAATGCGTGGGTTCGGTGCGATTCCAGCGTGGCTTTTCGGGCTGGAAATAGCGCCTGCGCCCGCTGGCCGTGGCGTGCCAGAACAAGTGCAGGTGGCCGTGCTCCTGGTCACCGTCGCGGTGGGCGTGGTAATAAAACTGTGAGCCGTGCCGCACATCCACCACGTCGTCTGACGGATAGTGATCGTATTCAATCACCTCTTGCCCTGCAACCCAGCTTTGGATTAATGAGCCTTGCGCTGCGGTCGCGTCGGCAAACGCTGCCACACTGGTGTGCGCGTTATCCAGCGTGCTGGCAATCTGCGCACGTGACGCAGTGCGCCAGTGGCGAAGAAGGTGAGAGGATGCGGTCATTTCAGCTAAACCAGAGCCCCATGGTTACTGGTGAATTGAAACCGAATCAATTACTTGGTTGCACACGCTCCGCATTTCGGTTTGCAGGCACCACACTTTTGCATGCTGCTTTTCGCTCCGCATTTATTACCAGTGCACGCACGGCAAGCCATGGCGCAACCGCCCAAGGCAGCAGCCGTCACCACCGCAGAGGCCAGGGCTTTTGAGAGGGTAAAAGATAGTGATCTCATGGGAATACTTCTCAAGGTTGCGAAGAAAAAAGGTGCAAATTACTTGGCAGCTGCGCAGCCAGTTGCAGCTCCGCACTTGACTTTGCTAGCGCCACATTTGGCTTTGCATGCACCGCACTTGGCTTTTTTAGCGCCACATTTGGCTTTGCTAGCGCCACATTTGGCTTTGCAAGCGCCACATTTGGTCATGCTGGTTTTTGGGCCACATTTTGCAGCTGTACAGCCAGCAGCAAATGCACCGCCAGAAAGAGCTGCTGCAGTGACCACTGCTGAGCCGATGGTTTTAGCGATTTGAGTTGAAAAGTTGCGCATGGTGATGTCCTTTTGAATGAGATTGAAATTGCGGTTGACCAGTTGAGGATTTCAGAAAATCAGGTGAATCCCGACGTTCTTTGGTGTAGTCGCGGCGGGGGCTGCAGTTCTTACATTGTTCTGAAAAATTTTCGAATGTCCATATATTCCTGTAACAAACAGTTGAGATTTTCCGACTCAAAGCGAAAGATCATGGCATCAGAAAGAACTCAGTGAAAACAAGACTTGTGTTGGTCGGAGGTGGTCACGCACACCTGGCAGTGCTGAGCGCCTTGGCAACCCAGTGCCCTGCTGGGCTTGAGGTGGTGCTTATTACTTCTTCAAGCTACCATAACTATCGCAGCATGTTGCCGGGTTGGGTGGCAGGACAATACCCGTTATCGACTTGTCGCGTTAACCTTGAACTGCTGGCTCAGGCCGCTGGTGTTCGGTTGCTGCTGGATCAAGTGGTGGGTATGGATGCTGCTCGGCGCTGTGTGGCGCTAAAAGCAGGCAAGTCCATGGACTACGACTTGTTGTCTTTGGATGTGGGCAGTGAGACTGATACCTCATGGTTGGAAGTGTTGGGAACAAAACTGTTGTCCAACAAGCCTGTGGACAACTTTGTGGCTCAATGGCCTCACCTGTTGGCACAAGCCAAAGCCACACCAGGCTATCAATTGGTAGTGGTGGGTGGCGGAGTGGCTGGGGTAGAAATGGCATTGGCCGCAAAGCACGCCTTTTCCTTAGCGGGCGTGCAAGGTAGTGTGGACTTGGTCGCATCTGAGTCCGGGTTGTTGCCTGGTCATGCACCCGGTGTGCAGGTTCGTGTAACACGTTTGACCAAGCAAGCTGGGATAGGGCTGCATTTTTTGCGTGGAGTAGGTGTGGAAGAAGGGGTATTGCTCTCTGATGGCCGACTTTTGCCTGCAGACCGGGTCATAGCCGCTACCGGGGCGCGTGCACCTATTTGGCTAGGGTGGTCTAAATTGGGATTGGACGCGCATGGTTATCTGTTGGTGGACAAACACCAACGAAGCGTGTCGCATCCCAACGTGTTTGCGGCAGGTGATGTCTGCGCACGCGCAGATGCCATCATGTCGAACCCAGACAAGGATGCGTTTCATGTGGGTTCGGTTCTGGCGCACAATCTGGTTGTCATGTTGAATGGCGGTGTGTTCCAAGCCCATGTGCCTAAACGCCGCAAACTCTACCTGCTTTGGTGTGGTTCGCGTTATGCAGTGGTTTCCTGGGGGCGTTGGTCGGCTGGGGGACAATGGGTCTGGCACTTGAAAGATTGGATCAATCGCCGTTTTATCGGGCGTTTCACAAATTCAGGTTCAATACCCACGTCTCAGATTCTGGAGCACACACCATGACCCCAATGAAAGCGCAGTTTTGATGCGAACCATATTGCAAATCGCTTGTTCGGGCAAAGTCGTTCAAAATTCATTGCGCATTGCGTTGGTGGTGGGGACGGTTCTCAATCTGGTCAATCAAGGCGAAGCCATTCTGGCTGGCGCTGCTATTTCGTGGCTGCATATCGTTTTGAATTACCTTGTCCCCTATTGCGTGGCAAGTTACAGTGCCGCCAAGAACGAAGCGACCTCTCGGGAAAACTCATGACGAATACTTTATCCTCTGCTTCCCCACAGTCGGCTGGTTCAGACGTATCCATCTTGTCAGATACCGCTTTCCTGACCGACTTGCGCCGCCAAATGGTCAAGTTCGCCACGCTGCAACTATCCAACAGCCAACACGCCGAAGATGCGGTGCAAGAGGCGTTGATGGGCGCACTAAAAAACGCCAAGTCGTTTGGCGGTCGGGCTGCATTGAAAACCTGGGTATTTGCAATATTGAAAAACAAAATTGCCGATTTTTTACGTCAAAAAAAGCGCATGCTTGAAGCCAACAGCCTGCTGCATGAAAACGAAGAGGCTGAAGATTTTTCTGAGCTTTTTGACCACAGTGGTTTTTGGCAGGGCGACGAGAAACCAGCCACCTGGGGTAACCCTCAAAGTGCGTTGCATCAAAACCAGTTTTGGAAAGTATTTGAACTTTGCCTGGAAACGTTGCCTGGAAACCAGGCGCGGGTGTTCATGATGAAAGAATTTGTGGAATTGGAAACAGCTGAAATTTGCAGTACCGTAGGCATCACCACCAGCAACCTCAATGTGATGTTGCACCGTTCACGTCTGCGCCTGCGCGAGTGCCTTGAAAACACCTGGTTTCTGAAGGGAGAACGCGCATGATGAATTGCCACCAAGCCACTCGTCTGATATCCGAGTCACAAGAGCGCGATCTGTCTTTGGCAGAAAAACTCCGCCTTAAAATGCATGTGATGATGTGCTCGGGCTGCAAAAACTTCAGTCTGCAAATACCGTTTTTGAGTCAGGCCATGAAGGCCTATGCCCAAGGTTCGGACGAAGCCAGCGAAGATAAAGCTAAGAATTAGGCGTGGTGACATCGCCCCATGTCAACGCATGAAAATCAAAACCCACTTCAATGGTGGGCTTGATCACCTGAAAGTACGGTGACACATCAAAGTCGCGTGGCGCAAACAGGCTGTGATGGCGCACCCTCAATATTTCATTGACACAGGCAGGGCAGTCTGGACGGTCGTCGTTTTGAATTGTGGTGATTGGCAATATGGGGTAACGAATCGACTGGAACGCCTGTGCGATCAGGGTCGAGCAAATCGCCCGCGTAGGGTCGCCACTACCCAGCGCCAGCATGTTGCGGCGAAAGCGTAAGGGTACCGGTGGCGTAGGCAGCAGGTAGCGCGCCAGATCAATCACGTTGCGCAAGTCGTATTGGCTGCCAATACGGTTTATGGCAAAGGCAATCACTGACTGGCACTCTTGGGCGCTTAAACCCACCGGGCGGCAAATGCGTGAATGCAGGCCGACATAGGCATCCATGCCCACGCTGCGCACACCTTCGACCGTATCGGCTTCAATAAAACAGTGCTGCGGGTTCTTACCCTCTGCGGCCAGCGCGTTGCCGACATACAGCGCGGCATGTGACCAGGTCGATTGAGTCAGGTATTTAATGGCGGTGCTGACGCGGCTGTGGCCTTCCACCAGCAGCACATCGCCGGGACGAAGCGTTGCCAGCAGACGTGCTGGCACCGTAGCGGGTGCGGCCGAATCGACGTGGACTTCTTTGGCCAGGTAACGCGCCAGGTGTGCACCAAACCAACTCAAAAATGAGTTCATTGTTCCTTAGGCTTGACGTTTTGCAATCCAATGATCCAGCGACAGCATGCCCGGCCCATATACCATCAGGTAAAGCAGCACGGCAGCCCAAGTGCCATGGGTGGGGTAGGCATCGGGGTAGACAAAGATCTGAATCGTCAGCGTCATGCCCAGCAGTGCCAGTGCCGATATCCGCGTGGCCAGGCCTAATAAAAGCAGCATTGGAAATACATGCTCGGCAGTGGCAGCCAGGGTGGCAGCGAACTCGGGCGGGATCAGTGGCAGGTGGTATTCGTCTCGAAACAAATCCACCACCGTGTCTGACAAGCGCGGCCATCCCAGCGTGAATTCGCCGTTGATGATGTCAACAGCAAAGCCCTGGATTTTGGTTTCACCCGATTTCCAGAACACCGACGCGATGCTGAAGCGCGCCAAAAAAGCCAACAATGAATTGGGGATGCGGCTGCACAGCTCGATGAACTGGTGCAGCAAACCTGTCAGCAGGCTGTCGCCAGTTGTGTTTGTTGCCTGAAGATTTTCAATGTGCATGCTCATGGTTTTTTTCTCCCATTGTGAGGTGAGTGATGAGTTGCCAGCGCAGCAACAGCGCCAGCGTGGAGCTTAAATCAAAAGCGGAATCCTGCAAAATGGCTTGGTTGGCTGCAGCCATCAAAGGTTGACCGGACAGAAGCATATGGATGAAGATGACCGCACCGGGAGCAAGTTTCAGCGTGTTCACCTCCAGCGCGTGTCGAAAGACCAGCACGCTCTGGGGTACATCCGGGTTCACTGCTGCCAGAGCAGCATCACTCTGGTGCACCGTCCACAGAGACACGACGGCATAAGGCGATGCCAAGACTTGCACAGACGGATGCAAGCCTATTCGCAAGTGCATGAGTTGATGAGCGTCAGTCAATGCCTGTTGCAATGTTGCGTTTGCAAGGGGAGGCACATCTGCGGCGTGGTAGGCCAGTACCCGCGCCATCTCCAGCCGCGCCACATCAGACAGATAAGGTACTGATGCAGCAGGCTCGAAGCTGGCGATAAAGTTGGCAAAGCCTTGCCCGTAATAAGCCATGACTGCCGAGAGTGGTGGATTGACCAGTGCAAACACTTTGGCCATGGCGCGGAAAAATACTTCGCCCACCAGTTGTTGCACCACTGGGTAGGTGTCTGCCAACGCATCAATGAGAGACACCACCACGTTGTTTCGGTAGACGCCGTAGCGCACGGCCGGGTCAGAGTGGTTCCAGGTTGTCAGGCCACTGGGACACGGTTGCTCGGGGTCGAGCAGCGGCGTGGCAAAACTGGTCTGACTGTTCATTCGGTCACCTCAACTGTGACTGCAGAGATATGCGGTTGCCCAGCTTCGCACAGGGTCATCAATTGGCGTTGCGCTACAGAGGCCTCGGCAAGCAACACTGGCCAAGCGGGAATATCGTTGTCGCGCTCCAGCAGTGTGGGTTTCGGGCCGGTGAGCTTCAGGGTAAAGGCATACAAGTCCCATACCGCTTGTGCCACAGGCGCGCCGTGGCTGTCGATCAGCAGCTGGTCGCCATTGGCATCAAGCTGCTGGGCAAAACCGGCCAGGTGAATTTCACCCACCTGCGACAGCGGCATGGATCGGATGGTGGCGTGCGCGTCGCGGCCGTGGTTGACGCTGCTGACATGCACGTTGTTCACGTCCAGCAGTAGACCGCAGCCGGTGCGGCGCACCACCTCGGTCAGATAAGCGCCTTCGTCCCAGGTGGAGGCGAGAAATTCGACATAGGTGGCTGGGTTCTCCAGCAGCATGCGCCGCCCCAGGTGGCTTTGCACTTGGTCAATATGGTCACACACACGCTGCAAAGTAGTGGTGTTGTAGGGCAGCGGAAGCAAGTCGTTCAGAAACGTCCCGCCATGGGAAGACCAAGCCAGGTGCTCTGAAAAAGCATGTGGTTGGTAACGTTGCAACAAGGTTTGAAGTGCATTGAGGTGTTGCACATTCAATGGGGCATCGACACCAATGGACAAGCCCACGCCGTGAATGGACAGCGGATAACGTTCGCAAATGCGGGTCAGATAATGGTGAAAAGGGCCACCCGGCACCATGTAGTTTTCAGCATGAATTTCGAAGAAACCGATGTCAAGCCGGTTGGCCAGAATTTCCTGAAAATGTTCAGGCTTCAAGCCCACCCCAGCTCGTTTGGGTAGCGAGGCAGTGACGCTGCCCAAGTCCGGTGCTGACGGCTTGAGTCCGTTTGACGACATGGTGGACGCTTCGCTGCTGTTGGCCAGCATCAGGCCTTGACTTCTTTAAACTCTTTCAGTTGACCGTGGCCGGTGGGCGAGGTTTTGGATACGGTCTTTTCGCAGGTGCCCTTGGGTACCATCGACCAGGCGTTACCCTGGTAGTCCACCTTGGACGTACCTGCACAGGTGGTTCCAGCGCCGGCTTTGCAGTCGTTCTTGCCTTTAAGTGCCACGCCAAAACATTTTTCGGTGTCTGCAGCTTGTGCGGCCATGGGGGTGGCGGCTATGGTGAAAGCAGCACTCATGGCCAAAGCCAGTGCGGCGACAGAAATAGGGCGGGTAGCCATGGATTGGTTTGGGTTGCTCATGTCAATATCCTTTAGCAGATTAACGATCTTGCTCCATGCATGAGGCATGGAGGTAAGGGGTCAGCACAGAACGTTGGAGTTAAGAGGTGCTGCCTTTATAGTCGCATGACTTGATGGTTTCTTACATGGCCAGATTGACGAAACCTGGTTTGCCATAAACCCAAGAGCTTGATGCATCAGTTCGGTTGGTAGCGCGACTGCTCAATCCTGCCACCTGCTGCACCGCTCTTCGAGAACGCATCGACGCCGAAAGTCCGACAGCCTCCTAGTAGTTTGTTTCATCAAAACGGTTACAAAATGAAATCGATGAATTTTCCAGACTGGCTAGGCCATAGGAGGCGACATAGCCGTAGCTGTGTCAACGACGAACCACAACGCCAGGCTGGAAAAGGCACGATTTTATGTAAGTGTTTTGGCGAAACGGGCTACTAGATGCCCTCTATAAGACTCCTGTTTCCATTGCAAAAGAGGAATGGATGAAGCGCGTAAAACGCATTCAGCGCATCAATCAAACTGTGTCCAATAGCCTTGGCTAGATTGACAGGCACTGCATTGCCAATTTGTTTGTACTGTGCTGCTACAGAGCCAGAAAACTGCCAGGCATCTGGGAAGGTCTGAATACGCGCGTATTCACGAACTGCCAGCGGCCGAGTGTGTTCAGGATGGCAACGCTCGGTTTGTTTTTGTGCAGGATTACAGGTCAAGGTCAGACTCGGCTCATCCCAGGAAAGCCTGCGCGCCATGCCTGTCTTGCCGCCACCCAGGTAAAAGCTTTTCATCATGTAAGCTTTTTGCACATCCAGTGGCAGGTTGCGCCAGTACCCACCTGGCGGCACTTGTTCCATCACCGCTCTTTTCCATGCCGGATATTGTTGACCAGGTGATGCAGGTACATCAGCATCAAACAAACGCCCTTTTTTGAGCGCATCGCGCATGTTGTAGGTCTCTTGGCATGGTTTGGGAAAAGCGAACTTCAAACCCAATCCTTTCTTCAGGCCAACGATCAACAAGCGCTCTCGTTTTTGCGGCACTTTGTAAAACATGGCCTTGAGCATTTGCGGCGGCAACACCTCATAACCCAACTCATCAAGCACAGATGTCATGCCAGCAATCGTCCGTCCTGCATCATGGGTGAGCAATCCGCGCACGTTTTCACCCACACAAATCAGCGGCTCAATTTCTTTCACTGCACGGGCAAATTCAAAAAACAGTGTCCCGCGTGCGTCTTCAAACCCCAATTTTTTACCTGCATAGCTGAAGGCTTGGCAAGGGAAGCCACCCGTGACCACATCGACCCGGCCTTTGAATTCGGTGAAATCAATTTTGGAAACATCACCTTCGCGAACATCCCAATGCGGTCGATTCATTCGCAATGTGTTGCAGGCCTCTTTGTTAAGCTCATTGAGCATGGCACACTGCAGGCCAGCTTGCTCCATACCTACGGCCAAACCACCACCGCCCGCAAAAAGCTCCACCACGCTGTAGGCATGGTTGGGAACCGACACGGGCATTTCGTGCATCTGATCGGCAGAACGCGCAAAAACGAAACCATGGGATTCAAACTGCTTCAAGGATTCTGGGGTGTAAACGCGGTAATTGTTAACTGGGTGTCGCACTGATTTGAGCTTGCCGTTTTTATCCCAACGGCGCAGTGTTTCCTTGGACACACCCATGACATCAGCGACCTCAGAGAGTGAGAAAAAATGAGAATCCATGTGTATAACCCCAGTATTCAAGATTGGTCATGGTTATTCTATGGCAGGTTCCATGGCAGGTTCCATGTGCCCTCAAGCGATACTTGCCATGCATACCCAAATGAAGTTCCTTCATCCTAGAATCCTCAGTTGGACGCGCGCTCACCCTAAAGGCGAACCTGACTGAGGCTGAAATAATCAAGGTTCTTATGCACTTATTGAAGAAAACAAGCGGTCAACTGAGGAATCTAGGTTCATGGATAAACATCTACAAGATGCTCTGCTTGACAAAGCGGCGCTCTGGTTTTCTGCGGTCATCATGGAAAATCACAAATCCAACACCGCCAGGCTATCAACCCCCTAACGTTCATGTTCAACAAGGACACCCCAAAGCATGAAACATGCGTGCCCTGCGTAGGGCGGGTTTCAACCCGCCATTCTTGTCAGCTGTGGGCGTTGTTTCACGTTAACTGGGACAGCTTCTGGTTCGATGTGTTTCGCCAGCCGCTGCGCCTGCTTCAAGCCCTACTCAATGCCCTGCTGGCGCAGGAACGTGCCTCCTGACCCTGGCGCATGGGGCGCATGCTAAAGCTCCGGCTCCAATAGCGTTGGCAGCGGTTGCGCGCCAGGTTTAACACCACACCATAGGTCAATTTTGCATCCGATTAGCTATATATTACATAGCTTACTCGGCATGTATTACAAGGGCTACAGCCTGATTTTATATATAAAATACAATCTGTTAAAAGTCCCCAATAAATCCTGCCCTGCATCTCAAGCACGCCACACGCTATGCCCAAAAAGCCCTCACGCCTCAACGACAGCTCGCAACCGCAACACGCCCAAGAAGCCTCAAAGCACAAGCTGGCTGTGTCGGCGCTGCAATTTGGCAATGGTGTCGTGTCGCCTGCACAAAAGCGCTTTAACCAGTTGCTCAAGCAAACCGAAGCCTTGGCGCAAAAGATAGAAGACACCCGCCAGCTGGCTGATGCCCACCGCCAGATTGCTGCGCAAACACTGGCTCCCCTGCAGAAACAACAGAACGACTTGATGCGGCAGATGGTATTGTGGCTTGACAGCCGACTGCAACGCAAAGGCTTGAGCGCCAAACAAAAGATCATTGCCACCGACATCCTGAGTCAGATGGCCGCGGCACTGGCTCATGACGGCGACCAGGCCATGGCCGACCTGTTTGACAAATACAACGACATCTCCGAAGAGGAAGACGAAAAAGAAGCCGCGTCGGACATGAAGATGTTCATGGAAAACATGCTGGGCGAGTCCATCGATGACGCTGAATACGAAAGCATCGAAGACCTGATGCGTGCCGCCACCGCCAAGATGAATGCCAAAATGGCTGAGGAGGCCGCCGCACGCGAGCACAAACAGAGCACGCGCAAAAAATCGGCCACCCAACGCAAAGCCGAGGCTGCTGCCAAAGCGCAAACCGAAGATGCCACTGGGGCGTTGCGCACCATTTACCGCCAGTTGGTCAGCGCGCTTCACCCCGACCGGGAACCCAATCCACAAGAGCAGCTGCGCAAAACCGCGCTGATGAAAGAGGCCAACACGGCCTATGAAAAGCGCGACCTGTTGGCTTTGCTGCAATTGCAACTGCGCGCCGAACTCACCGACGCATCGCAAATGGTCAACATGGCCAAAG
>Ga0210054_1004539_pt1 | contig 10108 bp, 9 predicted proteins | sample CryGeymeta201516_FD_185470 | JGI IMG/M metagenome (GOLD analysis project Ga0210054, IMG submission 185470) | Groundwater microbial communities from Crystal Geyser aquifers in Utah, USA - Crystal Geyser metaG 2015-16 (SPAdes) (version 2) | ecosystem: Environmental > Aquatic > Deep subsurface >...
TCAGCGAGGCGGCCGCGAGGATGAGGGTGCGGGCGCGCGTGACGTTCAAACCGAGTTGTTGCGCCTGGTCGTCGCCGAACTGCATCAGGTTGAGCGCGTGTCCGCTGACGAGCAAACCGCCGAAACCGAGCGCCAGATACGGAAGCAGGCTGAGCACCGAGTCCCAGCCTGCCAGGCTGATGCCGCCCAACAGCCAGCCGAGCGCGGCGGCGATGGCGGCGGACGGCGTGGTATTGCCGATGCCCATCTCGCCTGTACCAACGATGTCCAGCCCGCGCTGGATTTCCGTCTCGACGACTTCGATTCCGCTTTGGATGGATTCCTCAGCCTGGGCTCGCGTCATTGCTGGACCTCGGGCGATGTTCGCTGTCCCCCTGGCGATTTTCTTAACAACCAGCGACGGGTGCGGATCGAAGTCGCGCGCCACGCCCATATCCACGATGACGACGCGCGCGCCGACGTGCCGCGCCAGCACGTTGATCGCCGCGCCGCCGCGCAGGAAATTCAACACCATCTGCGGCGTCACCTCCTGCGGAAAGGCGCTGACTCCCTCGGCCACCACTCCGTGGTCGCCCGCCATCGTAACAATGACCTTATCTTTGATGATAGGAATCGGCTGGCAATAAATGCCTGCCAGTTGAATCGAAAGTTCCTCCAGCCGTCCCAGGCTACCACGCGGCTTGGTGAGTTGATCCTGACGTTCCCGCGCGGTTTGCATCGTAGTTTGATTGAGGGGTTGAATTTTTTCGATGGTTTCTTCGATGGTCATGGGGTTCCTGTTATTTTCATGTTGTTTTATCAGAACTCGACACCCGCCTGCGCCAGGATGCCTTTTGTAAAGGGATGTTTCACTTCGCGCATTTCCGTCACCAAGTCCGCATATTCGATCAACGCGGCAGGCGCGTCGCGACCAGTGATGACGAGGTGCATGTCGTTGGGTTTGTTGGCTTTGAGCCATTCAATGACCTGCGCGGTATCCAGCCAGCCAAAATGTAACGCGTATGTGAATTCATCGAGGACGATCAAATCATAATCCCCGCTGGTGATCTTTTCCTTCGCCACTTCCCAGCCTTCCAGTGCGCGGGAGACCGTTTCATCCATGTCTCTGGATGTCCATGTGAAGCCATCGCCTTTAGCGAACCAGTCGATGCCGAGTTTTTTGGCGGCTTTGATCTCGCCCCATTGCCCTGTCTCTGCCTTGAGGAATTGCACCACGCAGACGCGAAAACCGCGTCCCCAGGCGCGGAGCAAAGTCCCAAACGCAGCCGTGGATTTTCCCTTGCCGTTTCCAGTATGGATGATGAGTAATCCTTGCTTGACCTTGGTGTTCATGTTTTTTCCTGGTCGATAAATTGGAACGCACCAGCCATCAAGACAATGAATGTTCCTTTCAACTGCTATATTCCTCGCAACTGCACATCTTTGATTTTTCTACCGGCAATGGATTGCATTTTGAGTAGCATTGATACGGGATATGGAGATTGTTGGTTGAGGCCCGGGTCGAGGCAGTTCTGGGCGCGAAACTGCTGCAAGACATAACACTCCGCGCCGGCCAGCCAGTCGGCGATGGCGGCGATGTCCGGCGGTGTAATCCAATCGCTCACGACGGTGGTGCGAAATTCGTATGCCAGCCCGCTGTTACGAATGAGCGCAATGCTGGCGTTGATGCGGCTGATGTCAACCTGCGCCAACCCGGCCAATTGTGAATATTTGGCTGGAGGGGCTTTAATGTCCATCGCAACCATATCCACCGGGTCTTCGCTCAGGAGATTTTCGAGCACATCTGGCAAGTAGCCGCAGGTGTCCAGTTTAAGCTGGACACCCAACGCCCTTGCCTGCCGCAAGAAATCAGGCAATCCCGGCGACAGGCAGGGTTCGCCGCCGCTGACAACCAGCCCGGTGATCTTGCCTTTGCACTGTTCCAAGTGTTCCAGCACATCCTCTACGGGAATATCTGGCAAGGTATACGGGCGCAGTACCAAGTCGGCGTTATGGCACATCGGGCAGCGAAAACAGCAGCCACCCAGGAAAACGGATGAAGCAATTTTGCCGGGGTAATCAAGCAGAGTGGTGCGCACCCAGCCTTTGATCATTGCTCTTGGTCGGCCTTGACGGTGAAAGTTTTTCGCTCTTTGAATTCTTCTTTCTTGCCAGCGTTCCAGTTTTGCACCGGGCGCAGGTAGCCGACAATGCGCGAATAGACTTCGCAGGGGACCTTGACTTCGGTCTGAACGGGCTGGTGGGTTTGGGGTTCGATCTGGGTTTCCATTTGACGCTCCTTTGGTTATTCGTTTATTTTGACGGCAACGCCATATTTGGCGAGCGCTTCTGGGCTATGGTCATAGGGGCAGTAAGGATGTTCGCCGGGGATGTAACCATGCACCGGGCAAATGCTGAAGGTGGGGGAAAGCGTAAAGTAGGGTAGGCGATAGTTCTCGGCAATAGAACGCACCAGGCGGCGTACCTGCCGCCAATCGTCAATCTGTTCACCCAGAAAGATGTGGACAACCGTCCCGCCGGTGTAGCGGGTTTGCAGGGAATCCTGATGGTCGAGCACGGCAAAGAGATCGTCCGAGTAGTTCACCGGCAGTTGGGTGGAGTTGGTGTAGTAAGGCGTTTCTGAACTGCCTGAAGCAACGATTTCGGGGTGCTGCTTGCGGTCGGTGCGCGCCAGGCGGTAGGATGCGCCTTCGGCGGGGGTGGCTTCCAGGTTGTATAAATTGCCGGTTTCGAGCTGGAATCGCTCCAGTTCCCTGAGCATGAAGTCCATCGTCCGTTCGGCAAAGGCCTTGCCATCCGGCCCATCAATGCCCTGTCCGATGACCATCTGGCAGGCTTCGTGCATTCCAATCAGACCAATCGTAGAAAAGTGATTGCTCCAATATTTTCCAGTGCGCATTTTGACCGATTGCAGGTAGTAAGCCGAATAGGGGTAGAGCCGCTGCTCCATAAACTGTTCGAGCATTTTGCGCTTGATTTCCAGGCTCGTGCGGCTGATTTCCATCAGGCGCAGCAGTTCTTTTTGGAATTCGGGCTCGTCCCCGGCAAGATGGGCAATATGTGGCAAATTGATGGTGACAACGCCGACCGAGCCGGTCAGCGGGGCGGCTGCAAAGATCCCGCCCAAGCGTTTGCGCAGTTCGCGGTTGTCGAGGCGCAAGCGGCAGCACATCGAGCGGGCGTCATCCGGGTTCATGTCGCTGTTGATGAAATTGGCAAAATAGGGGATGCCGTATTTGCCGGTCATCGCCCAGACCGGTTCGAGCAGGTCGTTATCCCAATCGAAGCCGTGGCCCAGGTTGTAGGTAGGGATGGGAAAGGTGAACACGCGCCCCTTGGCGTCGCCGGACAGCATGACTTCGGCAAAAGCGCGGTTGAGCATGTCCATCTCTGCCTGGTATTCGCTGTAAGTGCTTTCCTGATACTCGCCGCCGATGACGACAGGCTGGTTGCGGAACATTTCCGGCGCGACCAGGTCGAGGGTGATGTTCGAAAACGGCGTCTGGAAACCCACGCGAGTCGGCACGTTCATGTTGAAGACAAATTCCTGGACGGCCTGTTTGACCTGGGCGTAGGTCAAGCCATCGTGACGGATAAAGGGCGCTAACAGCGTATCGAAGTTGGAAACGGCCACCGCCCCCGCCGATTCGCCCTGCAGGGTGTAGAAAAAGTTGACCAATTGTCCCAGCGCGGTTTGTAAATGTTTGGGCGGGGCGCTTTCCACTTTGGCCGAGACACCGCCGAAACCCTGCACCAATAAATCGAACAAATCCCAGCCGCAGCAATAGACCGAAAGCGCGCCCAAATCGTGCAGGTGCAGCGCGCCGCTCACATGCGCTTCGCGCACTTCAGGCGGATAGACTTTGTTCAGCCAGTATTGCGAAGCAATTGCCGAGGCCAGGTAAAAATTGAGTCCCTGCAGCGAATAATTCATGTTGCTGTTTTCCGAGACCCGCCAGTCGGTCACTTGCAGGTAATCTTCAATTAGTTTTTCGCCATCCAGCATGATACGTTGAGCAACGCGGGCTTCCTGGCGCTGCTGGCGATATAAAATATAGGCTTTGGCGATTTTGTAATGGTCGGCTTTGGTCAGGGTTTCCTCGACCATGTCTTGAATCTGCTCCACCGAGGGCGAATCAATCCCCTGCTCTTCGCAGCGCTGCGTCAGCAGGCCGACCACCGAATAAGAGAGCATTTCCGCCCACGAGCGCCCCACATCGGCGTTGACCGCCCGGGCGGCGGCAAAGACGGCATTTTCGATGCGCTGACGGTCGAAAGATTGGGTGGAACCATCGCGCTTGATAACCTGGGTAAGTTTCATCCTTCTCCGTTATCAATCACAGGAACTAAATCAGTAAAAACAAAACCATCCCGCGTCACGGTTTCTCCCACGCGGAGCGGGATGGGATGCCGAAATATGGGACCATCGAAACAGAAGGTGTGGAACTCGCCGTTCTCGCCGCAGGGGTCAACTGTTTCGGGCAGTTCGTTGAGCAATTGCGTGTCATAAAATCGCCCTGCGAAAGCGGGGGGAAGTTGTTTGGGGTCGAGGGCGGTCAGGACGGCGCGCAGGTTGTTTTCGATCATTTCTTCGGCAAGGGCTTTTGTATCTTTCAGCGTACACCAGATCGGGAAAATGGGTTGAATACCTGTATCCGCCATCATGCGTTCGCGATAGGCGCGGATGTCTTCGAGGAATAGGTCGCCAAACGCCACATGGGTCACGCCTTCCCGACTCGCGCGTTCGATCACGGCGCGCATTCGCGCTTCGTATTCTTCATTTGAACAGGGGAACGGCAGTGGAACGGACCAAAGCGAAACGCCGACGGCTTCCGCCTGCGCGGATACCAATTCCTGGCGGACGGCGTGCATGGCGACGCGGTTGTTGGTTTCGTTGAAGGTGGTCAACAAGCCGACGACTTCGACATCAGGCTGCTGGCGGAGGGTGTGAAGCGCCCAGGCGCTGTCTTTGCCGGAAGACCAGGAGAGCAACACGCGCTGAAGGCTCATCTTTGTTTCTGAATCTGCTCGTGAAGCCATTGCGCGGCTTTCATCATGGAGGGGCCATCGTGGATGAGATTGTGGTCGGGTTGAACATCGGCCTGGATGAAGGGATAGTTCCAGCCGCGTTCGCGCTGCAAGTCCATGGCTTGGACGGGGCGCTCGGGTTCGGAGAAGCACAGGAAGATGTCGGGCTGGAGGCGTTCGACTTCTTTTGGATCCAAGTCAAGGTAGCCTGTGCGTCTGTCGCCAAAGATGTTTTCCCCGCCTGCGGCTTCGATCAGGTCGTGGACAAAGGTCAGCCCGCCTGCCATGCGGACGTGTTTTCCGAACCAGAGTTCGGTGTAGACGCGCGGCCTGGGGGCAGGCGAATCCGCTTCGAGGTTCAGAAAGAGGCGGCTCCAGGTTTGGGTCAGGGCGCGGGCGGCGGGAATGTCATCCACCAGCGCGCCGAGCGCCATCACGTTTTCCAAAATCCCGTGCAGGCTGTTGGGCAGGGGCAGGACGTACACAGGCCAGCCATCCTGATGCAGTTTCCGCGCCAGCGTGCGCTGAATGCCCGTGGTAATGAGGATCAGGTCGGGCTGGATGGCGCGCATTTTTTCGGCGTCTATTTTCAGGTAGTCGCCAACGATGGGGACTTGCAGTTGCGGCGTGTAGCGCGGGCAAAATTCAGAGATGCCGACGATGGAGTCGCCGTATCCCATGTGGACGAGGGCCTCGGTGAGACCTGAGGCAAGGGAGACGATGCGGCGCGGCGTTTCGGGGATTTCGACAAAGTCGGCGAGGGGGTCGCAGTAGAGTTTCATGGGGGAGTTCCAAGTGTCAGGTTTCAGGTGTTGGGATGGAGGGCAATGATGAGAGATTCGAGGGTGGGATGTTCGCTGTGACCTTTTGGGGTGGTGAGATGCCAATGACCCGAATCCAGCACCACGACATGGATGGGGTATTGCTCGCCGTTGTTGTGGACTTCATAGCCGATGCGTTCGAGGGCGCGCCAGGTCCAGGCGGTGGCAACGCCGTCTTTGTCGCCGTGCAGGCTGATCGGTCCGCAGGTGGGCTGGTGGATTTTGAAGGCGCCGCTGGCGTGATCGAACTCCACACCCTCGCTTTGAAAAATGCGGGCGAGCGAGCCGTTCAGGGCGAGTTCTTCGGGCAAGCCGATGTGCAATTCACCGTGCGAGGAAAGAAGCCAGAGGCGGTCTGCGATGCGCAGGGCAAGGTCGAGGTCGTGGGTGGAGAGCAGGATGGCACATTGGGTCTCGCGCGCCAACCGCTTGAGTAACTGCAAAAAATCCACGCGGCGGGGCAGGTCTAGGAAGGCGGTTGGCTCATCGAGTAACAACACCTTCGGCTCCTGGGCAAGGGCGCGGGCAATCATCACTTTTTGGCGTTCGCCGTCGCTCAACTCGTGGATGGGACGCGCCGCCAGCGAAGCCGAACCTGTCAGGGACATTGCCCGCTGGGTCACTTCTTCATCGTGTTGGGTCAAGCGTCCGCGCCAATCGGTGTAGGGATAACGTCCCAGCGAAACCAGCGCATACGCCGAGAGGTTGCCCGCATCCACCCTGCCCGTCAACACGACGGCGAGTTGTTTTGCCAGTTCGAGCGCGGGAATGGAAAACAGGTCGGCATCCCCCAGTTTCACCGCACCCGAAAGCGGTTCCTGCATTCCCGCCAGCGTGCGCAACAGCGTGGATTTTCCCGCGCCGTTCGGGCCGATGAGGCAGACCATTTCCGCGGGATGCAGGTTCAGGTCGAGGTCCGAGGCGAGCGGCGTGCGGTGGTATCCAATGGAAAGGGAGGAGGCGGTGAGCATGGTTTATCCAGCGAACGATTGGCGCAATTGTTTCTGGCGCAGGATAACCCACAGGATGATGGGTACGCCGAACAGGGACATGATCACGTTAAGCGGCAAAACGTATTGTGTACCTGGCGACTGCGCGATGACGTCCGCCGCCAGCGCAAAGGACGCGCCCATCAGCATCGAGGCGGGCATCAGGGTGCGGTGGTCGGCGGTGTTGAGCAGGGAACGCGCCACATGCGGAACCGCCACGCCCACGAACCAGACAGGTCCGCAAAAGGCGGTGGAAACGCCCGCCAGCAGGGACGCGCTCAGGATGATCCAGAAGCGGGCGCGGCGCACGTTGAGTCCAAGCGAGCGGGCGTAATCGTCCCCCAGCAGGAGCGCATTGAGCGACTTGATCATCACAAAAGCGATAAACAATCCCGCGACGGCGGCTGGGAAAAAGACGCGCATCTGGCTCCAGGTGACGCCGCCGAAACTGCCCGCCGACCAAAAACTGAACGCCTGTACGCGCTCGGGCTGGCTGAAGTAGATCAACAGGCTGACGACCGCGTTAGTCAGGTATCCGAACATCAAGCCGAGGATGAGCAATGTGATGGTGTTCTGCACGCGACGGGAAACGATCAGGACCGCGCCGAGAACTGCTCCTGCCCCCAAACTGGCGGCAACTGCCAGGCTGAAATCCCCGAACGCGCTCAAACCCGCCGCAAACGTGAATGCCCCGCCTGCGCCGATCCCCAGAACCACAATTGCCACACCCAAACTCGCGCCCGAACTGACGCCTAAAATGAATGGGTCTGCCAGCGGGTTGCGGAAGAGTGTCTGCATCTGCAAGCCTGCCACAGACAGCGCCGCGCCGACGAGGATAGCCGTGACCGCCTTGGGTAGGCGGAACTTGAAGATGATGTCTACCCAGGAGGCTTTGTCGGGGTCGCCGCCCGTCAGGATGCGGACGACCTGTTCAACGGGAATGCGCACCGAGCCGAAGGTCAGGCTTAACGCGAAGGCGATGACCAGCATAAAGATCAAGAGAACAACGATCCAGGTCCGTATGCCGAGGCGGGGGAAGGGGGAGGAGGTGTTTGTCATTTCAGGCAGATCCAAAGAGGGCAAGGATTTTTTCACCACAAAGGAAACAAAGTACACGAAGGAGGATTAAGGTTTTCCTTTGTGTTCCTTCGTGACCTTTGTGGTTGAATCCTGTTCGGCTCGTCCAAATTAGGATCTATCGAATTCCTACTTCATCTGCCGATAATAAACCAGTTCGTGATCGGGGAGCAGGTCAGGGTGCAGGATCTTGACTAGGTCGGCGAGAACAACTTCGGGATGCGCAACCGCGCTCTCGTAGAAGTCGTTGCCGCCTGCCGCAGAGGTCTTGGCGTCATTATTCCAGATGTCGCCGCTTTGGAAGGCGGCGAAATCGGCGTAGCGCGCATCGGCGGCTTTCAGGTCTTCGAGGGTGAAGAAGAAGCCGATATTCAGCCAGTAATCTGCATTCTGCGCCCGCTCGAAGACGGCTTCGAAAGCAAGCGGGAGACTGCCTGTGCTCGGGTCATCAGACCAGAGATAATCTCCGCCTGCATCCTTGATGAAAGCGGCGGCGTAACTGTTTCCGCCCGGCATGGACCAGGTGCCCTGATAATCGGAGTTGGTAAAGACGGTGGGCTTGTCAGCCACATCCGCGACCAGCGCCATGAGATCGTTGTATTTCTGTACCGTATCCGCAAACAGGGCTTCGGCGGCGGCTTCCTTGTTGAAGAAGGCGGCGATGAACTTGCCCCATTCGGCGCGTCCCAGCGGGGAGGTATCGAGCCATTCAGCGTTCAACACCACTTTCAACCCCGCGTCGAGCAGGACGGGATGGGCATCATAGTCGGGGAAACCAGAGCCGTAGGTCATGACCACGTCCGGGCTGAGTTCGAGCGTCTGTTCCACGTTCACGCCCGAGCCGTAGCCGATCATGGTTAATTTGCCTTCCTCCGCCATTTTCAGCACGGTGGGATTGCTGACGTAGGTGGCGTCGTCCAAACCGACCAGACGATCCAGCACACCCAGATCATCCAGAAAGGGCAGGTAGGTGGTGGACATGGTCACAATGCTTTGGATGGGGACTTCAACGATCTGCTCGTCGAGAAAACCTTCGGGGGCAGGCGTCCCGCACTGCACCAGCACATACTGGACAGATTCGGTCGCGCCAGGGTAGGGCGTGGCCACGGTGACGATCTTGTAGTTGTTGAAGTATTCGACGGTGAAACCGTCTGTGTGGGTCAGTGTAGCTTTTTCGGGGAAGTAATCAATCGAGGCATCGAACTCGCCTTCGATGATACAGCCGTCGGTGAGGTTGGTTTCGGGGGTGACAATGACGGGTGCAGCAGGGGTCGGCTCAATGGTGGCGGGAGGTTGCGTGGCAACAGGCGTGGGTTGAGGCGCGCAGGCCGCGAGCAGGGCGATGAGTAAGGCTAAAATCAAAGTTTTGCGAAACATGTTCTTCTCCTTGTATCGTAGTTTGAAAATCAAAATCCCCAGCCAGGGCTGGGGAGGGGAGAGGCAATCCGATTGGGCCTGTCCTCCACCTCCTTTCCACGAGAGTGTGGCGAACCGACCAGCGCGGGCGACCTGACTCATTTAGTTTGGTAGTTTGGTAGTTTTGTAGTTTTGTAGTTTGGTAGTTTGGTAGTTGAACATCAAACTACCCAACTATTTAACTATCCAACTACATAACTACGTAACTATCCAACTACGTAACTATCCAACTACCTAACTAAATTCACAGTTGCGGGACAGCGCCGGAATTGCACCGGCTTCGCCGCGGACTGGCCGATATTCGATTGGCTGTATTCTATGCCTCAGGCGGGGAAACGTCAATGCTGAATCTTTTGATACAATGTCGTGAAGTTCGCCGCTTGCCCACTACCCATCTCCCAATCCTGTTTGGAATTTGGTAAAGGAGTAGTCATGCCAAACAACTGGCTCGCCGCCGCCGTCACGCTTGCCATCAGCCTCGCCTGGCTCCGGCTGATGGATTTTGCCGCCCAGCGCGGCTGGATCGAAAGCCGCCTCAGCCGCAAGATCATTCACATCACCACCGGCCCGGTCTTTGTGTTGTGCTGGTTCCTCTTTCGCGAGTCGCCCGAGGCGCGCTGGTGGGCCGCGGCCGTCCCGTTCCTCATCACCCTCCAGTTTGCGCTGATCGGCACGGGCATCCTCAAAGACGAGGCCTCGGTGCAGGCCATGTCGCGCACTGGTGACCGACGCGAAATCCTGCGCGGCCCGCTGATCTATGGCATCGTCTTTGTGGCG
>Ga0210054_1004547_pt1 | contig 10097 bp, 12 predicted proteins | sample CryGeymeta201516_FD_185470 | JGI IMG/M metagenome (GOLD analysis project Ga0210054, IMG submission 185470) | Groundwater microbial communities from Crystal Geyser aquifers in Utah, USA - Crystal Geyser metaG 2015-16 (SPAdes) (version 2) | ecosystem: Environmental > Aquatic > Deep subsurface >...
TTTAACGGATTTTTCCAATCTGTCTGGTGCGACGCACGGATGCGCGTCCGTACAAGTGTATCCCTCCCGTTTGCCTGGCGTTAGTTATTTATTGCCTGAATCCCCCTGCGGGTTGTCATATTTTGGACAAAATTGGTGGAAAATAAAAGGGCTATGGTTTCTGAACGGAAAGGATGTTTGGCAAACGTTCCAGTTGTTCCCGGTCCAATGTGATAAGAACGGTTGCAAATCGCTTCGCCACCGCGGCATAGACTGCGTCAGCCCCGCGCAGGCGGTTTTCCGCCGCGATCTTTGAAGCGAGGTCGGCGAGGGATTCATCCATATTAATCAACTTGATGTTGGGTAAGTGGCGTATCTCCTCCATCAATTTCAGGGCGAGTTTTGTGTTATCCTGTTTTCGCGCAATCGAAGCGGTGACTTCGGGCAGTAACAGGAAGGGGGCAAGAACGGTTGTCCTGTTATCCTTCAACCCTGTGATGAAATTCCAACTGTGTTCGCTTCCCTCCTCGGTTGGGCTGAAAGCGTTGACAAAGACACTCGCGTCGATTGTTACAGGTCCGTTCATCGCCGCATCTCCGATAGGATTTCCACCGCGCTCTTTTCGCTCTGCCAGCCTTTGGCGATTTCCTCGCCCAGTTTTTCCAGCCGTGCCCAGACTTCATCTCCATTCTTCTCTTTGATTTTCGCATCCAAGGGAATGATCAACGCGGCGGGCTTGCCGTTCTGGGTGATGATGTAACTTGTATCAATCGTCACGGGTTTGCTCATCGGCGCATCTCCGAGAGAATTTCTACCGCGCTTTTTTCGCTCTGCCAGCCTTTCCCCAATTCCTCGCGGATTTTCTCCAGCCGCGCCCAGACTTCATCCCCTTCTTCCTCTTTGATTTCCGCGTCCAGGGGGATGATCAACGCGGCGGGCTTGCCGTGCTGGGTGATAACGTAACGCGCGCGCGTCTCCTTCACCGCGCGCACCACTTCCGAGGCGCGGGTCTTCAATTCGCGGATGCCGATTTCTTCTGTCATGGTTGCCTCGTAAAAATGTGGTTCCTTGTGTGACCACATTTATTGTATCCCCACCATCTCTTGTCGTCAACAGAGATAGTCGCTAAATTACAAACCAAGCCATTCTCAGGAGGAGACTTTGTCCGGTTCAGTCACGGGCATTCCAATTTCATACAGGAAATCGGGGGACATGTCTGCGCCATTCTCCCAGACGATCGTATCAAGATCGGGGTTTACACGCACGGTCTTGAAGTAGTTGATATCCTGCAACGGTTCGAAGATTTCCCCGTCAAGATGGGGATGCAAGTCTGCAAGATGTGTGGTTCCATCCTCGAAGGTCAACTGTAATTTGTAATCGGAAATGTAAGTAACGTTTCTTACGAAGCGCATGTCATTTCTCCTACTCTAATGGAGGGATGAGTTGTAACGGTTTCCTCAGCTTGGCAAGTTCCCGGATTCTCCCCGGCAGGGAAGTATCTTTGCTCACGCAGTTGGCGGTTGGATCAAATCCCGCGGCGACAGGGTTTCCCCGTCGCTTTTGAGCAAGCCAATGCCCTCCTTCCCGGCAATTTCTTGCGCTCCCAAGTCGGCGCGGATGCTGTAGGCATACACCAGGTATGGTCCCTTGACTCCCTTCTCGGCCAACCGCCTTTGCCAATCTTCCGAACGCATACGCCGCGACCAGGCATGTACGTCGCGCTGGCTGAGGCGCGCCTTGGCCTCCACCACCGCCCACACCGCTTCCCCCGAAAGGGCTTCCACGGGCAGGACTACGTCAATCTCGCCGTTCAGGGCCAGTGAATAGGCGGGTTGCAGGATGCGATAACCCTTGCGCCGCAGGATCACTTCAACCACGCTGGCGGCTTCCTCTTCGATGGTGGCGCCGAATGCGCGTTGCAATTCGCCCACCGCGGAACCAAGCCGGGTCTGCGCGGCGGACAGCTCACGTACAGATTCAACCAACTCGCGGTGGGCTTCAACCAACTCGCGGTGAGAATCGGCCAACTCGCGGACAATCCCGGGCAGTTCCAGAATCTCGTCCGTGAGCGCCGCCCGGCGGAACTCTTCGCGCCACTCGGGGTGATCGTAAAGAATATGGATCCAATCGCGAAAATCCGAAACGGTAAATGTCATGGAAACACCTCGCGCTTTGATTATACAGCCATTTGTTCGTTAACTCAAATATCCTCGCGCCAAAAATAACGCCGCCAGTGACTTGGCATCCGGCATCTCGCCTCTTTCCGCCATTTGGATTGCCTCCGCTAAAGGAATTCTTTCCACGCTGAGGAATTCGTCCGCGTCTGCTTCGAGCGGATCGTAGGTCAGGTCCCGCGCCAGATAGACGATCATGAACTCGGTGGAATAGCCCGGCGCCAGGTAGAACTCGCCGATCTTCTCCAGTTTTCCGGCCGCGAAACCGGTCTCTTCGCGGATCTCGCGCGCCGCGCAGACTGCGGGTTCTTCGCCCTCGTCCAGCGTCCCCGCGGGGAGTTCGAGCAGGTCCGTGCCTGCCGCGTGGCGGTACTGCCGGACGAAGAGCAGGTTCCCGTCCGCGTCCAATGGCACGAGGATGACCGATCCGCCGTGTTCGATGATATCGTATTTCGTCTCGCGCCCATCGGGCGTTTTCAGCCAATCGCGGCGGATGGCGAAGGCGCGTCCTTTGAGCAATGTTTCGGAACGGAGCAATTCAAAAGGCATATTCATCTCTCCCCCCTCTTCCTGGTCTCGATACAGCGGACGAACGCCGCTTACTCGACCACCGCGGGAGAGGGGCTGGGGGTGAGGCGAAAACGCCCAGGGGGTTGGCCTGGGCGTCTCAAACTTTGTCGGCTTACGGGATTTTGATTGCCTGCCCAATCGTGAGCAGCGAGCCGAGCGAAAGCCCATTGGCCTGCGCGATGCTGGCGGGATCCACATCGCCGAACAGGCAGGCGATGCTGTAGAAGGTCTCATCCGAAGAAGCGACTGTGTGCGTGGTTGGGTGCGATCGCAGGGCGCGGGGCCCGGGGAAGGAACCGCTCTGCGGGATTTGGAGCATGGTACCGGGCATGTACAAACTTCCATCGTACAGGCCATTCAATGACAGGAGTTCCTCCGGGTTGACATTGAAGCGGCGCGCGATGCAATAGGGGAATTCACCCTGTTGCAGGGTGTAATTGGCCGGACGTCCCGTCACAGGCGCCAGCGTGCTGGTGGGGGTGTCGCCTTCGCCCGACCCGCCAATGCCGGGTGTGCTGGAGGGGATGACGCCCACGCCGCCGAGAGGCGTATTCGTCGGGATGGAGCCGCCGAAGGGCGTATCGGTGGGGACGGGCGTGGCCCCATCCGCCCCGGGCGTGGCGGTCAGCCCGCCGTTCTCCGCGATGGCTGTTTTTGCCAGCGCGGTGGCGGTTGCAAAACTCTCGATATTCTTCATCGGGTCGCCGCTGGTAGGAAGCGGGTTTGTGAATGGGTTGGTGGTGGGAGTCGCGGCGGAAGATCCAGGATACGTCATCGTGCAGGACGAAACCAGCAGGGACGCAATTGCAATCACCAACGCATATTTTATGTAAGGCATAAATCTCTCCTCTTGCGATTGATTGGAGGCGATGGTAGCACATCCCCTTCATAGCGTCAAGCCGCTTCGGATAGCCATTTTGGGGGAGATGGGCGGCTTTTTCCTGGTTTACTCCTGTTCCCAATCTTCAATATTTCCTGCCTCTTTTGGCAACAGAGTCTCGCGCTGGAATTCGTAGAGTTCCATCATCTGCTCGATGATGATTTTCTGTTCCGGCAGTAGTTCCTGGAATTCCAGGCCGATGTCGTAAAACTCAGGGCTGAGATCCAGGCCGCAACGCGCCACGCGGGCGGATATGTTCAGTTGATGGGAGTGGAATACTTTCGGGTCGGGCAGGTCAAAGCGCAGGGGCAGGATGGCGCCCACTTCCAGCGGATTTTCGGCGATGATCATCGCGCCCTTCAGGTTCAGGTCTGACAGGTAGCCGAGTAGGTTCCCCAGCGTCCGCTCGAAGACGCGCGAGTAGACGATCAGGTATTTGCGCGGTAATTTTCGTTTTTCTTCCATGACAGCCTCCTGCAACCAGTGTACAGCACTTGCGCCGTAAAATCAATCTATGGTTTAATGGAAGTATGCGCTGGATTTATATTTCCCCTCATTTGGATGACGCCGTACTTTCCGCGGGCGGACTGATCTACGACCAGGTCCGCGCCGGGACCCGCGTCGAAACCTGGACCTTGGCCTGTGGATTCCCGCCCGAGGCGGATCCCAGCCCGTTCGCGCAAGCCCTTCACTTTCAGTGGGGATTTGCCTCCGCCGAGGAGACCGTCCGCCTGCGCCGCGCGGAGGACGCGCGCGCCGCGGCCAGGGTGGGCGCGCAAACCGTCCATTTCGATGGTTTTCCCGATTGCATCTACCGCCGCGGCGCGGACGGCGAACCGCTCTACCCGCTGGACGTTTTCGTGGATCCGCATCCCGCCGAGGCTGGTTTGCCCGCCAAAATGACGGCCGCGCTTCTATCTCGTCTCGCGTCGAACGATGTGCTGGTCTGTCCGCTGGGGATCGGCGGCCACGCGGATCATATTCTCGTGCGGCGCGCCGTCGAAGGGTTGGGGCGTCCGTTGTGGTACTACGCCGATGTGCCGTATGTGTTGAACCGCCCCGAAGCGCTGACCCCGCTCGTACGCGCAGCCCGCCCCACGGTCAGGCAGGTTTCGAGCGCGGGACTATCCGCCTGGGTGGAGGGAATCGCGGCCTACGCGTCCCAGATGTCCACGCTGTTCGAAAGTCCGGAAAAAATGCGGGAAATGGCGGAGACCTACGGGCGGGAGGGCATCCGCCTCTGGAAATTCAGATAGACAAATTATTCCTTGAAAGCCGCTGGGAATCGTGATATAGTATGCCCGTTTTCAGTCAGGCCTGCCATTGCATCTCCTCGGAGATGCAAATTTCATCTTAGGAAAGTCTTATGACAACAACGTTCTTAACCAAAGAGGGTTTCCAGAAACTTCAGGACGAACTGGATTACCTGCGCACGGTGAAGCGCCAGGAAATCGCCGACCGCCTGCACGAGGCCATGGAAGGCGACGAATTGATCGAGAATGCCGAATATGAGGCGGCCAAGAACGAGCAGGCCTTCGTGGAAGGGCGCATCCAGGAATTGGATACGATCCTGGCCATGGCGCGCATCATTGACGAGAATGGCAAGAGCAAGGAAGGCCTGATCCAGGTCGGTTCAACGGTGACTATCGAGGAAGACGGCGCCGCGGCAGAGGCCTACACCATCGTGGGCGCGGCGGAAGCCAACCCGCGCGAGGGCAAGATTTCCAACGAGTCGCCCATCGGCAAGGCTGTCATCGGCCACAAGGCTGGCGAGACCGTGCTGGTGGAAGCGCCGGGCGGCCATTTCAAGGTTAAAATCACCAAGGTGAAATGACAGGGGCTTCGTGAATCCACAGCCCCGCGCAACGCGTTTGCGCGGGGCTTTTTGTAACCCCTCCCCGGCCCTCCCCCATTTTCAAAGAACGAAAATGGGGGAGGGAGAACTCCTACCCATTTTCAAAGAACGAAAATGGGGGAGGGAGAACCCCCACCCATCCTTCGGACACCCTCCCCCAAATTCGGAGAATTTGGGGGAGGGCAGGGAGGGGGTTGAGTAGAAAGGTTTGCCAACATGCCAGATTATTCCTCCCTTGAAAAAGTCCGCCTCCAGAAACTGGAGGAGTTGCGCGCCGAGGGGATCGAACCGTATCCCACCCGCGCCGAGCGGACACACACCAGCGCGCAAGTCATCGCTGAATTTGAAGCCGCGGAAAAAGATGCTTCGCGCCCTTCTGGGTCACAGGCAGGCTCAGCACGCGAAGTCAAAGCCACGCTCGCGGGACGCATCCGCGCCGCGCGCCCGATGGGCAAACTCGCGTTCGCGCATATCGAGGACGGCGACGGCAAGATCCAGTTGTTTTTCCGCGTCAACGAGATCGGGCAGGACAAGGTTGACTTCTTCACAAAAATCTTCGACATCGGCGACTTCATCCAGGCCAGCGGAGTCATGTTCCGCACGAAGACCGGCGAAGCGACTTTGCTCGTCCGCGAGTTCCGCATGTTGGCGAAGTCGGTCAGCCTCTTGCCGGCCGCGAAAGACGAGACGCTCGAAGACGGGACCGTCATCCGCCACGCTGCGCTCGAAGATTCTGAAATCCGCGCCCGCCAGCGTTACGCGGACCTGGCCGTCAACCCGGATGTGCGCGAGACCTTCCGCAAACGCGCGGCCATCATCAAGTCACTGCGCGCGTTTCTCGACGAGAAGGGTTTCCTCGAAGTGGAGACGCCCATCCTCCAGCCGCTGTACGGCGGCGCGGCGGCGCGTCCCTTCGTGACGCATCATAACGAACTCGACCAGGATATGTATCTGCGCATCTCATTTGAACTCTATCTCAAACGCTTGCTGGTCGGCAATCTCGAAAAGGTCTACGAGATCGGGCGCGACTTCCGCAACGAGGGCGTCTCGTTCAAGCACAACCCCGAGTTCACGCAACTCGAATTCTATTGGGCCTACGCGGATTATCTCAAAGTGATGGAACTCACCGAGCAGATGATCGCGTTTACCGCGCAGAAAGTCCTCGGCAGGCTGAAGATCCAATACCAGGATCACGAACTGGATTTGACTCCGCCCTGGAAGCGACTCGAAATGCGGCAGGGATTGCTGGACGTGACCGGCGTGGACATCTACGCGCACACCGATTCAGACTCCCTCGCGGCGGGTCTGCGGGCGAAGGGCTTTGTCCCACCTTTGGGCGTTACGCGCGGCAAACTGATTGACTGGATGCTCTCCGAAACCCTCGAACCGACGATGATCCAGCCGACCTTCCTGTACGATTACCCGCGCGACATCTCCCCGCTGGCGAAGTCGCGTCCCAACGACCCGCTGACGGTGGAACGCTTCGAAGGTTACATGGCCGGTTTTGAAATCTGCAACGCCTTCACCGAGTTGAACGATCCGCTCGACCAGGAGTCCCGCTTCCTCGAAATGGGACGTGACTACGAGGCCGACGATGAGGAGCGCCATCCGCTCGACGAGGATTACCTGCGCGCCATGCGCTACGGCATGCCTCCCAACGGCGGCTTCGGCATGGGCGTGGATCGCCTGGTCATGTTGCTGACCAACAAGCACAATATCCGCGAGGTGCTGTTGTTTCCCGCGCTGCGGAAGGAGTAGCCGGATGGTCGGGTGGTCGGATGGTCGCGTGGTCTCCAATCCCGAAGGGATGCAACGATTGTAGAACACGAGTCGCGCATCGGTTTCCAACCCCGAAGGGGTGTCATAGGTTTGAATTTTATGCCATCCCTTCGGGATTTAGATCCGAGTGACAGGCGGCGTTACAATCCTGCCATCCCTTCGGGATTGTGAAACGGTAGTTGTTTTGGTTATCCGTCCTTCGACTTCACTCCTCGAAGGCGTTCATCGTTCTGCCCACATCGTTCCGATGCTCTCTTGGGAGAACGGCGGTGATTATTGTTTCGTAGTTTCAGTTTGAAACCAAACAGAGAGTTTTTGAATTATATGTCCAACCCCCTTCTTATTCTCGGCGACCTGCTCGCCATCGCGGTCGTCACCGTGATCGGATTCGCCACGCACAACGAGACGGACGCCTCCTACCTGCCGCGCATGGCCGCGACCTTCGTCCCACTGGCGGTGGGATGGTTCGCGCTGGCGCCCGCGCTCGGCCTGTTCGACGCGTCACGCGCGGGGAGGGCGCGCCAGCCCTGGCGTCCCGCGCTGGCCGCTTTGTTCGCGGCGCAACTGGCCGTCATCCTGCGCGGACTGTGGCTGGGCGCCGCGGTCCTGCCGCTGTTTGGACTCGTCCTCGGCGCCACGTCCGCGCTGGGGATGGTCGTCTGGCGGGGGATTTGGATGTGGCTGTTCAATCGAAAAAAGTAATCGCCCCCTGCATCATTCAGGAATGTTCCGCCAGGAACTTCTGCAACGCTTGATTGAACTCCTGCTCGCAGTTCAACTGCTCGCGAACTGTAAAAACGGGAAGTTGTTGTTACACAACTCCTAATGTACTGCAAAAGCCGGGAATTAACTTTTACATCGAGACAATACACGCCGTTGTATCCGTCACCGTCACCGACCTGCCGTTCGAGAATGTCACCTCGGTGGCCTGCGCGCCGCGCGTCAGGGTCAGCCCGCGGTAGCGCAGTGTGACCGGCCAGGGGAACGGACTGCGTCCCTCCAGCCGCACGCGCGTCCCGGACAGGATCGTCACGCCCAGGGTTTGCAGGAACAGGCCGAGGGGCGCGAGTCCGGACAGCGCGTTGCGCTCGCCGAGGCCCGCGCCCGTGTCCGCATGGTAGCGCTGGTAGAAAGCGTGGTTTTGTTTCAGGTTCAGGATGACCGCCGCCATGATGTGTTCGGTCAGGCGCGCGGCCTCGGTGCGGAATCCGTACGCCAGCAGGCCCTCGCCGATGAGTTGGTTCCAGGGCAGGTGAACGCTCGAGTAAACCGCGTCCGCCTCATCGTCCGGGCAGGAGGCGCAGGCGGGGATTCCGAACGGGCGGTCGAAGCGCGACCCGTCCAGCAGGGCGCGGCCGATCATCGTCTGCGCGCGTTGCAGGTCGGGCAATCCGGCCCACAGCGGCAGGAGCAGCGTGTGATCCTGCGCGGTCAGGTCAACCGTTTTAACGATGACGGTATCTTTTTTGTCCAGCCCAAGCACTTCCACGCGGCCGAGGCGCGTGTAGACTTTCTGGCTGGTGGCGACCAGGCCGCCGCTGCGCCACGTGAACTGCCCGGACGGGATGACCTCGACCGGCGCGGTGGTGGATAACTCGGCGATGCGGACTTCGGGGCGCTTCGCCGCGGGACTTTGGGTGTGTACCTCGACCAGCAAGCGGACGGGTTTCTCGAAGACGGCCTTCGGCTTGAGCGGCTTGCCGCCGCGGCCTTCGGCGATGATTTTGCCGGGCTGGCTGAGATGGGTGGCGAGGTCGCGGTACGCGTAGAGCGCGGCGCGTTCATCCCACGCGGAAGCGACGGTTTTTTCCAGCAGTTCGGCCTGGCGCCGGATGAGTTCCACTTCGCCGCCGCGCCCGAGTTTTTCGGCCATCAAAATGAGACAGCCCGCCTCGCGCGCCAGCATGGCGTATAAGCCGGGGCCCTCCACCGTGCGGATGTCCACGCCCTGCGACCAGGGATGCCAGGTGTCGAAGAGCGGGTTGTCCTCGAAGCCGCTTTGCAGGAGGTGATCCCATTCGGGCAGGCCGTCACGGTCGCGGTCGTGCGCGGGCGAGAACCAGTTCCAGAAGAAGCCCAGCAATTTCGGGAAGGACTCGGCCAGGAAGGATTCGTCGTTGGTGGATTGATAGACCTGCCAGGCCAGTGAAGCCAGCAGGGGCGCGGCCAGCATTTTGGCGCGCTGGCCGGCCAGCCCGGGACGCAGGTCAATGAAGCCGTCCTCGGTTTGCGCGGCGAGGAAGTTTGCCAGCAGGCCGCGCGCGAACGCGGGCGCGCCGGGCAGGAGGCTGGCGAGGTAGTACGCCTCTAGCGGAGTCTGTCCCGCCCACGCGAGCGGGTAATCTGTGCCGTCGCTTTTGCGCGAATAGCCGTGGTCGGGTCCGCGCGCGAGCACGAAGGACGGGTTGGGTAAATGTTCACTGGCGGGCAGGGACAGGCTGAGCGCGGCCTTCTGGGTAAGCGCGAAGGCGGCGTCCCAGTCGGGGTTGCCGGTCTGGATGTCGAGCGTTTCGGATTCGGCGGTCATTTGGATGCGCGCCTTTTCCGCCTCCCAGGGACGCGCGGCGGTGCGCCGCGCCAACTCGAAGGACGGCCCGGAGGCTGCCAGCGCGGCCAGCGCCCAGGTGACTTGGCGCGAAGCGCCGGGGGCGATGTCCAGGTCAACTGTCAGCGCAGGATACGGCCCGTTCGTGGGCGCCGGCCCACCCGTCATGTAAAGAAGCGGGGCGAGTCCGCCGGTCGTGCCGGTCAGCACGTGGATCATCTGCGATTGCGCGGCGAAGAAGGCCTGCCCGTCCAGCGGGGCGAGCACGGCGCACAGGTCGAGCCGAATCTTGCGCGCCTTCGCGGCGCGGTTGGT
>Ga0210054_1004552_pt1 | contig 10089 bp, 9 predicted proteins | sample CryGeymeta201516_FD_185470 | JGI IMG/M metagenome (GOLD analysis project Ga0210054, IMG submission 185470) | Groundwater microbial communities from Crystal Geyser aquifers in Utah, USA - Crystal Geyser metaG 2015-16 (SPAdes) (version 2) | ecosystem: Environmental > Aquatic > Deep subsurface >...
GCAGGCCGGTCTACCTCATCTTCGGCGCGTCGGAGGATAAGAACATCCCCGGCATGTTCCGTGAGATGAAACCGAAGATCAGGAAACTCATCGCCACGCGCGCAGACCATCCGCGCGCGCTCGAGGTGGAGAAAATCCTCGGGTTGGCAGACCAGGCCCAGGTCAAGAATGAAGCGGCGGTCCCCGTCAGCGCCGCGCTGGCTCGGGCGTTGGAATTGTCCGCGAAAGATGGTAGCATTGTCCTGTCGGCGGGAAGCATGTTCGTCACCGCCGAGGTGATGGCCGCGTGGAAGAAGGTAAGTGGTAAGTAGTAGTTGGTAAGTAGTAATTTAGTCAAAGGTTGAAAGTCGAAGGTCATTGTCAATTACAAATTACAAATTACCAATTACCAATCAATCGTAAATCGAGCAAAAATGAATCATCCTGAAGACTGGAACGAAGAAGAAGAAAATTTCAACATGGCGCTTTCGCAACGCACCGAGGAACTGTATCGCGTGCCGAACATGGAAGCCGACCAGAACGGCCTGATCGAGGCGCTGGTATTGCCCCTGCGCGATATGGTGATCTTCCCGCGCATGGTCTCGCCGATTTTTGTGGGACGCGAGGCCTCGCTGTTGGCGGTGCAGGAAGCCCAGCATCGCAACCAAACCGTCATCGGGCTGACCCAGCGCGACCCCGAAATTGAAGAACCCGGTTTGAAGGATTTCCTGCCTGTCGGCGTGGAGATGGCGGTGGGACGCCTGCTCTCGATGCCGGACGGCTCCTCGTCCGCGCTGGCGCAGGGACGCCGCCGCGTGGAGATCGTGGAATTCATCCGCGTGCGGCCATACATCAAGGTGCGCGCCCGCGTGCTGTTCGAGCCGACGGCCGCCGACCGCCAGACGCAGGCCACCATGCGCTCTGTGCTGGACCTGTTCGATCGTTGTGTGCAACTGGATCGTTCCATTCCCGAAGAGGCGCATCTCTTTGCCATGAACATTGCCGACCCCGGCTGGCTGGCGGACATGATCGCCACGTCGCTGGCGCTCAACTTCGTGGAGCGGCAAACCCTCCTGCTGATGATAGACCCGCGCGCCCGCCTGGGACGCATGAACAAGGCGCTGGCCGAGGAAGTGGATATGCTGGAACTGGAGAACGAGATCCACTCCCGCGTCCAGAACGAGGTGGACAAGAGCCAGCGCGAATTCTACCTGCGGGAGCAGATGAAGCAGATCCAGACCGAGTTGGGCGAAGGCGATATTTTTACCAAGGACGCCAGCGAATTAAAGGAGCGCATCGCCAAGGCCGAACTGCCCGAGGAAGCGCGCAGTGTGGCGATGAAGGAACTGGAACGGTTGAACCAGATGCCGCCCATGGCGCCCGAAGTGGGCATCATCCGCACCTACCTGGATTGGATTTTGGACCTGCCCTGGTCCACGATGACCGAGGACAACCTGGACGTGAAGAACGCCGGGCGCATTTTGGAGCGCGACCATTACGGCTTGAAGAAACCCAAGGAACGCATCCTCGAGTACATTGCCGTCCGTTCGCTCAAACCGCGCAAGGAACGCCAGCCGATTTTGTGCTTTGTCGGCCCGCCCGGCACGGGCAAGACCTCGCTGGGACGCTCCATCGCCGAGGCGCTGGGACGCAAGTTCGTGCGCGTCTCGCTGGGCGGCGTGCGGGACGAGGCCGAGATCCGCGGGCATCGCCGCACGTACATCGGCGCGCTGCCCGGGCGCATCCTCCAGACCATGAAGCGCGCCGGCACGGCCAATCCGCTTTTCATGCTCGACGAGATTGACAAACTTTATTCCGATTTCCGCGGCGACCCGGCCTCGGCCATGCTCGAGGTGCTGGACCCCGAACAGAACAATTCGTTCAGCGATCATTATCTCGAATTGCCCTTTGACCTGTCGAAGGTCATGTTCGTGACCACGGCCAACTACCTCGGGCCGATCCCGCCGGCCCTGCTCGACCGCATGGAAGTCATCGAGTTCCCCGGCTACATCGAAGAGGAAAAACTCATCATCGCGGAGAAATATCTGATCCCGCGCCAGTTCGATGAGAATGGCCTGCACGACGCGGGCTTGAAGTTCGAGACCGGCAGCCTGCAAAAGATCATCCGCGAATATACCTACGAAGCCGGCGTCCGCAACCTGGAGCGCGAGATCGGGCGCGTCTGCCGCAAGGTGGCGCGCCTGAAAGCCGAGGGCAAGAAATACTCCGAAACCGTCACGCCTGAATTGATCGAAAAATTCCTCGGGCCGCCGCAATTTTTCATGACGCAGGCCGAGCGCAAGGACGAGGTGGGCGTGGCGACGGGCCTTGCCTGGACCGAGAACGGCGGCGAGATCCTGTTCGTGGAGGTGGCGGTGTTGGAGGGCAAGGGCGGGATGCAGATCACCGGCCAGGTGGGGGACGTGATGCAGGAATCCGCCCAGGCGGGCCTCTCCTACCTCAAGTCACGCGCGAGCGTGTTCGGCATCCCCGTCGAGGCCTTCGACCGTCTCGATATCCATCTACACCTGCCGGAAGGCGCCATCCCGAAGGACGGCCCCAGCGCGGGCATCACCATGACGACCGCCATCATCTCGGCTTTCACGGGACGTCCCATCTTCAAGGATGTGGCCATGACCGGCGAGATCACCCTGCGCGGGCGCGTCCTGCCGATTGGCGGACTGCGCGAGAAGGTGCTGGCCGCGCATCGGGCAGGCATCAAGACGGTCATTATCCCCGAACGCAACCTGAAGGATTTGGTGGATGTGCCGAAGCAGGTGCAAAAGGATTTGAAGATCGTCCCCGTCACGCACATGGACCAGGTGTTGGAGATCGCGCTCTCGCCTGAGGTGGTGTCCGAGCCGCCGCGGCCGAGGAGCAAGAAAGATGAACGGGAGGAGGAGGGGGAGTAGTCTGGTAGTCGGATGGTTGAGTAGGCGGTGTTCTTCCGCCATGTCAAGGCCCGTGTTTCATGTTTGCGTAAATTCGCTTATACTTTGCTCATGGATATTGGCAAGGAACTTAAACAGACGCTCATCCAATTCCTGGAACTCTGCAAGGAGTTTGGCGTTCAACCGCGACTGATAGGCGGGTTGGCGGTACGCGGATTTTCGAGTCGCAAGCGTTTTACACATGATGTTGATCTTGCCATTCGACGCGGCGACAAACCCAACTTGATTGCGCTTCTCAAACAAATGGGATTCGATTATCAGGACCAATCACAATTCGAGGGCGTAAAGGCAAGTAAGCGGCTTGGCGAAGTAACGGTTGAGTTCCACATCTCGGTCGAAAAACTGTGGGACATGTCTTCCGATCAAACTTATACGCTTTCATCCCAGTCGGCTGAATTGCCGATTGACGATCATGGAGATTTGATTGCTCCAACGGTCTCCGTCGAAGATTTGCTGATTCTCAAACTCATGCCCCTTCGAGAACGCGACTTGTGCGATGTGATTGCCCTTCTGCTCGATGCGCCGCGCATTAACGGGCGTTTGTTCTGGGAAAACTGCAAGCGAACGGAAAACACAAGCCATATTTCCTCACAACTTGCAAAAATCGAGACGGCATTGAAGAGCGGAAATTTCCGTGAGGCGTGGTCCGATTACTACGGCGATAAGCTTTCCATGCGTGATGTGCTTTCCGCGATCGAGAAGGTGCGATTGCTATTAAAGGCAAAATCATGAAACCGAAAATCGCCCAGATTGCCTGCCCAAATTGCAGGGCCAATTTCATTCTTTCATCCAATGGCAATGCGATTGCCGCCCCATTGATTTGTCGAACATGCGGACAGGCGTTCTTACCCCATTTCTATTGTCCGGACGTAAGCTCACCTGCGCGCCATATTTTCACGGCGTCCACACTTTACATTGACGGCGCTGGTAAAGCGTACGCTTTCTGTCCCGAACATACCTTTACCACTTACGCGGTGGCGGCCGAAAACAGGCCGCGTCAAGGAAATACTTCCTTTCGGGCCGTCGTTCGTTTTTTTGATTCGCTTGCTTTTCGCATGGCCTTGACCATTGAATCTTGGCGTTGGCGCCTGGCCTCGCGTCGCTAATTACCTGCTGATTGTCCCCGTCAATCACATGGACCAGGTGCTGGTGATCGCGCTCTCGAAGGATGTGGTGTCCGAGTCGCCGCGGCCGCGGAGCAAGAAGGAAGAGGCGCAGGAGGAGGGGGAGTAGGTATTGCGTATTGCGTAACTGAAAAGACTTTGGCGGATGTTCGATCCGCTTATTCGATGATAGCGCCGTCAACATCAACTGGAAACAGGACTTCGCCGTTTGTGTCCATAACGAAGTTTGATTCGGTATAGGGACTCTGAATCATGGTTTTATGAAGATAAAAAGAATCACCGTCGATTCGCCAGACAAATGCGTCGGAGTGATATTCAGAGCCACTGGTCAATTGTCTCATATTATTGGTTGTGAGGTCGAGAAGGAAAACCTGATCTATGGGTGTTTGGCCAGCCCCGCTAACGAGCAAGTATTTGTTATTCGGAGACAGGGACGTAGAATGGAGATACCAGATTGAGTCCTGTAAAGAACTATCGAATATCCGACTCGAGGTTTTTGAGGCGATGTCATAGAGATATATGGCAAATGCCTGTTTTTGACCTTTTTCCGGCACGATAAAGCAGGTATAGACCATAGTTGTTCCATCGTTGCTCCAATCGAAGAACGCCATGTAATTCACGGAACAAAACTGGTCGGTGTCGCTTTGATTCAAAAGGAATTCGATTTGACCGCTTTGCGCGTCGATCTGGCAAATAGAGTTGGATGGGTGTTGCGAATTCGAACAAGTCATGGCCAGTTTTTTTTCGTCTGGCGACCATCTTAAATTTCCTCCAATGCTTCCGATGATATCCTGGTTCAGCGCAATCGTTGCTTGTCTTGCGATATCCAGAACGTAAAGAAAGTTGTTTTTGAAATATGCGAATTTGGTTTTGTCGGATGAGAGGCTCGCCATTGTAAGCGGTTCCATCTCTGCAGAGTATAGAAGAACAGGCGCTGAACCGTCTAGATCGGCGATGAAATAATTCCCTTGCGAGACAACCAAAACCTTCTCGTTCATTTCTGGGATATCGACCCGCGTTGGAACGGCTGTGTTGTGCATTAACCCTGTTGGAATTAAATCTGTTGGTTGAGCGGTTCTTGTCAATATCGGGACTGTGGTTTCCGGGGCGCAAGCCACAAAGAACGACAGCAGGAAGACAAACAAGATCGACTTTTTCATGTGAACCTCAGACGCGACATCCGCCTGAATTTCAGGCGGATGCGATGTAGATGGATTTTTGGAGCAGGCTATGGGCTTGTATTGTACTTCATGTTGTCCCAATAAACTTTGAGCCCTCCGCACCAATAACCGGGAACACACGCCTCGCTGAGCCTTAACTCTCCTTTATCATTTGGAACATAGTCAGCAAAACCGAGATATGCCCAAGTGCCTTTGTTTTTCGATTGATCAACGGTGACAAACCAACTATCTTTCGTTGTGCCGTACCTGTATGTCAGCCACCAATACTTTGCAGCGGCTTGCCCAACCAATGGGCGATAAACCCAGAGTTGGTACATATTGGGTTTGGTGTAGGCCCATCGCCACGTGTCTGGATAGTTGTCCTGGACAAGGTACCTGCAATAGTTACCAGCGCATCCTGGGTTGTAAATCTGAATTGGGGGGTAATAGCCCCCAGCGGAGTAAAGTGTATTTTCGGTGATTGTGTAAGGGCCTGCGGCGTTAGCCATGCTTGCAAACAAGAATGCCACCAAGGTTGCAACAGCGACTGACAAGACGATGCGGGAAATGACCTTTCTCATATTCTCTCCTCTCTATGGAATTGATGCCGGACGATAGCCGGAGGGTAATTCAAATGTAGATGGGTGAATCGCCGGGTTGAATTCGAGGCTTTTGAAGGATAAATCCATCCATTTTTCTCCATTCATGTATTGCTCATACCTGAGGAATATTCCGGTGGACTTATCAACCCAAACCTTGGAATAGTCCGTGGATGAATCTTCCCTGACAATTACCCAGACTTTGCGACCCAGGATCGTTTCCTCGCCAATGAGCCTCAAACTTGAAAGTTCGCTGGATTGAATGAATTCAGTCGGGTAGATCAAATCACGAAGTGGGGACGATATGAACATGGCGAATGGATGTGGCATTGGCATATCTTTTCTTACATCCATGATGGTTAGAGGAAGTTGGGAAAGATCTTTTGCAAAAGCAGGAATCGATCCTTCCACGTATGTCTTATCGGCATTTCTTAAATCGTAAATTCTTTCACCGTTACTGATCCAAATGCCATCGTTTCCATTTGTTTCCTTGCTTGTTGTTTCAATGCGCCCTTTGACAGGCTGAGAGATCTCAAAATTCATTAGATATGTTTGTGTCTCTTCATTGGAACCATACCAAGTGACTTCCGCTTCTCCCTGTAACGTTTGCCAACGGGTATGGCTGTTTAACGCTGTTGCAATTATCTGATTGAGCGGACCCGTCACCACAGTTTGCTTTTGGGCCAAAACTGTTGAATATGCGCCGGACGAAACGAACAGCATGCCCAGCGTTATTCCAGAAATAATTGAGACGATCCAATCGCGTTTTTTCATAGTGTTTTTCCTTTTCATCGTGAAAAGTCTCTTGCAATTGGCTACATTCTAGCGTAACCCTTCAGGGGCGGCAATCCGTAAAATTACTGATTTTTTACCCACCGTCCATTGTCATCTCGTCGGGAAAATTAGCCACCATCCATAGCGCGGCTTTTTGGCGCGAATCCACTTCCAACTCGGCCAAAATATGTGCAACATGACTTTCCACCGTTCTGGCTGTAATGGAGAGCTCGCTGGCGATTGCTTTGTTGTCTGCCCCCTGCGCTAAAAGTTGTAAGACCTCGCGTTCCCTTTCGGTTAATTTTTTCCATTTATTTCCCACCTCTTCGTTCCAGTGCGCCGCGCGTGAAATCTGTTCTTCATCGAAATAGATTGTCCCTTGTGCGGTGCGGCGAAGGGCGTCAATCAGTTGGAAATCCGAAGCGCTTTTCGTTAAGTACCCCGATACTCCCGCATCAATCATGTTCGCAAGGTAAGCATCCCGGTCATGCGCGGTCAGGACGAGTGCGACAGTTTCAGGATAATTCTCCCGCACCCACTTTTCCAGTTCGGCGGGACGCGGGCCGGGCATTCTCAAATCCAACAAGAGAATCCGGGGGCGCAGTTCGGCGACCATTCGCTTGGCTTCAAATCCATCCTGCGCTTCGCCAATCACTTCGATATCGTTTGCCTGCGAGAGTATTGCCCGAATCCCGGCGCGCGCAACAGGTTCGTCGTCGGCCAGGATAAGCCTGATCTTCTTACCGGATGCTGTCATTTATCTGCCTCCTGATTGGCTTTCTGCATTATACCCAACTTTGCTCGGCGTGGGACTTTCGTCTGCACCGAGACATGACCGAAGGTCTCCCCTGCATTATTCCCTCAGAATTCCCTCCTGAGAACATCCCAATAACAGGATAAAATATCAGCAAAGTGAGATTATGAACATAGAACTCAAAGGCAAGGTTGTTTTGATCACAGGCGCCTCCTCCGGCTTCGGCATGGATGCGGCGCGGCTGTTCGCGTACGAAGGCTGCAGCGTCGTCCTCGCCGCGCGGCGCATTGACCGCTTGCAGGAACTGGCCGCCTCGATCCAGGCCCAGGGCGGGGAGGCTTTCGCCGTCCCCGTGGACGTGGCGGACCGCGAAGAGATCGAGATCATGGTGGATACCGTGCTTGACATCTACGGCCGGGTAGACATCCTTTTCAATAACGCCGGTTTCGGGCGGCTCGCCTGGCTCGAAAATATGTCCGCCGAGCGCGACATCGAAATGCAGATCGCGGTCAACTTGCTGGGCGTCATCCAGGTCTCGCACGCCGTCCTGCCCGGTATGCTCAAACGCCGAAGCGGGCACATCATCAACATGTCCTCGGTCGCGGGCTGGATCGCGCCGCCCACCTACGCCATTTACTCGGCCAGCAAATACGGCGTGCGCGGCTTTACCGACGCCCTGCGCCGCGAAGTGCAGCCGTTCGGCGTCCACGTTTCGGGCATCTACCCCGGCCCCGCCCAGACCGAATTCGGCCAGCACACGGGCCAGCATCCCATGAAAAACTCCGCCCTGCGCCGCTACTTCCATTCGATGACCTCCGAGGAGGTGGCGGAGCGCGTCATCGAACTCGCCAAACGTCCGCGCCGCGCCGTCATCCTGCCGTGGTATTACAAGATCGCCATCTGGGCCGACTGGTACATGCCCTGGCTGGTGGACTGGATCACGATGGAATTTCTGACGAAGAAAAGAAACAGTTACAAATAACCTTCTGCCTCCGTCACTGCGAGGCATCGCCCTGCCTGCACTGTGCCGCACATCGCCCCGACATCGTCCCGAATCTCTTGCGGGATGTCCTTCGGGAGGCACACGTGAGCGGAGCGTAGCGAAGTCGAGGGGCGATGCCGAAGCAGTCTCCTCGAAACAGGAGATTGCTTCTCGAAGACTCGCAATGACGGAGCAACATAAGGTGCGACGCACTCGCGACCACCAGCCCGACGCGGACCCCGGACGGAGACCGCGACCCACCCAAACCGACGCGACCCCGGACGCCAAAACCCAGGCGCTTGACTACCAGACTACCCGACTACCTGACTACCTAACTATCAAACTACCTAACTATCAAACTACCTAACTATCAAACTACTGTACATGCCCTGGCTGGTGGACTGGATCACGATGAACTTCCTGACGAAGAAAAGAAACTCATACAAATGAGGATGCGTCGCACCTCACCCGAGGACTCCTCCTCGCTTTCAGGTGCGACGCATTCGCGACTAGACTATCCGACTAGCCGACCAGGTGACTACATGACTACTTTCGACAAACTCTCCGCCTCTCTCTCGACGTTTGGGCTGGATGCCGTCATCCTGAACCCCGGTCCCACGCTGACGCATCTTACCGGCCTGCGCTTCCACCTGATGGAACGGCCGGTGGTTCTGTTTTTCACCGCCGATAAAAATCCCGCGCTCGTCCTGCCCGAACTCGAAATGCAAAAAATGAGCGGACTGGCGATCACGCCCTTCCCGTACGGCGAGAATCCCGCCGAATGGGAGGCGGCCTTTCGCGGCGCGGTCCGCTCGCTGGGGCTGACCCAAAGGGGAGGGAAGAAGATCGGCGTCGAGCCCCGTCAACTGCGCCTGCTGGAATTTCAATTCGTCCGCGACGCCGCGCCCGAGGCCGAATTCCCGGATGCCTCGTCAGCGTTGGCCGCGCTCCGGTTGCGGAAGGACCCGGCCGAGGTCCAGAAAATGCAGCGGGCGGTGCAGATCGCGCAGTCCGCGCTCGAAGCGGCGATCCCGTTGATCAAAATCGGCATGACCGAAAAAGAGTTGGCCGCGGAACTGGTCATCCAATTGCTGCGACACGGCTCCGAGCCGGAACTGCCTTTTGCGCCGATCGTCTCCGGCGGGCCGAACAGCGCCAACCCGCACGCCTCCCCGACAGAACGAAAGCTCCAGCGCGGCGACCTGCTGGTAGTAGACTGGGGCGCGGCCTTCGACGGCTACATCTCCGACCTGACGCGCACCTTCGCGGTGGGGGATGCCGAGGCCGAGTACGCGCAGATCCACCAGATCGCGCAGGAGTCCAACGCCGCGGGCCGCGCGGCCGCCAAACCCGGCGTCCCGTGCGCTGAGGTGGACCAGGCCGCGCGCGCGGTGATCGAGTCCGCGGGCTATGGAAAATTCTTCACGCATCGCGTGGGTCACGGCATCGGCATGGAGGGCCACGAGGAACCGTACATGCGCGGCGACAATATGCAATTGATGGAGCCTGGCATGGCGTTCACCGTCGAACCTGGGATTTATTTGCCGGGGCGCAACGGCGTGCGGATCGAGGATAACGTGGTCATCACCGAGTCGGGCGCGGATGTGTTGAGCGATATGCCGCGCGAGATGAGGATGGTGGGATGACTCGTGTTGCGTGTTTCGTGCCATACACTTTTGAGTAAATCGCTTTCTTCGTTTTTGGTGGAAGAATGATCAAGAATATTGCACCTGCTTGTAATCAGCACAACACAAAAAAGGAATGGC
>Ga0210054_1004555_pt1 | contig 10085 bp, 4 predicted proteins | sample CryGeymeta201516_FD_185470 | JGI IMG/M metagenome (GOLD analysis project Ga0210054, IMG submission 185470) | Groundwater microbial communities from Crystal Geyser aquifers in Utah, USA - Crystal Geyser metaG 2015-16 (SPAdes) (version 2) | ecosystem: Environmental > Aquatic > Deep subsurface >...
GCAGTCTCTGGAAAGATTGCATAGCCAATATCAGGAAAATCCTCTTTTTGCGAATTATATTAATTCGCAGATGGGTAACTTTAAGAAGCGGGTTGTAGAAAAAACTTTGCACGATGATACCTTTCGCTATCCAGATCTCCTTAAAGCATTGAAGGATTCGTGGCCTGATGATCCTGATATCTCCCAAGCTTTTGATAAATTAAAAGCGCTACAAGAGATACCAAGCGGTTGGAAGGGCATTGAATATTATCAGAAATTGGCTCAACTTAATCCTATGCAATGCAGGCGTGAGTTGGATAAATATAAAGGAATCCCTTTCGTGCGTTTAAATTGGGATGAAGAAGTTCAGGAAATTTACAAGCAAATAGATGAGTTGTACCAAAAAGGATTATCTCTGACGTTGAGCCAAGCCTACAGTTTGGGACCAGTTGAAGATTATGAAGCTAAGATGCAAAAGGTAATATCCGATTACAAACTGAATTTGCAGTTGGATGACTGTGTAGAGTGGTTTAAGGAATTGAAATACTTAAGAGGATAACCTATGGCAAAGCAATCAAACAATAACTTGCTCACAATTGGTGAGATGTTCAAAACCGTTGCGGGGAAATTCAAGATTGTCCGCAGGCTCGGCCAGGGCGCGACGGGCGAAGTGTATCAGGCGCAATCACGCGATGGCAAGCGCACGGTTGCCATCAAGATGATGCGCCCGACCGATATGCAGTTGGCGCGCAAACTATTCATCGGCGAGGGACTTATCCTGCAACGAATGAGGTTAGCGGAGAAGAAAGCAGACGATGGCTTCTTTGTAACGCCTGAATATGTCGTGGGAGACGATAAGGCGGATACCCCCTATATTGTGGAAGAGTTCATGACTGGCAAGCCGTTCCCAGATCTGGTGAGCGGCGGACATTTATCCGAAGAAGATGTAGTTGCCATTGGTGTGCAACTTTTCCGAACCTTGCATTTATTGTCGAAGGAATTGAATAAAAACTACATTGACCTGAAATTTGAAAACTTGTGGTGGGATCAGGAAAAGAAGATACTGAAAATAACCGATTGGGGCACTCTGGAGGATACAAATCCTGCAGGTCAGGCGCGGGATATTTTGCGGGCAAGCCTGTATATTTATCGTTTGGCCACTGGCCGCCCAATCACGGAAAGCAGGGGAATTCTTAAGCAGGCCGTGGATGCTTATCCCGAATGGAAGCAACTCAGTTGGGGCTTGCAGGAAATCCTGCGCCGCTTGTTGCACCCCACCCCATCCGCGCGTGTGGGAGACGAATTGCTTTCGCTCGACTCTGCGGAAAAAATCGCGCAGGAGTTCAGAAACCTGGACGAATATTGGAAAGAGCCTGCGGATGAACTGCTTGCAGAAATCCGACGGTCCGTGGATGCGGCCCAAGAAGCGAATCCCGAAAAAGAAATCGAACAACAAACGCGTCATTATCGGTTGGCGCGAACGGCGCTGGAGATCGCATCCAAGCGAGGAATTCCAAATAAGGAATATGATGACCGATTGCAGTCTATTATCGTTGAAGAGTCGGATTATTACACTCGCGCTCATAACCTTTACGAAGGAACGTCTTATGCGCCCGCTCGAAAGTTATTCCAAATTGGAGCCAGGTTGCTATCCTTATCGAAACTTCGCCGCTGGGTCTGGCTGGCATATGCAGGAGAGTTGGCGCGCGAGAAGAATTACAGCGGGGTGAAGGTCCTAGCCGAACAGGCTGTGGAGTTGATGGAACAGGAACAATATCAAGATGCGAGTATCAGCCTTGATACTGCCTTGAAAACTTTACAGTCCAAAGCGTTGCAAACCTTGCGCCAGGAATGCGATGCGCTGAATCTCGTCCGGCAGGCGAGTGATGCGCAGAGAGATGGAAAATACAAATCAGCGGAAGGCGCTTATCGCTCTGCTCACGAAATATGGATTAAAACGGATGATCACGATGAGTGGAAGGATAAGGTTGGAGACCTGTTAAGCCAGGCAGATATCGTTCATAGACAAGGCGAGGATCAGAAAAAGGTAAACGAATCGCTAAAAAAGGTGGAGACGGCACATGAGCTTGCTGTCATCCTGGATGAACTTCAAAAAGCGCTTGGGCTGGGCCCCGGTAACCTGGTAGTCTATGCCCTCGCGGACAAACTGGCAGGCGAACGCTTCAATTCTGGACTTTTAGAGGATGCCGCCCAAATTTTGTGGGTGGGCGGGAGGGCGCCATCCGTCCCGCCAGAATACATGGATTGGTATTGTCCCCAAGAGATTCTTTTGGCTCTAAATCCCGAAAAAGGCCATCTGAGCAATGTGTCATTTTATGTAACACTCATCAGGATTGATAAAGCGGCATTGCCCTATAAATTGGCGGTTGCGTTATTCGAAAAGAATTTTATTCGCCCTGACGATGTTAGTGGTTTGTATCGTGTTGATACGATTGCCGACCTGACGACAGCGCTTGATGCTGAACTTGGCAGGAAAATGAAGGAAAAAATTCGAGTCTGGCGGGAGGAGATAGATAAGGCAAATAAAGAGAAAGTGAATCGCTTGATTGCGAAAGCCTCTGACCTGATGTTCACGGACGTGGCTGGCGCTTTGCAAAATTTGCCGATGTCACAGGTTTTTGCTCGTTTGCAGAATCGACTTGGAGATGTTGAAGACGCCCTCGAATTGCTGGATCAGGCCTCCCGTCTGGCGGGAAGCGAGGACGAGGCGTTGAAGTCAAAGATAGAAGAATTGATACAAAGAGGTGTCGCTATAAAAGATGAACTTAATCGGTCATTGTCCGAAAGCAAAAAACAAACGGAAGAAACCATCTCTGTTTTGAAAGGAAAAGCAGAAGGGATTCTGGCGCAGTTGGAACAATTTGAAGATGCATCTCCCATATTGTCGAAGGTGGGATTGCCGTCTCAGATTGGTGACAGCATAAACGGATTCCAGGCTGAACGTCTCGGCGAGGTTTACGAGTTATGCACCCAGGTGTTGGACCTGGATTCCGAAAATCAGTGGGCGCTTCAGACGCAACAAAACGTCAAGGGAAAGATTCAGGGATTGGGAGATTATGGGACGCTTGCTGTTGTCTCCCAGAAGAATGTCGTTGACGCGGTGGTTGAGGCGCTTCTGCGCGAGGCGCAGGGTTACTATCAGGACGCGAAAGTTTTGGATGCGGCCAGGAGCCTGAGGAAGATTGAAGCCGTGGATTCGCAAACGAGTTCGCGGGAACCCTTCATGGAACTCAAGGCAAAGGTGGTTGCCCTATTGGGAGTGAAGCATTGGGAGCAGGAAAATAAAACCAAATTGGAAGAGGGAGAATTTGCCCCGCAATTGCTTGAAAGAATTGCGACTCATTTTTCTCCCGAAATCCCGCTGCAATTTCGCAGGGATTCGGCTTCGCTCAAGTATTTATATGCGCTCAGGAGTAAACTGATTACCCAACTGCTGAAAATCAATCCTGTAACTTCTTCCTCTGAATTTGCTGAGATCTTGCGTAACCTGGTATGGACGGATAACTTTTATCGCCGCGGCCTGGTCTGGCAAAAGAACCAAATTGTGAATCAAAAAACCGAGAAGTGGAATAGTGCGAAGTTTTTGCGAAATGTATTTCAAGCCTACAAAAAAGGGAATCTGGGCCAGAAGATGGAAAAGATGCTGGCTGGATTGCCGATTTTCCAAAACCCTGAGGCGCGCTCAGCGCAATTGGCATCTGAAGTGACTCATCTCGTCCCTGAAATTTTCAAACCCAAGCCGCAACGCGCATGGCTGAAGCGGGCATTGGCAGGCGGCGGCAGTCTGGTGGTGATTGGGATACTTGCATTGCTAACATTTTGGAATTGGGATTATATTCGCAACATTGTGCCAGGAATGGTAGCGCCGACGACCACTGTTACGCCAGTTGTAATATCTGTTCCAACAGAAACGCCTATACCAACGGTAGTGCCAACAGAAGCGCCAACGCCTATTTTTTTTACTGAAACATCTATACCTATCTTAGTTGAAGCGCCGTTGACTCCAAACTACTGTATTATTGGAAAAATTAGATCTGATCCAACAGCGGCGAAGGAAGATAACGTAAAGTTAAAAGTGACCGAATCAACATGCCTATATTTTGACGTTAGTCTTTTTGATGTATTCACATGGTATCGTATTGCGGCAGGGCAGAAAATAGGCGATTTGGATGTCGGCGGATTTTGGGTTTCAAAGAATTTCTTGACTGAATGGACACCCCCAACTATTACACCCATGCCTACCGCTTTGCCATCTGCAACTCCTACGCAATAATATTTCGTTAGCCCGCTCTTTGATTGAAGATGAAAACCAAACGCTTATTCGCTGGTTTAACTTTATTGACCACTCTTCTGGCATGTTCAAATACGCCTTCCGAAGGTGCAATTCAGACGGAAATTGCTGAGACACAATTAGTGTCGCCACAGGCTACTGACTCTAATGCCATTCAATTTGTTACAGATACACCGACGAGCAATATAACGCCAACATATTTACTACAAACTCCAATCCCAACCAATACAGCAACCTCAGCAACTACAGCACCTACACCGCTACCAACGGCAATGTTAAACACGCCACCTGGCACAGTTCTTTATGTGGGAGAGGCTTGGTACACCGATGGCGTTGAGTTGAGATTGACAAAAGCCTCATTTGATTCAAATGGCCTTAACATCGGGCGTAGTTGTTACATAATCCGCCTAGAAATGGCAAACTGGGCACCAACCTCTATCTATTTCCGATTAGATAAGAATGAGTTTTGGGTTACAGACAATCTCAGAAGACGCTATGAAATGGAAATGAAATTTCACGCTAATGACTATTGTAGTGTTGAAGGATATGGTTCACCTCTCGATGTATCTATAGAATCTGGTCAAAGATTTTCTTACGCCTGGCTTGAAGGTGGCTGGAATATGCAGTTTTACATCCCTATAACTGAGCCAAACATCACATCTCTAAATTTTCACGTTGGTCGGCTAGAGCGAATCGCCAATGCTGAGTGGTATATTCCCATCAGGTAAGAAATCAAAAAGGCTGCGTGGTACGCAATAGAAGGAGTATGCCATGAAATCAAATCATATCCTCTCTCTCGTTATATTGTTTGCACTCGGCGTCGTTTTACTGGCAGCCTGTACGACAAGTGAAACTAGTTTTGTTAAACCTGGTTCGCCAGCAGAACCCGCCAACAACGCTGGCCTCGGGATAAAAATTCAGTGGTGGCTGACACAAGTCGCCTGGAGTGCCGCGACAGTACCAATCGTGGGTCCGTTGATAGCAGGCATTTTAGGGGAAGTTGCCCCCGAAAACCATTGGATAGTAGGCGGCGTTCTTATTCTAATAATATTAGGGACATTAGGTGGTGGTAGTGCTGCTAGTAATAAATAGCCTTATAAGACCATTGTGAGCCTGCTAACTTCACGAGGAGGTCGAAAATGTCCACGAAAAATATTATTCGGGTTGTTTCCATCGCAATCTTTATGATGTTTTGGCTGCCTTGGATTACAGTAATCCTATCTGGCTGTAGCGGCGTAAGCACCCTAAGCTACAACGGATTTGAGCTTGCTTCTAGCGGCGTACGATACTATGACAGTCAATTAATCGAACCCCTTTATTTCCTCTTCGTAGTTCCGTTGTCTGCATTGCTAATACTCTTACTATCGGCCATAAAAACGGTCATGCTTCGGGCGAGGCTGCAAATCGTCACAGACTTCATAGGATTACTGTCTCTTTTGCTTTCTTATCTAGGTGTTCAAGAATTTTTACAGACACTAAGAGAAAGGGGGTCAGTGGAGTACAAAGTAGAACCATCACTCTGGTTTACGATATTCGGGTTTTTCGCTATACTCATCATGGCTTTCCTAGAAAAGCAGAGACATCCAAACGATCAGGCAATTACCGAAAGCGAAAACAATGATTAACAATACGGTGAATTACAAACGAAGATTACAAGATGATGAGGCGGGCTAACACGACGTGTAGCGGACGGGGCTAACGCCCCGCGAAAACCAGCGCGATTTGCAAAGTTTTGTGCCATAATATCAAGTGGTCTTGCAAATCCGCCCCGCCGGTAACGCAAGCCGTTAGTTTGTTGTGCTTTTATCATCAAAGTTGCTTTAGGATAAAGCTATGACTGCTGAACAAGTCGAATACCTGATTGCACAATTGCAAAAAAGGGCTGCCGCCGCGCAGAAGAAAGGGGAGAATAGAAAGTGGAGCAAGTTGAGCACACACGTCACCGAATTGGAACGGTGGCGGGATGGCGGCATGAAGGGCGCGTGTCCTGTGAATTACAAAAGCCTGGGAATCAAACTTCCCAAGGTTGGGGCGGCGCGCAAGCCAGATGCTTCGAAGACTCCTAAAGAGAAAGCGAAGAGCATGGAGCAGAAAAAACCAAAGGCCAGCGAAGGCAGGCCGGCGGCTAAATTGGGAGAAACGCCTGACGAGGCTGAGGCAATCACGGCGGAAGATGAGATGCAGGTATCCGCTCTCAGGGAAAATTTATCCCACGCAGAAGAATTACTTGGCAAAGACGAATTCGCTTCCGCGATTTCCCTGGCCGAAACCATACTAGAGAATGAAAAAACTCCCGAGGATGTCCGCCAACGGGCGCAACAAGTGGCAAATGAAGCCAGAAGCAAGCGCGAAGCGCAAATTCAGTCCCTGCTTGATCTGGCAAAGAAAGCATTCGATGATAAAGTCTGGGACGCCGCGGAGAAAAACTACCGTCAGGCGCTAGAACTCGATGAAGAAGACCAGCGCGCATTGGAAGGTTTGAATGCCCTTTTGAGTTCGAAGTCAGAGGCCGAGCAGAAGGTACACCTAGAAGAGATTAAGATCAATCTGCAGGCGTTTAATAAGATTGATCTGCTCGCGAATGCCGTCCGTGAAGCAGAGCAATTGATCGCCCGTAAAAAAGCGGACGATGAACTTGTTCAGTTGTATCAGGCGGGTAAAGACCGTTGGGACGAATTGCGCGAAAAACAGGGACAAACCACCACCAAGGCCCGCGTCGGGAATCTGGAGTCAAGGGCTGAGGCGGTGCATGAGTACGAGCAATATATTATTCATAACCAGATGACGGTTTGGGATGCCACCCTAAACACATTTATTCCTACAGATGAGGCCTTAAAGGAAGCGCGCAGGAACTGGAAAGATTTCTCGGACCAGGAAACCCAAAAGCGGCTGAATGAAGTGGAGAGGAACCTGCCCCATAATTTGGACTGGGCGAAGCAAAGGTTGATGAATGCCGTCAACCAGCAATACTATGATTCCGAGGATACTGAGAAGAAGAATCCGCTGGGCTTCTCTTTCTTCGAACATGACCGCGCCGATTTACAGGCCCGCCTTGCAGAAATTGAGCAACTGATCAAGAATCGCAATCAGGCTGAAGCGCTTCGTGAACGCGCTCGCACTGCCTCGCCAGAAGAAGGTCTGACCCTGCTCATGGAGGCCCGCAATCTCTGGGAACACCTGGAGGGGATTGACAAGCGGATTGATGAACAACGCGAATTGGTGGCAGGGTTGTTGGCGGACCGCATGGAAGCCAAAATGCGGGAGACGCAGGCTTTGTTGGAAGAGGAAAACTATAAAGCCGCCAGCAAGGCCATTTCTGAGGCGTTAAGTTTCCCCGCCAAACTTTCTGGCGCGCCGTTACCTGTCATTAAAAAAGCTATTGAAAAGGTCAATAAACTACAACAGGAACTCGAACATCGCCAGAAGATTAGTGTTGAGTTTGCCGAGACGGAGAAGGAAATCCGCCGTTTGATGAAAGATCCCGATACGCGTAAGGCGGCTTTTGACTTGTTTGACAAGGTCGGGAAACGAGGGCAGTTCAAAGGTCCGCGCTTGGAAGCGCTCAAGTTCGAGATTGCAACCAACCGCGGAGCGGGAGAGGCATGGGAAGTCCTAAAATCGCTCACAGATTCCGAATCCCCAAATTGGGCAGATATCGTTATCAAATGCAAGGAGGTTAAGGAAAAATTTAAAGGCGGAACGTATTACAACAAAGCAGACGAATTGCAAAAACAGGCGGGTATTGAGCTAAAGATTATCGAGGTGCGCCAGTGTCTGCGAGACGCGGACATTCGCAAAGCAAAGGATGCCTTTGATTTTATTGTTAAGGCTGACCCAAATCGCAAAAGCGAGCTGGAGCCATTTTTCGAGGAATTGAAAGAATACCAAAAGAATGAAAAGAAAGTAATCGGTCGGATGACCAATGCTCTTTCTCTGAAAAAGTCTGAGGATATGAATCAGAGATTGAAAGCGCTCCGGGCGTTCCGTGAAATCGCTGACGACCCAGAGCGGTCCATTTATACGATTGATGCCCGCCGGGAAGCGGACGAATTAGGCAGTTCCTTGCGCGAGACGTTATTGAAAAAACTTGAGGACGCGCGTTCCCGAAAGGGCAATTTTTCGGATGAAGATCTAGAAGAGGCGGCTGAATGGGCAGGTATTCTGCGAACGGCAAACTTGGCTTGGGGAGGAGAAAAGCGTCTCGTCCGAGATACCGAAATGGCTTACGCCCGATCCGTAGCTGACAAACAGGCAAAGGCTGGGCAATGGGGCGATGTCGTCCAAACTTGGGAATCGTTGAGGGAATTCTATCCAGATTCCCCGGAAATTAATTTAGATGTCAAAAAAGCCCGCAAGCAAAGGGCAATTCTCGAAGCGCAGATTGCCCTGACGCAGGAAAACGCTCAGAAGGCATTGGATGTTCTGCGCGAGGAACAAACCAGGGATGATTGGGGCGGCGATGTGGATTTGAATTATCAATTGGCGGAGGCCTATCGCCGCCTTGGAAAATTTGAAGATGCCAAGCGTTGCGCGTTGACTGTCAGGAGCGATAAGGAAACTGTTAATGACAAACGCGGCGAAGCGCTTCTGGTTTTGATTCGGGAGGATCGGATTGTTTCAAAGGCATATAAGGAAATCTCGGAACTGAAGGCGAAAGAGGATTACGAATTAGCGCTGGAGGTCATAAAGCGGCTTCCCCAGGATTTGCGTGACCGCACCGATGTGGCGCGAATTCGGGATGAGATCATTGTTCACGCCCAGGCTGAATTGCTCAAAGCGGTTAAAAAAGAACAGGCAAAAGGCACAATTCCAAGCATGGTGGATGCAGTGGAAATGCTTGTTCGATTAAGAGGGATAGAAAAACTCTCCTCTAACATCGAGGAAAAGGCGGAAGCGGAATTGAAGCAACTTCGAGACCAATTGCCGTTCAGCGCGAATCAAGTCATTCGAACCGCCGGGGCATTCAATCCCTCAAAAATGGACCTGGAGGATGCGCTTCGCGAAGCGCGGCGACTTTCGAATCAACTTCAAGCGTTTCTCGGGATTGCCGAGGACTTCCCGCCAGATAGTTGGTTGGAGATGAAAGATAAGATACAGGCCCGCCTGATTAGCATCAGCGACCGCATCGAGAGACTCGAAAAGATACAGGGCTTGCTGGATAAAGTGAAAATGGATGGCGACGCCTGGAAGCAGGCAGTTACGACAAATAATTTTGTTACATTACAGGAAATTTCAGGGTCGCTTCAAGATGCGGTTGGTCCGGACTTGCAGGTGGCGGATGTGAGAAGTTTTACGTTGAATTGGATAGAGACCATGGAGGTTCGCCGTTATATAGCGGAGCAGTTCAAACTTATCAAAGAAGGCGAAAGCCTATTCCTCGCAAAAGAGGATTTTGGCGAAGTTGTCAAAATTTGTAAGGGACTCCGCAATTTGCCCGCACGAACTGTTATTCGGGAGGCGCGTGGAAACAGTTGGCAGGTCGCAAACCAAAATAATTATCAAAACATCCTCACGTTGGCAGATTCCGAATTGGATTTCTACGATACGATCACGGAAAAACACCTGAGCGAATTGGCAACTGAAAGCAACAAAAGCCTGTTGGATATGTTGAGTTCGCTTGCCGCAGAACGCAAGCTGGATCTTCAAAAGTGGGAAGATTGGTTTGATGTCTGCCAGCGGTTGTATGAAGCCGCCCGGACTTCATACGAGTCGGCAAGGAGAATAGTTGGAGGCGCCGCTGAGGTGGTCAAAGAATGGAAAAAGGTATTGAACCACACAAAGAAAGCCGAAACGC
>Ga0210054_1004580_pt1 | contig 10049 bp, 8 predicted proteins | sample CryGeymeta201516_FD_185470 | JGI IMG/M metagenome (GOLD analysis project Ga0210054, IMG submission 185470) | Groundwater microbial communities from Crystal Geyser aquifers in Utah, USA - Crystal Geyser metaG 2015-16 (SPAdes) (version 2) | ecosystem: Environmental > Aquatic > Deep subsurface >...
GACAGAAAGGTCATTCCGGTCATACATTGGCAATGGTAGAAAAACCTGATCATATCATCATTCATCAAGTTAAACGGTGCCAAGAATGTGATGGTTCGCTGGAGAGAACCATCGCTAACTCGTTCGTTCAACGGCAGGTATTCGATATTCCTCCACTACGACTGGAGGTAACAGAGCACCGTGCTGAGGTCAAACACTGCCCGCATTGTGGAGCAAACAACCAGGCTTTGTTTCCGCAAGAGGTAACAAAAATTACCCAATATGGAGATAGTATCAAGAGTCTTGCCGTATATTTAACGCAATATCAACTCTTACCCTATGATCGAACTACTGAACTATTAAATGATCTTTTCTCTTCTCCAATTTCTGAGGCATCATTATACAACTGGAACGAAAAAGCATATCAGGCATTGGAAAAATCTGAAGCAGTGATTAGCAGCCAACTTCAGCAAGCACCTGTAATAAATGTGGATGAAACAGGCAATTCTCATTATGGCAAAACTTATGTTCAAAGGGGAATAAGGGAATAGAGGAGATGGTGTCGATTATCAACAGAATTGTCGGTAGGACAGGCATTTCTGCCTGTCCTGTTGTAGATGACAGGCAAGAATGCCTGTCCTACCGATTAATCTCCATATCTCCCCCTTATCCATTTTACCATAATGAGAATTGCTGAGCCAACTGATCTAGTCAATCAGTGCCGAAACGAGCCGAATTAATTAGATGTTCCAAATGGTTCTCTTTGGAGAGTAACTGAGCATCAAACTGACTATTTGCTCTGTTCCGTTGCGCCTCCCTACCTAATATTTACAAAGAACAATGAAGGAAAATAGAGGGTCGCACCTTGAAAATAGAATTAAGAGCTAACCATATACTATTTCGGGAAGTTAGTAGAAGAAAAGAAAAAAGACAGAGAAGCAAAACCTAACAAGAAAAATCAAGCAGATGGGGCAGTAGCCCCCACTGCTTATTTTTGTGGTTAGCCTTCAAGAGAGTAAGCAGGATCAGGCGTTAATCGAGAAGTCAGACGCATAATCGAAGCATGCAAAATGAGGTGATAGTTGCGTTATAATTTTGAGTGGGATCTTATATACTCAAGTGGGGCATAAATTGCGTTTTTCGCTGGTATTAATCAACGATAGCTGTGTTGTTCAGGCTCGCAATAGTACGCTATTGCTCACCTTACGCGCCATTGCTTTCCTTGATTAATCCTCACCCCGAGAAAAATCGCAATTTATGCCCCACTTGAGTATATATCCCCTCTACGGAATAATCCATTCTCCATTAACCTTAAACATATACTGTCCGGATATAATCTTCACCTCAAGGGCTATAGATTTGATAGAGGTAAGGATGTTTTTTATCAGATGGTTTACTGGAAAAATAATAGCTATCCGTTCTTTTTCCTTTTTGAGGCGAAGAAAATCCAACAACTCTTCATTAGAATATATACCATATTCATCCTCAAAATCTGTATAAAGATAGCACTCAATATTCTCTGTCAGTTGTTTGACACTAAACTCAATAGCCGGGTTATATTCAAACCAGTTTAATATGCCTTTTAACTTGTGAAGTGGAAACCCTGTATCCTTGAGCCTTTTTATAATAGATAGTTTCATGACATCAGCTGTAGAAAATTTTCGCCAGCCACGAGTCGTTTGCCTTTCAGCATCAAACATTCCCCGAAAATCCCAATCATTTACCATTCGATAGGTAATATCTGTGTATTTGGTAAGTTGATTACAGGCAAGGACATTGGTATTGATTGCCTCAAATATCCTGTTCCATTTTTCAGACCACATATTATTATCCCTGCCCCTTTGTCAACATTGTTTTCATTGACGGCAGCAAGACAGCCATGCCACCGATTAACAATAAAATAAAGGCAGCTACTATACCAATAATCATCATCTTTTTGGGCTCAATAATGAGATTATCTGATTTGCGAAAGACATCATCCTTTTCCTTCAGGAGTATTGTCTTTAGCTCATCTGGGAGGTTATCAAAGGAGGTAACCCCTTTGGCAGAGATAGTGTCAACAGTAGCGGGAATCTCTTGTTTGTTTTTTTTATGAAACACTACATGACATAGATTGCAGCAAAGAGCATCCTCTGTATTTTTTTCATATCCACAATGAGGACAAATCATTAGTGAACCTCCATTTCTAATTGAGCAATCTTTTTAACCCTTCTCTCATGCCTGCCGCCAGCAAAATCTGTGGCTAAAAAAATATCTACCATCTCTATGGCTACCTGAGGCTCTATTACTCGGGCACCCAACACAAGGATATTGGCATCATTATGTTTTCTGCAAAGTTTAGCCATTTGTGTAGTATGACATAAAGCTGCTCTGATTCTATGAATCTTATTGGCTGTAATACTCATGCCCACACCTGTGCCGCAGATTAATATCCCATACTTACAAACTCCATCCCTTACAGCTTGTGCTGCCTTTATCCCAAAATCAGGATAATCAACAGGATCCTCACTATTAGTACCACAATCCATAACCTCATATTCACCGTAGGAATGATCCTTGCGATCCCCCTTCTTAAGATGTTCCGCAATCTCTTCCTTTAATCTATACCCAGCATGGTCCGCACCTAATGCAATTTTCATCATTTAATAACCTCTATTAGCTGATAAAGACACTTTTTTATTTTAATGAGACATGTCTCATACGCCTCTCTGGATCCACCAAAGGGATCTGGTATGCCTTCTTTATTTTCGGAGGCAGCATCTCTGGTGCCTCTGGGAGCTGTATATTCTGTTAATAAAAAAACCTTTGCCTCTGGAACAAGACTAAGTATGCTTCTCACATGAGAGTTTTCCATGGCTAAGATCAGATCAGCCCATTTAATCAAAGGAATATTCAGAGGGGTAACAATATGAGCATCAGGAAAAATTCCTTCTTTTTCCAGCACCATTAATGTTAATAAAGGGATATGACTGTTTATACCTGCTGATACACCAGCCGACCTAACCTCTATTCCCATTTCATTTTCTCTGGCTATCTTTTTTAATAAATATTCAGCCATCAAACTTCGACAGGTATTTCCTGTACAGATAAATAATATTTTTTGTATCATTTTTTTCACCTCTGTGGTAGGAGCAACCCTATGTGTTTGCCCCTGTGTGGTTGATTCTATATGGTTTGCCCCTCTACAGACCCTTAACCACATTAGGGACGAACACATAGGTTCGCCCCTACCAATAACCCCTTTGCCGCTGCCACTACCTCATCTGGGGTTATTCTTTTCATGCAATCAAAGGTCTTTATAGGACATCGTTGTCCGCCATGTTTACTACACGGTCGACAACTTAAGCCCACCTTTTCCACTACCCGAAACAATTCACCATAGGGACCAAACCCCATATCAATTGTGGTTGGACCAAATATGGCTACAGTTGGAGTCTTCATAGCCATAGCCATATGAAGTGGACCAGAATCATTAGTAATAAATAACTGACATCTTTCCATTACCCCTGCTAACTGCTTTAAGTTAAGTCTGCCTGCAGCAAGAATGGGACGGGTATGCATAAGCAAGGCAATCTTTTCTATCAGCCAGCCATCATCCCGCCCACCTACAAGGATTATCTTTGCCTTTAACTCATTTGCCAGAATATCACCTGCTTGAGCAAATCCTTCAGGACTCCATCGCTTGGTAGGCCAGACAGAACATGGATTTATACCTATTAATAATTCTCCTGACAAGACACCTTTTTTGGCTATAAACTCTCGTGAAATTTCTTTATCTTTATCAGAAATGTATATTCTTAAAGGATAATTATCCTTAGGTGCCCCAAAAGTATAAGCTAATTCAAGATTTCTCTCTGCCTCATGAAGTTCTAATCGATATGGTACCTTGGAAGTAAAAAGAAAACTCCCTGCGTTTCTGTCAAACCCAATCCGATAAGAAATACCGCAAAGAAAGGCAAGTGAGCTGGAGCGAAATGAAGGGTGAGGAATAACAGCCAGATTAAACCGCATCCTTCGAATCTCTTCAACCACCTTCAGAAAATGAAAAATCCCTTTCTGCTGCCCCTTTTTATCATAAGAGATGATACTGGTAAGACAAGGATCCCCATCTAAAACATCCTTTCCTTTGAGGGTAGTTATCAGGTGCAGCTCTGCTTCGGGAAAGCCTTTTGATAGCGATTGAACCAAAGGCGAGACAAGAACCACATCCCCAATAAATGCTGTTTGGATAATTAGTATTTTTTTTATTCCTTCCATATCCCTTTTACTTTGTGCCATTGTGCTTTTTCCCCATTAGCCCTCTATCCCCTGCCGTATTCCTTCCACCCCAAGCAAATCCCTAACCGCTGCCACTACCTCTTCAGCGGTAATAGATTCCATACATTCATGAGTTTTTTTTGGACATTCCCTGCTGCCATGTGAACTGCATGGGCGACAGGATAAATCCTTTTCCAGAACAATATGCAGACCATTCCCATGGGGACCAAATCCAAGGTCAAGGGTTGTTGGGCCAAACATACTTATTGTAGACACCCCTAATGCTGCTGCAATATGAAGGGGTGCTGAATCATTGGTAATCAAAATGTCACACCTCTGAATAAGTGTCGGCAATTCTAACAAGGTCGTCCAGTTAACAAGGTTTAATGGTTTTTTATCCATCCATGCCTCTATTTTTTTCCCCAATTCTACATCTCTGTCATCACCAATAAGGACTATTTTGGCATTTAACTCATTCATCAATCTATTCCCTGTCTCCACAAATCCTTCTATTGTCCACTGCTTTGTCTCCCATTTTGCACCCGGACACAAACCAATCACCAAATCCTTATCCTCAATTCCAAGATATTTTAAGCATTCAAGAACTTGACTTTTTCTATCTTTAGCTATCTTTAGCTCCGGAATGCGATTGTCTGAAGAAAGAATCCCAAACCTTGTCAATGGCTCAAAATAAAGATCAATAATATGAGACTGCTGAGGCATCAACCGCCACTTGAACCATACCCTTAACAGCCTCAAAAACCTGTATTTAGAGTAATGAATCTTATGTCTTATCCGTGAAAATAGATAGATTAATATACTTCTTAAGTTCCAATGAAGGTCTACCAACAGGTCAAATTGCTCTGAATTTATCTCACCTATCAGTTTTATTAATCCCCAAAGTCCAGCCTTTGAATCAAAAATAAATACCTTGTCAATATATGGAAATAGCGTTGTTATCTCTAAAAACTCCTTTTTTACCACAAAACACAATTTAGCATATGGATACCTTTCCCTTAATGTTCTAAGTACAGGGGTTGTAAGGACAATATCTCCAATAGAGCTAAATCTAATCACAAGTATTTTGTTTATCAGTCGCTGCATAAATACCTCAACAAATCTTCCTGCCAATTAGGGGTGGTAATCAAGAGCCGTATCTTCAAAAAGAACAATAGAAAGCTACCGGTATATTTTTCTGCCAATCGAATCATATCCTTTTCTGTTGTTACAACCATATCTGCCTCTTTTGCCATTTCTTCAATCCTCATCAGACAGGCAGAATCATATTGATAATGATCTGGAAACCGTAATGAAATTATACCGTTAGGTTCAAATTGTCTCAGGCTATGCTCAAAAGACTCTGGTGAGCCAATGCCTGAACAAGCAAGGATTGTCTTTCCTTTTATTAATGATAAAGGATATGTGCTCAAATCCCCCTGATCCCTGATCCCTACCCCCTGTCGCCCCCTGATTAAGCGTAATGGCAAATGAATACTTGTCAGGATCAATGCCCCTGGATTTAACCTCTTGACCATCTCCATATAAGGGGCAATATCTGCCACCATATCTGTATGTGTAAGGATAATTACCCGAGCCCGTTTCATAGAAGAAAGCGGCTCTCTCAACACACCCTCTGGAAATAACCGTAATCCTTGTTGAGGAATAGAAACATCGTGTAATAAAATATCTTCATCTCGATAAAGCTTAAGGTGTTGAAATCCATCATCAAGTAAAAGGGTATCACAATCAAATTTCTGGATAGCGTATCTTCCAGATGTCCACCTGTCCTTACCCACCAATATAGGAACACAAGGAAGGTTTTTGGACAAAAGACATGCCTCATCCCCAGCATCAAAAGGAGAACCACAGGTAATTGCCCCTACACACCCGACTGCCGACTGTCGATTGCTGACTGCCACCTTTCTGCCTCTGTGTTCTGTCCTCTGTGCCTCTGTATCTTTGTGCCTTTGTGCCTTTATCTTACCATCCAAAACAACGCCCTGCTGTCGCTCATATCTGCCCTGATAACCCCTTATTAATACCCCAACCCTTTTCCCTGCATCTTGCAACAAGGATGCTATCTCTATTATTGCCGGTGTTTTTCCACTACCGCCAACCGTCAGATTGCCAACACTAATTACCCTTACAGGAAGCTTTTTTTCCCTCAAAAAACTATACTTATAGCCACACATCCTTATTTTAATCAGGACAAAATAGACAAGGGATAATACCCTGAGGAAGAGCCGAATAATAAACCCCTTTCTTTTCCCAAGCATAATTTCACGAAAATACATTATTATCATTTCATTATTATAACATCAGAAACAAGATTTGTCAACTATCATTGCCTCTTCACCCAGGGCAAACCGCACCCTAAATTTGTTCGAGACTATCTCATTCCAGCAATGGGGAGTGAAAAAATGCGATCTGTGCAAGCGAGTTTTTTAACACAAAGAACGCAAAGATTACGCAAAGTTCACAGAGCTTGAAAAACCTTTATTTCTTCTCGCAAAGACACAAATATCACAAGGCTCACTTATTTCTTCTCGCAAAGCCACAGAGATCACAAAGACATATGAGATTTTTCTTCTTTTCTGTCCTTTGTGTGCTTTGTGTCTCTGCGAGAAGAAATTCCGGTTGCACAGGTCGAAAAAATGCAATGTTGTTGTAAACAACCCCCTGACCCTCTTTACTAATGGGAGGGGAATCTGGCAAAAATTTCTGATGCGGTTTGCCCTGCCTTCACCGCCCCATCTTCTTCCTTAACTCCCCAAACCGATTAAGCACCTCATCCCTTGAGATAGATTTTACCTGTGTACTCATATCCTCACCGACTACCTCTTCTATGGCAAGCAATATTTCCTCACCGGTTATTGGTTTTGTCTTAGATGCAGCCAATCTTGAGATGATTAAGGGGATAATCTTTTCTTTGTGCTTTTTTATCAGATCAATGATAAAAAATGTTTCTGCTGGCAAAAAAACAAATTCCTCAGCACCCTCCTTGAGATGGCTCGGATCAGTAAGATTAATGGTTGCGGTAGCGTATCCTCCCTGACTAAAAAAAACTGTTGCCTGTTCATATTCATAATTCATGTAGGCTTTTCTATCAAATTTCTGCCAGCATACAGCCGAGGCATAACTACACAGTCCGTCTATAAACCATTGTGCAGTCTCATCCACCGTAAGGATTTTGTTCAGAATTCCTTGAGCCATATAGTAGGGGAAACTACAATGCAGATAATATCTATGGTATGGGTTTTGAAATGGCCAGTTCCATTCAGAAACAATAGGCCAACAGATAATATTGTCAACAATCAACCATTTGTCATCCTTGATTGCCTCAATAAATGGGTCGCCACGCCAGAGGGGACAAAAGACAAAGCCATACATTTGTCCCTTTAACATATCCTGTAATGAAACATTAAATAGTGTTGACAGCCTTTTACATTCCAGAGACATCTGCTTTGCAGCTTCTTGAGCTATCTTTTTTTGCCCCTGATCAGATTCAGGATAAAAGACCTCAACGATATCCTCTTTTAATGGAACCTTGACTATTTTTACATGTGTTACAGGCTTTATTGCTTTTTTCCGTGGGGGATGAGCAGCTAAGTATAGTCCAGTAATCATTCCTATTAATAATATTCCAACAATAAAACCCGGAATAAAGTTTCCTCTTAATTTTGCCATTGATAGTTTGCCTCCATTTCTTCAAGGGATAATCGGATAAGGTCATTGATTATTAATGCCTCTCCTTCAACCACGCCCAGCACCTCATAGGGAATATCAGCCTGCATTATTATTTGCATCAATTGACTCAGGTTGTCCTTAGCCACAGAGACAACTATTCTGGATTGAGATTCCCCAAAAAGAAGAGATGTTATAGGTATAGACAGCTTACTCTCAATCCTTGCCCCTATCTTTCCCTGCAAGCAGCACTCGGCAAGGGTAACAGCAAGCCCCCCCTCCGCACAATCATGGGCAGATTTGATTAGTCCAGCCTCAAATGCTCTAAGCACAGCCTGTTGAACACGAACCTCCATTTTTATGTCAATAACAGGCGGCGAGCCCTTAACCGTTCTATGAATCACCTTCAAATACTCGCTTCCGCCAATTTCATCCTGCGACAAACCCAGCAGAACAACTACATCCCCTTCATCCTTAAACCCCATGTCTGTAACCACAGAAGCATCTTGTATTATACCGACCATGCCGATTACCGGTGTAGGATAGATTGGACCATCCTCGCTTTCATTATAAAAGCTGACATTCCCACCGGTTACTGGTACGCCTAATGCCTGACATGCTGCTGTTATACCCTCAACCACCCTTCTAAACTGCCACATTACCTCTGGATCCATGGGAGAGCCAAAGTTAAGGCAATTAGTTATGGCCAGAGGCGTTGCCCCAACACAGACTACATTCCTTGCTGCCTCTGCCACAGCCAGCATCCCACCGGCATATGGGTCAAGGTAGCAATATCTTCCATTCCCATCTGTAGACATGGCAATGGCCTTTTTTGTCCCCTTGAGACGAACCACACCAGCATCCCCCTTGCCAGGGCAAATCAGGGTATTTGTTCTAACCATATGATCGTATTGTTCATAAATCCATGCCTTACTGGCAATTGCAGGAGAGGCAAGGAGACTCAGCAATATCTCGTTAAAGGTAAGGGTTGTTGTAGGGACAGGGTTTATCTCTGTCCTCATTTCTTTCAAATATTCCGGCTCTTTTTCAGGATGATGATACAATGGGGCGTCATCAGCCAATGTCTTAGCTGGTATTTCGGCAACTATAGTTTCCCCATCCCGTACCCGAAGGAGGCCATCATTGGTTACATATCCAATAACCACAGAATGCAAGTCCCATTTCTTAAATATCTTCTCTACCTCATCCTCATACCCCTTTTTTACACAAATCAGCATCCTTTCCTGGGATTCAGAGAGCATTAATTCATAGGCGGACATATCCTTTGCCCTTCTTGGGACAAGGCTTAAATCTATTTCCATGCCAACGGCACCTCTGGCAGCCATTTCACAGGTAGAGCAGGTCAACCCTGCTGCACCCATATCCTGCATACCCAGAAGGTAATCCTCTTGAACAAGCTCCAGACACGCCTCAAGCAAGAGCTTTTCCATAAAAGGATCACCAACCTGAACAGCGGGTCTATCTTCATAAGAGGATTCGGTTAATTCTCTGGAGGCAAACGATGCCCCCTTAATTCCATCCTTGCCAGTGGCAGAGCCAATGTAGATGATAGGATTTCCCTCGCCATAGGCAGCACCTTTGGTAATAGTACCATTTGTAATTACCCCCAGACTCATGACATTTACCAAAGGATTTCTTTCGTATGCAGGCTCAAGGCAAACCTCGCCCCCAATGGTTGGGATACCCATACAATTTCCATAACCGGCTATACCAGAGACAACGCCCCGTAATAGTCGTTTGTTTTGTGCTGAATCCATCTCACCAAATCTTAAGGAGTCAAGAATAGCAATAGGCCTGGCACCCATGGTAAATATATCCCGCAATATACCCCCCACGCCTGTGGCTGCCCCCTGATATGGTTCAACCGCTGAGGGGTGATTGTGGGACTCTATCTTAAAGGCTATCCATATTCCATCCCCAATATCCATTACACCCGCATTTTCACCTGGTCCAACAAGCACCTTTTCTGATTTGGTTGGCAGCATCGACAGGGTAGATCTGGAGCTTTTATAGCTGCAATGCTCACTCCACATCACCGAAAAAATCCCCAACTCTGTAAGGGTTGGTGTCCTTTTCAGGATATTCAGTATTTTTTCATACTCTTTCTC
>Ga0210054_1004583_pt1 | contig 10046 bp, 7 predicted proteins | sample CryGeymeta201516_FD_185470 | JGI IMG/M metagenome (GOLD analysis project Ga0210054, IMG submission 185470) | Groundwater microbial communities from Crystal Geyser aquifers in Utah, USA - Crystal Geyser metaG 2015-16 (SPAdes) (version 2) | ecosystem: Environmental > Aquatic > Deep subsurface >...
CGGTGGCATTGCACCACCAGCACTACTACCAGCACCACCAGCCTCCACAAAAGCTGGACCAATGTGAGCACTAGTACCGGCCGCAAATTCTGCCGCTTGTGCTGCAATCTGTGCTGCCGCCCATGCTGCTCCCGCTGCAGCAGAAGCATAGGCTACAGCGTGATCTCGCATCATTGCCTCGTAATATTGTGCCATGGCCAGGGCATGTTGTTGATTTGGTGGTGGTTGTGAGTGTGGTTGTGGAACAGAAGCAGAAGCAGCAATGGAAGAAGGCCAAACGCCAGGAAGAGGTGGCATTTGTTGTTGCTGCTGTTGTTCTTGTTGCTGTCGCTGCTGCAACAATGGTTGCTGTTGTTGCTGTTGATGCTTACCAGGAACACGTCGCTCAGCCGCTTCTGGATCTTGTTGTTGCTGTTGTCCGGAAGGATGATCATTGCCAGCAGTAGCTTCTGCTTCCTGGTCGGACACAACGCCTCTGGATTCCAATATTTCGTTGTTGCCTCCTCCATCCATATTTCTCGATTCTCTGTTTAAGGTAGAAAGAAAAAACGAAGTAGATGGACCGTTCGTGCTTCGACGATGAGGCCTGATGATCAACAAGAAAAAATAATTGGAAGCGTGGTACTCTAGCTAGTAGATAAAAAAATACTACTGTAGAATAATAGTAGTAGTAGAATGGACGTGCTGGCTGAAGTAGACTCACTACTTAGTAGCTACTACTACTAGACTACTAGTAGAACTAGTCTCTACTACTAGTAGCTAGTAGTAGACTAGTAGTAGTGCTTGATTCTGTATCGAGTATGGTACTACGATTAGCACTCCAGTAGCTCTCTAGCTAGGAGGAGTACTACCAGTATGGAGTACCACTACAACGAAAAATTAAGTTGGGGATAGGGATAATTTCTATTCATTCATGAACTGAATCCCACCACGTACCTACCAGTATCTCACTCATCAACATCCGAATCCATCGCAACAACATTTATTATTATTGATTTTATTGTAGTCTGTAGTCTAGCTAGCTCGAATAGTCAGCTGATTAGCTGATTCATCAGACGACACTACACGTGCGTGGAATCCACTGACAGATTTCATTAATTCTGTAGCAACTATTGAGCCATAAAAAGGAAACGAAAACTTACAACCTGATCTTACCATGGTCCGATCAATGCCTTATCGATTCGCTGGTGTGGTTGTGCTTGCGAGCTTGTCACTTTTCGCAGGTGTTGCTGCTGCATTTTCCACTACCAATCATCATCTTCATCATCGTCGTTCAAAAATTACCCCTACCATTATTACCGATTCGCCTTCACAACAAACCCAACTTTCTGCCATTCCTTCGCGAAAAGAATTTCTACAATCAGCGTTTTTGGTTGGTGGTGTGTCATCGGTGGTTGTTGCATCATTTCCTGACCTGGCATTGGCCGATGAACAAGAAGAAGATACCGTCGTCGACGAAAAAGCTCTTCCTACTACTGCTACGGAAGTTCCTCAATCCGCAAACCTTCGCAGTATCATACGAGCCGAAAAGCAATTGAGTAAATTGGAACTCTATGCAGTGAACAATGATTACGAATCCATTAAATTAGCCTTGCGCAATGCTCCCTTTTCAGAAGTCCGAAAAAAATCCTTTGCCATTATTAAAGAATATGCTGACCAGCCCAGCAAACAGGAAAAATTAAAAGTAGCGTACGATGCCATGATTGCTTCGATTGAACGCCTGGACAATACGGCTGGATTGGGAATGCGGGGACGGAAATTACCGGACGATGAACTGCTGAAAACCTACCAGGCTGCTTCTTCCAGTTTGACAGTTTGGATTGCTGTCATCAATGATGTTGTGGCGACCGAAAGTGCCTAACACACATACAGATGCACGCATATCGAGAATACAAAGATTACCGAGTGAATAACTATGATGTGAGGTACCATAAGTCATAAGTTAATATGCGTGCGCATGCATGCGTGAGCTATGCTGATCTGATCGAGTTCCTTATCTATTCATGACCATTATTAAGAGAGAAGAAAAATTGTTCCGGCTATCATCTCTTAGTGTAAATCCGTAAAATGACCACTACTTTATGTGAGGCTCAGTCAATAAGTGCTAATTAATTCATCCTACAGTACCAATCAATGCATATCGATAGAAGATCTTCAGATTAAGTTTTTTCCTCTTCTTCCTCGAAGCCCCACATTGATTTTGTTTTATCAATCTATTTTGCAAGAGGAACAATAAATTTTATCACACGACTACACTGTCTTCGACCCATCATAGACGAGGGAGGCATGATTGTGAACCAAATATATCTACTTGCACGTCCCTGTGGATTGCCATGCCGTCAATTTCACCTATTTTCGACATGAGCAGCAGCTGTATCCTTGGAACGTGTTGCTGCTTGTTTGAAAATAAGTACTCGAGTATTGTCTTGTTATCTTGTGAGTATTGTGAGTACGCAAGTATATTACTAGCTAGTACATGTTATTATGGTGGCCGCACTACATCATGAGTACTGTACTAAAATACTACTGCTTGTGCTCGGAGTAGTCTACTAGCTAGTAGTAGTAGTCTAGTAGTAGTAGTAGCTATGAAGTGCTTTTCTCGGGTCAATAATCTGAGCTCCGATTAAGTCGTACCTGGTATCTGTAACACTCACTACGACTACTAGCTGCTACTACTTGGTACTACCGGTACCTACTATCTAGCTACTAGTAGTAGAGGACCAAGCTTGCTCGTAGACGGTAGTAGAGGGAGGGTTTATAACCCGATGCCAAACTTGCCTCAAATAATAAAGCGACGTCTCATCGAAACATATTCCATGCACTTCGGATAAACGAAATAGAAAGAACACCCCTGAAGGGCCTACAAGCAACACTGGGCAAAACATGCTAGTTTTAGTCCTCATTTCGGGCAGCTCGGGAAGTGGAAAATCTACGATTGCTAAGCGTGTTGCAGAGTTTATCACTGATGCTACCAAGCAGACGGTCCAAATCTTTCACCAGGATGACTACTTTACAGCGGATTTTCTGCCCTATCACAAACGAAATAATTTTTTGTTCGAAAATGGATTTGGCATTGACTGGGACAAACTTGTGTCGGATGTGGAACATGTTTCAACGTCCGATCATGACTCCAACAAAGAGTGTGTCATAGTTGTGGAGGGACACATGATAGGAGCAGCGGCTTCGAAGTTTTTCGACGTCTTTGTGGGTCAAGCCAAATTCATTTTAATATTCCTAGATTGCCCCAGAGAAATTTGTAGAGCACGGCGATTGAATCGACGAAAGCGAACCAAAGAAGAATATGAAGAGCTCAGTAACTACATTGATACCTATGTCTGGCCTTGCTTCGTCCAAGTGGGAATTCCGGCGATGGAATCCATGAAACAGCTTGTCAAAACCAAACGTCAACAGGATAAGGATGCATGTATTACGATGCTCCATTTATCGACCAAAGACCCAAAAGCAATGGAAGCTAATCGGCACAAAATCACTCAGGCACTCATGAGACTACAACATGGCAATTCACTTTCGCGACAACAGGAGGAAGTTACCGAAAAGTGGCCATCGCTCTCGGGAGATTTGAATGGGTTCGCACAACACGAAGTCCTAACCATACATCTTGACCAGGACACCACCAGTAGCTTTGAGTTGGAATGTGTATCGTCCTTATCCTTATTAGATATGGTCAACCTCTCCCACGGAAAGCACGATGCAACGGGGCACACAGTTTGGATGGGACCCTTTCTCCTGATTGAAGCTCTTGCTGCCGACGTTTCGTTTGCGTATCCTACAAATCATAAGATAACTTTACGGAGTCTGTTTCATTCCAAAAGTGTCCTCGAATTGGGATGTGGTACGGGCATTGGTGGCTTGGCCTTGCTGCATTCTCCAGATTCGTGGAGATCCCGACCGTCACACGTGGCGTTTTCCGACAATGACTCAGAAGTTTTGAATCTATGCCACCAGAACTGCCAACGATGCTGGTCTTCGAAGGGATCTTCCACGGCGTCTTTTGAGCCAAGTTTTGCAACGCTCTTGCTCACCTGGGGCGATTCACCGTTTCCACAAAGAAGTAGTTGCGAAGATGCGATGTACGAAATTGTCTTGGCGACAGATGTGCTCTACAATTTGGCATTTCTGAGGCCGCTGCTTTCTACATTCTTGCAATCGACAGGGAGGGGAAGTTTCTTCGTGCTGTCCCATGTTCCTCGAAGTTGTCTGCCGGACACGGAAGCCGCCAGCAGTGAATTAAACGGGGGACGGTGCTATCATACTATTCTAGAAGAATTTATAACGTCGACGGCTAGCGCACTGGGGCTGCACACAGCTGCCATAATCCGACCAGGCCACATACGAACCGCACAGTCGCAATACAAGAAGTCAACAAACAGTGTCAGCAAACCGCTCAACTCCACGTCTTTGGAAGAGATGGAAGAAGCTGGTGCTGCAATCTTTGTGTTTTATAAATTATAGACAGAACTCTTGTGCCGTACGCAACCATACACTTCTTAAGGTCTGATATATCTTCTACCTATTCGAGTGCGCAACCAATAAAACGGGAACATTTCGCTCGAGACAATAGGGTCAGTTTAGGTGCTCTGAATAGAATCAGCTGCGCGTCATTCTGTGACGTCATGGGGTGAGGCGCAGAAAAAATCTTTTGAATCATATGAAAAATGAGAAGCGTGATGATTACGTTACGATTATGCGAGCCAAAACGGACGAGCACCAAACTACTATTCTTAGCTCCTACTTCGGAGTAGTAGTAATACACCTCTCTAAGATATTATAACTGCAATCATTTATATAATTCAATTCCTTTAACTCAACATTCGCAGCAACGATGTCAGGAAAGAAATCAGTAGAAGATTTGACCGAGGCCGACCTCAAAGGAAAGAAGGTTTTAGTGCGATGCGATCTCAATGTACCTCTGGATGGAAAGAAAATTACTGACGATACACGTATCCGAAGCTCTATTCCTACGATTGAATACTTGAAAAACAAGGGTGCTATTGTAGTCATTTGCTCGCATTTGGGCCGCCCCAAGGATGGTCCCGAGGATAAATTTTCTCTAGGACCTTGCGCTGACCATATGGGAGAGCTTCTGAAGATGAAAATTCCTCTTGTCAACGATTGCATCGGCGATGAAGTGAAAAACGCGGTCGAGGCTGCTAAGGAAGGAGACGTCATCATGCTCGAAAACACCCGCTTTTACAAGGAAGAAACGAAGAATGATCCCGAGTTTGTGAAAAAACTTGCCGCGCCTTTTGATTTGTACGTGAATGATGCCTTTGGAACTGCCCATCGTGCTCATGCCTCGACGGAAGGTGTGACCAAGTACCTCAAGCCTTCCGTGGCTGGATTTTTGATGGCTAAGGAGCTCAAGTATTTGGATGGAGCTGTCAAGGCCGGTGATCCAAAGACCATGGCTGCTATTGTCGGAGGATCCAAGGTTTCTAGCAAGATTACTGTCTTGGAAGCTCTACTGGATAAATGCGATACGATTATCATCGGTGGAGGTATGGTCTTTACTTTTTTGAAGGCTAAAGGATTACCGGTAGGAACCTCTTTGGTGGAAGATGATTTCGTGGAGATGGCCAAAAAGGTTATGGATAAGGCAGATGCCAATGGAAAGACGATTTTGCTCCCTTGTGATTTTGTCGTCGCGGATAAGTTCGCTGCGGACGCCGAGACCAAGATTGTTCCGGTAGATGGCATTCCCGATGGCTGGTAGGTGATAATTATGGTTGTGATTTTTGATATTTTTTATCTTTTCCCCTCAGTATCTCATCTGATTGCCTAAAATATTTATTTTTTGCTGCAGGATGGGTCTTGATAACGGACCCAAGGTAAGTTTTTGCTGTTGCTACTGATGGTGTATGTACATGGCAAGATCTTCCGGCTTCTTACTCTTGTTCATTTTTCATTGTGAATGATAGACCACAGAGGAGCAAAAGGCTGTCCTTTCGAAATGCAAAACAGTCATCATGAACGGCCCAATGGGTGTTTTTGAATTCGAAGCATTCAACAAGGGTACGTTTGGCCTTGTCGACATTTTGGCCGATTTGACCAAGGAAAAGGGTGCCATCACAATTATTGGAGGCGGCGACTCCGTGGCTGCTACCGAACAATCTGGTCGTGCCAAGGATATGAGTCACATTAGTACAGGAGGAGGAGCCTCTCTTGAATTGTTGGAGGGCAAAGCCCTTCCCGGAGTCGTGGCTTTGGATGACAAATAAATCGTTTCGAGTATATTTGGATGTTTACGGCTTTTCGGCCGGCGTCATTCCTCTGATAACGTTGTCGCTTTACTTGCCGAATTTATTAAGTTTCTAATTTGAATTACTACGTGTACCTGGAGACCTACGGTGTCGATGTCCACATCGGTGACGTGTGTTGCTTTGTCTGCTTCGTGCAACAGTAGGAAATTTTGCTACGTGAAGAATTATCGCCTACAAATCAGTAAATTGGCACCAAAAAGCTTAATCGCTTCAGCTCACCATTACTCCCTACTCTTCCGTATAACTAGCTTGCTAACAGAAGCTACCTTGAGAGCTAGATTGCTATCATGCTTTGTTAGCGATTGAGGATTTGGATTCTGTCAGCCTCCAAATGCAAATAATTTTGGAATTGCTTTTCAGCAATTCCTACTTCACAGATGAGCTGCGGTCAAGAATGGATTTCTTGGTTTTGCTATGAATTTGCTGGGTTTGAGCCAAAACAAAGCAATTGTCAATTCAAGAATGTAGCTAGAATCTTTGTATGTATGGTTGAATTGAAGCTCTGGGTTACTTGCAAAGTAAACTTGGCCTAGAGAAGCCCTGCATTACCGAATGCTCTAGCTTTCATTCTAGCTGCCAAACTCGGCAGTGCAACCATTCTTATTTTAGGCTAAATTTCCTTGGGATGCCTGTTTGCCAAGCCTACTACTACACTACTAGCTCTACTACTAGACTACTCGGGTACGGAGTAGCTACTCTAGTAGAGGATCCTGAGACGTTGTTTTGATAAATTTTACTCTAGTTTGCCAAGATTCTAAACCCTTTATCCCTAACAGTCTCCCTTTTCGTATCCTTAAAACTCTATGATAACCGACGACAATTGTTCCAGAAGTCAACTGCAACTGCTGAGGAGACAGACCTCTCGATAGCTACTAGGTAGTAGAGCCGAAGTTCTGCGGCGTCAGCAAGTCAGATAAAACAAGACAAATTCTTGATCAGCAGCAAACCCAAAGAAGATATCGTTATCCTGCTTCTACAATCCATAATAAAGAAACCATGAAGCTATACACCGGCGCTTTTCTCGCGGTCGTCCAAGCCGTTACTGCTCAGCCTAGTCGTAAGTTAATCGGATGCACAGATTGTATAAAAAAATACAGGTCTCTGAGTGGAAGACGACACAGTGATCTTGTTGCGTTGATTTATTTCTTCTAGACTTCCGTTGTGCCAGTTCCTATCAATACCGCCCTTTTCTTATCTCTCTCTTTGTTTTACGCGTCATAGTCGATGGGCTACGCGTGCCTCCAACGTCTCTCGTGGAGCGTAATGCGTTGATGCAAGTCGAACAGGTATGCCAGAGTGATATTGAAAAAATCTGCCAGCCTCCTAAGCAAGTCATGCAGGATCCCATCTTGCAGTGGATGATGGCACCTCCTGAACGCATGATGGCACCTCCCATTTTGCACCATGGGGCGTTGGATCCCTTTGATCCCATGAATGTGGGAAGTCTGTTGGAGCATATGATGGACTCGGCATTGAAAATGGAAGATATGATGGTTCAACCCATGGAGCCGTCGTTCGTTTTGGTGTTTGATATGACCTACCAGGAGGAGCCAGAACGTTCTCTGGAGGAACGCACTCTCGACTCGATGGTATCCAAGTTAGTCCATCACAGTGGCTGTAACAAGATGAAACCAGCAGCTTTGCCCGCATCCGAAAACGAAGCTCACGATGTTACCCACCACATTCGCCTCAAGGGACAAGAAATTCTCACGCAGGACAGCGTCCCCGAAGATCGTCTTCGCTTGGCTCGTCGTCTGACAGAAGTGACTCCTGAAGAAATGATGAAAATTCACGAACAGCATCATGGACACCACCACCACGACGAGCATGAGGCATTGTTCCACATTATGTGCCCCAAGAAACAGAAGTGCCTCATGCAAGCACTCGAGCAGAATATGCTCGAGCCTCAGTGTGCGGAATCGTTGTCACGTTACGAACAAGTACACCAGGCGGAGGTGGCCCGTGTGGAACAAACACAGCTGTACACGGCCATGTTCCAACTCTATTGGGCTCTCTTTCTGTTTTTGTTTGTCATGGTTGTCATGCGAAAGCTCAAGAGTGACAAGGGACTATTTTGGATGCGCTTGAAGGTGCTTCAGACAGTCTACTCCAATCCTGAAATCAAGGCCAAGGTTGAAGACGAGATGGGAGTTACGATTGGCGATGTTCCGCCCGTCTCTTACCCTGCCTTGAGCAAATTGAGTTTTCGCGGGAGGGATGTATTTCACAGCAAACGCAAACGCTTCTTCCGTATGCTGTCTTTCATGCTCATTCTCCTGGCCATGGATGCCTTTGGCCTGCTCCCGTCTTGTTGGCCTTTGCTCATGATGGGATCATGCTGTTTGCTTCTGGTTCTGAAGATGATTGTCATGTGCTTTAGCAAGCCCGAGGTCCGCGAGTGCAATTGCTGCTGCTGCGGTGGATCGACCTTGGATGTTCAGAACGGAACCGTGAGCGATTCCCAAGCTTGCTGCTCTTGCTGCAAGGGTACTGGTATTTGCACTGTCAAGTGCCACACCTGCTGTAGAACCTCTGACGACGACATGGATGGTGGAGGCTGCTGTGGAGGCGCGTGTGGTTGTGGCAATGGCAGCGATTGCAACGGTGACTGTGGATGTTGTGGTGGTAAAAGCAGCAATACTGCGAGTGCGCTGAAGAAGCCTGATGTCGAGCTTGCCGTCGAACTTGAATGTTGTTGCTGCTGCTGTGGCGATAGCGGCTGTAAAGGAAACTGTGAGTGCCGCGGCGACGAATCGCGTGCTTTGTTGAAGTCCAATGCCGATCTGGAGGGCTGCTGCTGTTGCTGCTGCGGTGGAACCGCTTTGGATGCCAAAAATGGAACACTTAGTGACGCCCAGGCTTGTTGCTGTTGCTGCAACGGTACAGGGATGTGTTCTAAGGATTGTGCCTCTTGTTGTGGCAATGGACTAAACGCCAATAATGGCTTCAAGCTTGTTGTCTACCAGGGTGTCCCAATTCAAATGGTCTAGATATAGACTGGCAGGATGCAGGATCACGTTTAAGGAATGGTAAAAATCTGAATTTTCGGTGGAAGGCGAAGAAATAGCATGGTAATCAATACATAACACGAAATCAAACGCATACGAGTACATCATGAACATTAACAGACTTGGTATGGAGCCTTCGTTCAAAGAAGGTCTCTTTGCTCATGGAAAATATAGGTAAAGTCATTTTTGGTAGTGAACTGGTTTGTTTGTCTCGTCTCCTTTGATTGCCTCCTGCTGCGTTACTACTAGACTACTACTCTCAAGCTATGTTGCGGCAACAAAAACCTTAATTTTCGGTAGTAGTAGACACGCTTCAAAGCAAAATTATTAACTCCGTCCATACTGTAGATATCGCTCAATTCTCGAGCGTCGAAAAACTTGAGACCGCACTATTCCCTAGTACTTTACTACTGTACTAGCTAATAGTATTATGGTAGATAGTAGTATGTGCCCAACCATAAATGCTTGTACAGTAGTTCGACTTATACAAAGAGTTGATATTTATGGAAAGCGATTAAAACGAAAAAATAATTAATTTCGGTGTTAAATCTCTATTGGAATGAGGCTTAAACGTTTGCGGCAACCAAGGGTACTAATCTTTGACAGTCATCTCAAACGGATGATGCCATCGAAAATCAAAATTAAGCAAGTCCTCGAGTATCTCATTAATTTGAATCTTTTATCACAGACGGCATCTCCATTTGCATATTCAGGCAATTATCCAAGATCGTGCGAATGGAGCAACGGCAACAGCTGC
>Ga0210054_1004588_pt1 | contig 10035 bp, 7 predicted proteins | sample CryGeymeta201516_FD_185470 | JGI IMG/M metagenome (GOLD analysis project Ga0210054, IMG submission 185470) | Groundwater microbial communities from Crystal Geyser aquifers in Utah, USA - Crystal Geyser metaG 2015-16 (SPAdes) (version 2) | ecosystem: Environmental > Aquatic > Deep subsurface >...
AGAAAAAAGACCATAATCTTAGACTTACTGCCTTGGAAGTGGTAAATAATTTAATATCTCAGCTGGATAAAAAATCTAAATTCCTAAGTAGCTTAAGGAAAATATTTAGTCACAATATATCTTCTTCTGTACTTCCCGCTGAAAATTATTTAAATATAAAGATAGTTAAATTATTAGGTCTGAACAAAACTATGGTAGAAAAGTATACTGAATTTTATCGAAGAGATATGGAAAAGATTCAGTATATATTTTTAAGTAATCTTAAAACTTCAACTAGTTGGATAATTAAAAAGATTCAGATAGAACTTTTATCAGAACATACTTTAAATACTAAACAAGAGGAAATTTATACTGCTTTACATTTTTGTAACATCTTGAAAGTTAGTGGAATTGAAGATATTAGAAATTTAGCTGGGAAGACCTTAGTAAATTTAATGCCCGGTTTATCATTTGAGCAACGAAATGATATTGCTATTGAACTATTACGGGCTTTAGAGATGGAAGACTATCAGTTTACTAAATATATTCCTTATTATTTAGGTCAGCTAATACTATATCTTCCACCTAATGAATTAGAGGAACTCACTGATGATTTAATAGAAAAGATCAAACAATCAGACCCTAAATTAAGCTCATTATTGCTTAGAACTATTGGTATAACTATTGCTAATTATCCTCAATACCGTAAAAGATTTTCAGAAAAAGAAAAATCTTACGAAAATAGACTTGGTAAAATAATTGGTATTCTTCTAAACGGCTTGGTGCATTATAATTTACAAGTCAAACAAGCTGCATTTAGAGTTATTGGTAGGGAAATATTTGGTTCAAAACATCTCAGTTTAGAAGAAAAGAACCATATATTTCAGCTTATTGCTAAAAAAATTCTTACTCTATTGACTCCCGTAAATAGAGAAAACTTGATGTTTTTAATAAATTGTACCGGACTTAATTATATCTATAAATTTATCTCTGATTATAATTTCTGTAAAGGTAGTATAAACCTTAAAGCTCCGGTTAGGATAGCCTTCTTTCCCGGGGCTTTTGACCCGTTTTCTCTAAGCCATAAAGAGATAGTAAAAGCAATAGAAGCCCTTGGTTTTGAAATATATTTAGCCGTTGATGAGTTTTCTTGGTCTAAAAGGACTCAACCCCATCTCTTTAGAAAGAATATAATAAATATTTCTATTGCCGATGAACTTAATGTCTACTTATTTCCTGAAGATTTACCTATTAATATTGCTAATCCCCACGACTTAAAGATTTTAAGGGAAAATTTTCCCCTTTCTGAGGTTTATATTGTAGTAGGCACTGATGTCATCTTAAATGCTTCGGCTTATCAGAAGAATAGAACCGAAAATTCTGTACACACTTTTCCTCATATTGTTTTCGATAGAAGGACCTTACCTTCTGCTAACCATAAAGAAGAAAAAATATTTCAAAAGTCTATTGAAAAAATGGAAAAAGAGGTTATACATCTTAATCTCACTTCTCACTATGAAGAGATAAGTTCAAGTCAAATAAGAACCAATATCGATGAAAATAGAGACATTTTTAAACTTATTGATCCTTTAGCCCAGAAATATATTTACGAAAATAGTTTATATCAGAGAGAACCTCAATATAAAAGGGTGATTCAGACTATCTCTATCGAGGTGCAGATAATTGAAGGTGAAAGTATCACCGCAGATTTAATAGAAAAACTTGGCCAGAAGATATTTTCTCAATACCATCAGAACGATATATCTAAAAAGTTCAATGAGTTTACCCATAAATTGAATCCAAGGATTTTGCTTTTACGTGATGTTGATCATAATGGAATGATATTAGGTTTTTCAGTTTTTCATTGGGTTCGTTCGAGTATTCTTTTCCAGGAATTTAGTAATAACTTGATATCGGAATATATCCGAGAAAATACCTTTGGTCATACCATAGTTATTGATGGTATTTTTACCATAACTGATGCAGAGAATAGATCAGAACTTGAAAATCTTGAGCAGGTTATCCTTGCCGAAACCCTTTCTTTTTGCATAGAGAAAGATTACAATTATGCAATTTTCAGGAATATATTAAATAATTATCCTTCCACTTCTTTAAACGAGAACTTAGAACTTATGGGATTTTATCGTTTACCTTTTAGTGAGAAAGATAATCCGGTATTTGTAGTGAATATGAGCAAACCTTGTATCATCAATCTGGATACAGAGACTATTATAAAAGAACCTTTCGGGCAAAATCTAAATATTAAGAAATCAGTTATTATCTCACGGAAGAAATTACTAAAATCATTAACTACCTTTTATCCTGGGAATATTGTTCTACCCTTTAATATAAATTTAATCAATCAGACTATTGTAAAAAAAATCTGTAAGCTAAATAATGTTCCGACCACTCCTTTAGCTTCTCGAATTCTTGGTAAGTCAATGTGTGTACCTTTTGGTAAGATACTACATAAAATGGTGGTTCCTAATACGGTAACGAAATCTCTCCATACTGAAAAAATATTTGCCCCCAATATGAAAAGTTTTGAGATCGACGCCTTTTCTAACTATATGAGTCTGGAAAATCAGGTTAAGATGATTCATTCATTTGATAGGCCGGTAATCCTTATCGATGATTATTTACACAAAGGCTATAGAATAAAAACTCTGGAACCTCTGTTTAAAAAATATAATATCAAAGTTAAAAAAATAATTGTAGGAGCACTGTCCGGAAGTGGGAAAGAAATAGCTACTATATTAAATAGAGATGTTGATTGGGCTTATTTTATTCCTAATCTCAGCTTATGGTTTAACGAAAGTGAATTGTATCCTTTTATCGGTGGAGATGCCTTGGAAAGAAAAATTAGGTCTCAAGGGAATCTGGTTAGGTCCATCAATTGGATATTGCCTTATACCTTTCCTTCATTTATTAAAAATATCTCTGGAAAAACTATTTATAATTTCTCCGAAGTTTGTATTGAAAATTCTTTAACTATATTAGAGGCTCTAGAAAATGAATATCAAGTAATGCAACAAAGAAAATTAACTCTTGACCATTTAGGAGAGGTAATTATTTATCCTCGATATCCTGACCAGGGAGAAGATATGGATTATAATTTAAATCTTAGTCCTTCTCATTATTTAAGGAATGACCTTGAACTTTTAAGGCGAACCAGAGGAATGGCAGACAGGGAAAGGTAAAGCGGGAAGAAGACAGTATATAGTATCGAGTAGGGGTTCGATTCATCGAACCCGTTTTGGGGCGGATAAATCCGCCCCCTACAGGATAAATGTGAAAATACATAATTTTTGTTTCCTCTCCTCTGGAGGGAGAGGATTAGGGTGAGGGGGAAAAATTAAAGATGTTCTTTTATAAACTAAAAGATAAAATACTAATTTCCCAGTCAAAATACCAGGAACTAGATGAGATATCAGAAGATCAGGCCAGAGAGAATAAAGGCATAATTTATGTGCTGAATCAGATAAACCCTTTAAAATCAAGAAGAAGTTTTAGTATTACCGATCCCTCTCTTATATTTTTAAAAGGAGAGAATATCCATTTATTACAGAAACCAAAAAAGGTTAATTATAATTTGCCTAAATGGATTAAAGAAAGAATAAAAGCCAAAAGAGTGAGTTTACTTAATACCGAATATCCTAATTGGCAAGATGTATTAAATTATGAAGTTCCTTTACGTTGGAAAGTTAATATTGTAGGGTTGGGTGATGTAGGAGGAGTCCTCCTTACTGGTTTGAGATTATTAGGAGGAAGATATATTAAATCTATTGGAATATATGATAAAAATATAAATATTATAAAAAGATGGGAATTAGAAGCAAATCAGATATTTAATCCATTTACCACTCAAAAATATCCAGAAGTTTATGTTTTAAATGAAGAGGAGATTTTCAATGGTGATATGTTGGTATTTTGTGCTACCATAAGGGTGCCTGCTTTGGGAGAAGAACAAGAAGATGTGAGAATGAGACAATTTAAAGAAAATTCTAAGCTAATTTCTGATTATGCCCGAAAAGCTCGGGAAAAGTCGTTTAAAGGAATATTTGCAGTAATATCAGACCCGGTAGATTTATTGTGTAAAGCTACCTTCTTAGCCAGCAATAAAAATAAAAGTGGAAAATTTGATTTTCAAGGATTAGCAGCAGAGCAGATAAGGGGATATGGATTAGGGGTAATGTTTGCTCGAGCAGTATATTACTCTAAACAAAATTCTAAAACTAATAAATATGATCAGGAAGGTAGAGCATTTGGCCCTCATGGTAAAGGCTTAATAATTGCCAACAGTATAAAAAAATATGATGAAAGACTATCGGAGCTGCTTACCGATCAGGCCTTAAAAGCGAATTTAGAAATAAGAAGGATCGGTTTTAAACCTTATGTAGCTCCTGCCTTATCCTCGGGGAGTCTTCCAATTATTGCCACCATCAGTGGTAAGTGGCAATATAGTGCCACCTTTATAGGGGGAGTATTTATGGGAGCGAAAAATAGATTGCATAGATCAGGAACTGAAATTGAAAGATTAGATCTTCCTACTATTTTAGTAGAAAAAATTAAAGCAAGTTATAAAGAGCTGGGCAATATTTTATGAAAAATTCTAAATAGAGGAAATCATTTTATGGAAATTGTTTATTTGATTATACCTGGGACAATATCAAATAGTTTTGCTGATATTATCAAAATAGCTACTAAAAATTATCCCTCAGTGATTATCAAAACTATTAAGGACATTCCTGCTGATCTAAGAAATAAAAAGATAATATTTGCTATAGAATTAGATAAGTGTGGATTTAATATTTCTTTATTTGAAATAATTTTAAGATTAAGAGAAAGAGGTAATGATTCTCTTTTAGGTTCAAGGGCAGTAATGATAATCCAGAGTCCCAATGAACTGTTTACTAAAAATATGGCTCAAAAGATAATTTTTTTAGCTAATCAGATGGGATGTAGATTCCCGGGGAATCCAATTGTAGAAGCTACCCGCAATCTTAATAATTTTTTTACCTGGCAAAAGACTTTTGATCTATCTCTTGCCGAGATTTATCAAAAACAATCCAAGGAATTAGTAAGTAAATTAATGATGGAGAATTTAATCTTGATTGATACCCCAAAGATATTAATCCTTCATTCCAGTTCATTTAAGACTTCTAATACTCTTATGCTCTGGGAAATGGTTAAGGATAATCTTACTAGAGGGAATTTAAGAGAACTACATCTAGAAAACGGAACTATTGTAGATTGTAGAGGATGTCTTTATAAGACCTGTATCCATTATAGTGAGGGAAAAAGCTGCTTTTATGGAGGAGTAATTGTAAATGAAATTCTTCCCGCCATAGAAGATGCTGATGGTATAATCTGGTTATGTCCTAATTATAATGATGCTATCTCAGCAAAGCTTATGGCAGTAATAAATAGAATGACGGTACTCTATAAGAGAGTAAAATTTTGGGATAAAACTCTATTTTCTATTATTGTTTCTGGAAACTCAGGAAGTGATTGTGTAGCTGAACAGTTATTAGGGGCCTTAAATATTAACAAGGGGTTTAGACTACCCCCTTATTTTGCCTTAATGGCTACCGCTAATGATCCTGGTGCAATAAAGAAAGTTCAAGGAATAGAAAAAAGAGCAAAGGAATTTGCTGAAAATATAATAAAAGAAATTAAAAAATAAAAGAAAATAGATGGTTTAATAGGATGCAGAATAAAGATATTAAAAATTTTACTTTAGATGAATTAGAAGAAGAATTTAAACCTTTAGGAGAAAGAAAATATAGAGCTACTCAATTATTTTATTGGCTTTATAAAAAAAATGTGGAAAATTTCACAGATATGTCCAATCTACCTATAACATTTAAAAATTTTCTTCAGGATAACTTTCATCTAAGTAATATAAAGTTAGTGAAGTTTACAAAATCGAAAGATCAAACCGAAAAATATTTATTTCAATTAGAAGATGGGAGTTTAATAGAAAGTGTGCTTATATTTTTCCATAAGAGATTGACTGAATGTATATCATCTCAAATTGGTTGTAAATATAACTGCTTGTTTTGTGAAAGTGGTAAAAAAGGTTTGGTTAGAAACCTTTCCATTAGTGAAATTTTAAATCAAGTTTTATTTGTAAAGAGAAAGATAAAGTCTAATCCCCACAATATTGTATTTATGGGAATCGGAGAGCCTTTAGATAATTATGATAATGTTATAAAAGCCATTGATATATTAAATTCTAAGGATGCTTTTAATATGGGAGCAAGAAAAATTACTATTTCTACTTGCGGGATAATACCAGCTATAAAAAGATTACAAGAGCGTAATTGGCAGATAGAATTATCTGTTTCTCTCCATGCCCCGGAGAATAAATTAAGATCTTATCTAATGCCAGTAAATAATAAGTATCCTTTATATGATTTGATAGAAGCTTGTAAGAATTATACCAAAAAAACAAAAAGACAGGTTACTTTTGAATATATTTTAATTAAAGGAGTGAATGATTCGCTGCATTATGCTGATAAATTAGCTAAATTAATTATTGGATTTAATTCTAAAGTAAACTTAATAACTTTTAATCCTGTTCCTCATTCTTCGCTTCAACCATCTGAGGTTATTCAGGTTAAGAACTTTAAAGATAAATTAATGGCCAGTGGAATCCCCACTACCATAAGACAATCAAGGGGTAGTGATATATACGCTGCTTGTGGACAGCTAAAGAGCCTGCATCTAAAATAAGTGCAAAAATATTAATTATTCTATTGCCTAAAGTATTTTTTCTAGAGTTTTTTCTTTCTATTTACTCGATACGCAATACGCAATACGAAAATATTCTTGACTTTATAAGTATATTTGGTATACTTTTAACGAAGATAATTATTAGAAAACGGGCCCATAGCTCAGTTGGTAGAGCAACCGGCTCATAACCGGTCGGTCCCTGGTTCGAGTCCAGGTGGGCCCACCAAAAAACTAATATATTTTTATTAGTAGCAAACCAAGGTAGTAAAAAATTTTATGAAGAAATTTAAAATTGATAAAAGATTAGAGTTTTTAAAAAACCTTACTTCTTATATGTAGGAAGTAAGGTTTTTTTATTTTAAAGCACTCTATTGATCTGAAGAGGGGAGGAATAGTTAATTGATAGAGCAATTTGATATTCTATTAGAATTACAAAAAATAGATAATGATATAAATGAAGAAGAGAAAAAGAAAAGAGAGTTGCCCTCGAGAATAGAAATAATTAATAAAGAAATTCAAGAATTAAAAAATGATCTAAAGAATAAACATGAAAATTATAAAGAATTGCAGCTTAAGTTGAAAAGAAAAGAATTAGATTTATCTGAAAAATCTAACAAGATTAAAAAACATCAGGAAGATTTATACGGAGGTAAGATATCTGATATCAAAGAACTTAAACAATTACAAAGGGTAATAGCTAATTATGAAGAAGAAAAAAATAATATTGAGAACGAACTTTTAAATTTAATGGAAGAAATAGAAGAACTTAATAAATTAGTTAATAAACTTGAGGAAGATTTAAAAGAGAAAGAAAAGTATTTACAAAAGCGTCAACAGGAAATGGAATTATTAGCGGCCAGAATAGAAGAGAGTATGAATTCTTTAAACCTTAAAAGAAAAGAAAGGTTAATTAAATTAACCGATAACCGTCTTCTGAAAGAATATGAACTATTAAAAAAAGAAAAAGGTGGGAAAGCCATTGTCACGGTTAATAGTTCTATATGCCCAGGTTGCTCTCTCGATCTTCCCAGTGATATCATTTATCAATTGAAAAAAGGTCAAATACTAATAACTTGCCCTAATTGTAACCGAATTTTGGTTTGGAAAGGGTAATTCAAGTTAATTGACTTCTTAAAAATAAAATGGTATTTTAAAATAGAAAAAAGAGAATAGTTGATAAATAGTTGATAAGTAGGTCAGGTAATCGCGGAAGAAAAATATTTTCTTCCGAGGAAAGTCCGAGCTCCATAGGGCAGAGTGCTGGGTAATCCCCAGTGAGGGTAACCTCGAGGAAAGTGCTACAGAAAATACACAGCCTAACACTTAAATCTGATACCAGACTTGAGTGTAGGGTAAAGGTGAAAAGGCAGGGTAAGAGCCTACCAGTTGTTAGGTGACTAACAAGCTTAGCAAACCCCACTTGGAGAAAGACCAAATAGGAAGAGGTGTAGCGGCCCGCTTTAATCTTCGGGTAGGTCGCTAGAGATGTAAGGTAACTTACATCCAAGATAGATGATTACCGCCCTTATAATTTAATAAGGGAACAAAACTCGGCTTATGATCTACTTATCAGAATAGAGTAAAAAAAGAGATATAGGAATAGAAAATAATATCCTATATCTCTTTTTTTTATTTATTCTTTTTTTCGAATACTCTCCATAAGTAAATCAATTTTTATAAATAATCCATCTGTCCTACCTAATCCAAAATAATAATTAAAATACTGCTTTCTTTTATGGTTAGAAAAACAAGTTAAAACCGTCGAATTTTCCATATTTTAAAAAAAAATAAAATATTTTTTCAAAAAAAGAGGATTTTTTAAAAAAATGTAGTATACTATAAATAATGGAGTGAAGTGGAGTGAAGTGGAGGATTTAATCTAAAGGAGCATTTATGTTTTTAGGACAATATGAACATACCATTGATGAGAAAGGGCGGTTAATTGTACCGGCAAAATATCGTGAACCTTTAGGTGATAATTTTATTATTACCTATGGTCTTGATGTTTGTCTTTTTGTGTACTCTCTTGAAGAATGGAAAACTCTTGCTGAGAAATTAAAGTCACTTCCCTTGGGACAAAGAGATGCACGAGCATTTAAGAGGATACTATTTTCTCGAGCTACTAATTGTACCATAGATAGTCAAGGTAGAGTAATTATTATGAAATATTTAAGAGAATATGCTCGGATTGATAAAGAAGTTATGATTATTGGGGTGTCAGATAGGATAGAAATCTGGAGTAAAGATATATGGCAAAAATATTTTGATAAGATTGAAGATTCATATGAAGATATTGCGGAAAGGGTATATGAAAAAGAAGAATAATCTATGGTGAATTCTTTTCATAGTCCAGTACTAACAAAAGAAGTTATATATTATTTAAATTGCAAAAAAGAGGGTATTTATATTGATTGTACTTTAGGAGGCGGAGGACATGCTGAATCAATTTTAGAAAAAATATACCCTGATGGTTTGTTGATTGGTATTGATCAGGACATAGAGGCAATCGAAGCAGCAAGTAGAAAATTAAAAAATTATCTGGATAGAGTGAAATTAGTGAAAGATAATTTTAATAATTTAGAAAAGATTTTAAATAACTTAAAAATTAAAAAAGTTAGCGGAATATTTTTTGATTTAGGAGTTTCCTCTCACCAATTAGCAGAAAAGGAGCGGGGATTTAGCTTTAAAGAAGACAGTTATTTAGATATGCGGATGGATTTAACCCAAAAATTTAATGCTGATATTCTGGTTAATAGTTATTCAGAAAAAGATCTGATAGAAATATTCCAGAGATATGGAGAAGAAAGATTTTCTAAAAGAATTGCCCATTTAATAGTCCTAAAGAGGCAAAATAATCCTATAACTACTACCAAACAATTAGCTGATTTGGTGATAAGGGCTCTTCCTAAAACTAAAAAAAAGAGTTGGTGGAGAATTCATCCCGCCACTCGAATTTTTCAGGCGATCAGAATAGAGGTAAATCGAGAACTCGAGTTCTTAGAAAAGGGGTTATATCAAGCTATCCAAGTTTTAGATGATCAAGGAAGGGTAGGTGTTATTTCCTACCATTCTTTAGAGGATAGGATAGTTAAAAATATATTTAAAAAAGCGGAGAAAGAAGGAATAGGACAAAAGGGGTATAACTTAAAAATTATTACTAAAAAACCAATTAGGCCTTCTTTAGAGGAAATAAAGGGAAATCCTAAAGCGAGAAGTGCTAAATTAAGAGTGGCAGAAAAGATAATATCTAATACTATAAATATATAAATAAAATTATCTTTAAAAGGTTTGATTAAGGATTGTAATATGCATATTTCA
>Ga0210054_1004594_pt1 | contig 10025 bp, 7 predicted proteins | sample CryGeymeta201516_FD_185470 | JGI IMG/M metagenome (GOLD analysis project Ga0210054, IMG submission 185470) | Groundwater microbial communities from Crystal Geyser aquifers in Utah, USA - Crystal Geyser metaG 2015-16 (SPAdes) (version 2) | ecosystem: Environmental > Aquatic > Deep subsurface >...
GTGGGCGACGGATATACTAACTTCAAGAAGAAAAATGGTCAAGAAGAAGCTTTGGCAAAAAAGCATCGCAAACAGGTTGAGCAGCGAATACGACCGGAAGATATGGAATACTTTCTATTTGCCAAAACATTTGAGGGTTGGAAGTGGGATTACGTCTTTACGACCAAGGATGGCAAAACAGGATATTATTGGGACGGATCAGATAGTTTGAAGCGATTGAATGGTGAATTGCCACCCGATGCGGGAACCAACGTCGAAGTCGCCGGGGAAGGTGCAAACGATGATACAACGAGCAGTGGAATCAAACGAGAAACAGCAGACACTGCCGCTGCCACAAATAATAGTAGTAGCAGCAACAATAATAACACCAAACAGAAAAAGAAGAAACGCAAACTTCAGGCACCTGTCATTGTCGAGGACCCTAATAATCCAATGGAACAAGTCCAAGCCGCCATTCGAAAGCGCAACGAACGTCTAGGATTAGGCAGTGGCGGGGCCGCAGAATTGGACCTTCCAGAGGGTTGGGAAACGGCAACGGACCCATCATCGAGCAAAATATATTATTTTCACAGAGCAACGGGAAATCGCCAATGGGATAAGCCCAAAAACGATAACAGTCTACCGAATGGATGGAAAGTGGCTAAGGATGCTTCCGGAAAAGAATATTATTATCATGCCAGCGGCGAAACAAGATGGGAGAAGCCGACAGTAGAATGATGAAAAATGAAAACTAGTGAGGTAATGGAGTACACGGGAGCATGCAAGCACATCTCTTAGCGTGGTGCAGCATAAATATGGGTAAATCGACTCTTGTGGAAAAAAAAAAAGCATTTTAATGGTGTCCACAGGCACAAGAGGCAAGATGATGTCCATATTTTATCAGGGGCGGCGGGTCTTGTCGTCAAGCTGCTTATTCACAGCTGTAAATGTTACGAACACGCATCTGAGATTGAGAATCGGGGAGAGATTAAAAGGTGCCAAGTCCAGTCCGCCTAGAAGTCTGAGACCAAGTTTCGCATTACCCTTTCATTTGCTTGTGTTTCGCAGAGTGGGATCGCCATGATATCTTTTACTCTATTGCTTTGTGACGTCACAGTGTATTCTCCCAAACGATGCGAATGAAAATAATGACTACAGTAGCTAGTACAGTACTGAAAATTTTAGCAAGTTTCGCTTTTCAAAAAATGTTAATATTTTTATTGTAATTTTTAATACCAACACAACCACACACATTCAGCTTCTACCAAAGTATCCTCCTCTTTATCATTTTGACAACTAAATTCCATGATAACCGCAGCAATGAGCAGCAACAACAGCAGTTCAATGCTACTAGAGGAGAACGTATGGGAGACTCTACCTGTCCCACTAATCGATTTGTTTGTACAAGAGATAGTAAATGAATATCTTGAAGTGGAGGATCTCGTTCATTTATCTGGTGTTTCCCATCGCTATCGAATTATCTTTCGCTGCAAGCCAGCCTTACAGGAATTGCTAAATAAGCCACCACATGAACAACAACAACAGCAGCAGCAGCAGCAGCAGCAGCATGGACCAAGGATTCTAGCCTCCATGCTACGACGAGACGCCGTCGTTTCAGAGTCCGCGACCTTCAGAATACGGGAGCAGCTTCCGTCTATTGGGAATCTTTCCGTAGAAGAATCCATTGAACATGATCCCTTGACTGTGGCTCAAATGAGAAAAGCTGCCTTGCGCCGACGCAAATTAATTTTGATTGAATCTATGGAAGCTGAGACATCTACTGGAGACAGTACCGATGCTCACGTTCCTGCCGATTGGAAGCAACAGCTGCAACCAATCCTCGACACCTTCAAACCCACGTCACTCAACCAAATGGTACAGTCAACTCGCCAGTATCTTAGCAATGTCAATCCAACTAGGATGCCACTCGAACATAGAACGGAATTCATCTGCATCAACGTTTCGGGAGAAGATTTATATTGTCACTGGATTGACGACGATGGCGATATTCTGCCACGCGACGGGGATCACTTGCCCACAGCAGCTGCAACACGACATCCATTTCCATTGCACCTACAGCCATCATTTGATGTAGAACATAACACTGGTACTGAAGTTGTTGGTTGTCCGCCACATATCTTTTGTCACGCGACAGTATTGTCGCACGCCTTTGCCATTTGCCGCCAACAAGGTGGACCACCTCTGGCAATTTACCAGTCTCGCCGAGTTTGGCATTGGCTTCGTGGATACAGTGCAGGATCTCGAACTCATCATGTACATTCCATCGTCATCTTGCCAGGTATCAAGATTCAAGAGCTGCATTGTAACTCCACTTTCTCCACTCTAACACATCGGCCGCCGAGGCGCACTCTGTTGTGTTCCTACAGTATGATCGATCGGAGCTCTGGGGCTACCATTCCCAAAGGGGTCACTGAGATGACAAGCAGCGAAAAGTCCAACAATGAAGATGGCGTAGCAGATGCCTTCAATAGAGACGGAAATGAAGCTACGACAAGTGCTGCTAAGTCTCGAAGAATATCAGATTTAGCTATTCTTCTAGCCAAGGAGTTTTATGGGGACTTTGTGCCAAGTGTTCAGTCCGGATCTTGGGAGGAGGGACCAAGAGCTGTGAGAGGCCTTATTGAAGTTCTGAGAGGTTCGAGTTGGGCGGCCAGAAGAGTGGATTATTCTCCTCCCAACGACACCTCATTGAGTTTTCCCTCTGTTCTCAGTGAAACGATTTGGAATTAAGAAAATAATTGCGCCTGGCAAAGATTAAAGAAGTCTAGAATGAATGAAAAAAATGGTGTTTATGGACTTGCTTCGGCATTGATGAATAAAGAATTGAAAATGGGAAACAGGAAATCAAAACTCAGAAAATTCATACATGCTATGTTCCTTCCAAGCGCCAGTCTTTGCTGGACAGCCAGGATTGCCTCACAGTTGCCAAAGAATCCACTGGCTTGGAAGCAAAACACGCATTATCAACAGAAATACCAGCTGCCTCCCAGAAAGAAGGGAACAGTATCTTAGGAACCAACGCTTTTAATACTGGAGCCACAATGATCACGTCAACAGAGAACGTCCCGAGTAGTTCGTCCAACTTTGCCAATAATGCCGTCTCTTCGTCGTCATCTTCTCCCGACTGCACCACACTCGTAACAATTGTTGCATCACCCAGGGCCTTTTCAAATTTCTCCGAGACAGCCGCAGTGGGCGAAACGACAGCATCACGTGGCAACACCATAAAGACAGGCGACTTTCCAGAAAAGGAATCAGCATCAGGAGTGTCGTACCAGTAGCCAGCCCCAGGTGTTTGCAACGGTTCAAAGACACCACAATCAGTAATGACAATGGGAGCTGTTGGTTCGCCTGAGGCTGTCCCAAGGCCTTCAGCAGCATTGATGACATCAAAGCCACTCACCACTCTTCCAAAGACCACATGTTTGCCATCGCATTGAGGAGCTGCCTTGAAGGTGATAAAGAACTGGGAGGAATTTGCATTCTTCCCACTATTTCCCATAGATAGAACATACGGCCGATCATGCTTAAGTTGCAAGCCAGCTCGTTCGTCTTTAAATTTCTTGCCACTGTTGAAAATAGATTCTCCTCCACTGCCATTGCCCAGTACGAAATCTCCACCTTGCAGCACAAACCCAGGAATGCACCGATGCATCGTGGAATTACGATAAGTAAGCGGCTTGCCCGAGGAGCCCACAGGGACTGGTTTTGCTTTTGTTTCGTTTGATCCTGGAACTATTGATCCATTGGCACAAAGTGTGGCAAAATTTTCACAAGCCAACGGCGCTACATCCCAGTAAAGTTCCAACACAATTCGATTTCCTCCCACGGGAGGTTTGGTGGCAATGCCCCGCGTGGCTTTATTGCTCCATTCGTGATCGGTACTGATTAAGTCTCGAATTCGGCTGATTTCGGACCCGCCCAACAGTCTCAAATCTTTAGAAGAGAATCCATATCGAGAGTCTGTAGCGTCGACAAAGGCAGCAGCCGTTGCCAGTTTGTCGCGATGGTTGTTAAAATCTAAGTCGAGAAAGCAATACTTGCTAGAGTCAACCGTGATTCCTGATGTCATCTTTGCTATACTACTATCAGTTTCGGGCTACTGCTGGACCTCGATCATACTCTTGGCGCTGTACGACGTACACAATTACTGCAGTTTGTGATGCTGAAAGTTGAATATGTTTTTGTTTTGATAAATGCATTATGAATGCTTGTTAACCAGGTACTAGCTCTTTCTAACCCCAACCCTACCTTCGTTGAAAATCTTCTACTAACTACTCCAGTAGACCCTAGCTACTAGTAGTACCTACTAGTAGGTAGTCTACTCGAGCACCACTCGATGTCACAGGAGCTAACTAGTACAGTACAAAGTAGCGGTAAGAAGTGCTGCAAGATCAGAACGATTGGAGTGTTGTATTTCTTGTCGTTTATGTCACGCTCTTTATACATTGAGGTAAGAATATGGAACGTTTGAGAAATAATACGAGTGTTTCTGTCCTGTTCTCTATCGTGTGAACAGCTTTGAGGGCTCTCTCCATTGCGAAAGGCGTAATTGTTTTTTGTCTCAACAAGAATGGAAAGGTTTGTTGCTCTTCCATTGACTCTCTCTAGTCGTTGTGCGGTTGTATTGAAAGACAGTCTAGTCATCTACAAAAGGCGGTAAACTGCTTTTCATTATGCTCTACTACTCTAGCTGCCTGGCTGCAGTACTAGTCTAGCTCTAGCTAATACTAGTACCTGGTACTAGAGAGATCTACTAGCTACTACTACTAGTACCATGTACCTGGTAGAGTACAACTAGCTAGCTACCAGGTACTAATGTAGGAGCCCTTCCATACCTGGTACTGGTACCTGGTACTAGCTAGTACAAGAGTTCAGTCACGCATGGCGAAATACAGAGTTTACTTGGAATTTACTTAGATTTTTTGGAGTACTGAAATCTGATACAAACTGGGAATTTTGACGTCAGGCCAGTCAACCTTACGTGATGTGAAGCTTCTCAATGATGATGATGATTAATTCGTTCTCATGGGCAGGACAGTAGTCTAGTATTCCGCACACTTTGCGTCACTCAATTTTCATCCTCTATCCAAAATCAACTTCCCATCCGCCCTTTCGTTATCCAGGGACTTCGCTTAAAACGAAGAGATTATACGATTTAAAATTAATCTGTAAACTATTAACAACTAAACAATCATGTTCCTATCTGGCGAGTCTCCGTCTCCGTCAACGCCCAGCAACAGCAACAGCATCAACACAAACATCTCCGAAGAACCTTCTAGAAAGAACAATTCTAAGAATCCCGCAAAACATTCAGTGGCTTCTGAGGATCGCGATGATACGACTGCCTTTACGGAAGGCAGCACGTCAGAAGACGATACCGGTGGTGGTGGTGGTGGTTGGTTTGGAGGGATGGGGACAGATTTTAGAAATTTGGCCATTTCTCTCAAAGATGCTGTCCCTCCCACGATTGGAGCCATTGGTGATATTGCCAATTTCGTGCAACGCTCGGCGCTTTCTGTTGCCGCTGAAATTGCCGAATTAGAACGCGAAAGCGACGAAGAGGGAATAGTTAATGATGCCTCTCTTCGCTTGCCGTGGGAAGTTATGGTTTCTTCTGCAAATGATAATAATAAGAAGAACAATAACAACAACGCGACGAATGACATGGATGAATCTTATACTGAAATCTACGAGGAAGACGAAGAGTTGAGAGTCAAAATTAAGTCTCTCAGTAAGAAGCATGATTCCTTTTTGGAACCCTTCAAGGGTAACAATCTGACGGAAAGCAGTTTTGTAGCATTGGACGAGCCTCGCATCCGTCTGATCCGTCGGTTGTTGGATCTCGATGAAAACTTGGCGGCAACGCATGCCCATTTATCAGGTAATGTATTTGAGACTTGCAAAGAAAGGAAGGTATTTCAATATTTCGGTATCTTGATTCATTTATTTAACCAAATGCATGCTTGTTTTTTTCTTCTAATTTACATAGGTCGCAGTGATGTGAAAGAATCTGTCTTTTGGGCCAATTACTTTTTCAACTGTGACAAAGTTCGCCGCGAACATTTGGAGTGCTTGCAATCTCAGTCAATGGTATCGGACTTGTCGGCATTGTCAAATCCAGACGAACGTGAAAATACTTTTGAGAAGGACGAAATGGTGTCCCAGACGTCGCAAAATTCGTTGATACCGGTTGATGATACCTCGGATGAAACCCAGAAGGGTGAATTTGGTATTGCCAGTACTACTGGCAAGAAGAGCTTTGATGATGATTCTTCGTACATACAGGTTAACAACAAGCAGGGCATTGCCAGTCCACCCTGCAGTTCTAAGTCCATCGATGACTTGGTATTGATCAGCAAACACATACATTCCGAGGAGAAGAAGTGAACCTCATGTAAGGAAGAAATAGAAAATAGAAAGAGACCATTCAGCTCTTGCCATGAGTTTTATAACATTCACATGTCACAGACACCAGTAATGTCTCATAGACGTTTACACCTAGTAAGCACGCAACGCGATAGATTTCCTTGAAGCAGTTTACGATGTGCTGCCTTAACATGCTACGGAATCAAGCTAGACCGGTTATTGCAAAAATAATCATTCAAACTTCAGGGCACGCCACGCCTATCGCTTTTTCAATCCTTTTTCGGTCAGCAGGATGTCTTCAACGACTATTCAATGTTGAATAAAAGAAATGGAAACGCAGCTCTCTTGGGCTAAAAAGGATTGCCAGGCTGCTTTCGACCATGCTGACAAGCTTGTTGCGATTCCTTTCCGAGCTGATGTTTTCATCCAGTAGTAGGCCTTGTTTACTGTAACCAAATCATCGCCGGCAAAGACGGACTTGCGATAACCCAATCGTAAAAGAATTGAACACACCGCAGTAGCGAGCGCAATTAACAAACTCCATTCAACACATATTCGCTCGACTTCAATTTTATAATCAAATGCCTCATTTGTATCTAAATGTATTTTACGTAAATAATGCACATTACATTCAGCTGCTCATCACCATTAAAATAATGCCAGCATGGCTGAGCGCACTTAAGTCAAGCTCATTAGATCGCGCATAAGAACTTCGTCTTCTTTCTTGACAAATCTACCTTTAACGCGCAGACGACTGTCGGCAAAGTTCTTGCGGACATCGTACTTCACCGTTTTGGTCCAGACGCGCAGGCCTCGTTTGGCCAGGAACTTATCGATGCGAACTTTGCGACTATCGGGAGAGTAAGCTCCAATCCAACCTTCGGGTCGTTCAATTTCAATATGTCCAAATTCATCACGGGAAGTCTGAAAATTGGGATCACTCAATGACCTTGGCATGCCTGATCCTGATACATGGACTGGCCGCTCGTCGTCCACTATCGCGGTTGCAGGGCTCTTCTTGTCCTTGTCTTTGTTTTGTTTCTTTTCTGCCTTAGCTCGCAGACGCTCTTCTTTCCTTTTCTGCTTCTCTCGATCTCGCTGCTCGCGCTTTTCTTGTTTTTCCCGGCGTTTTTGCTCGGCAATTTCTTGCTTGATTTTTGCCTTGAGGTGGCGGTCCGTGAGCGCTGAGTCGGATTTGCGGCGCCGCTTGGTCTTACTAGAAGACTTGCGTGCATCTTCTTCGTCCTCTGGAACAGTCAAATCGGTATGAGGAACAGGTATCGGCCGACTAACGGCTGTACTAGCTGCAATAATATCATCAATGCTGTCGGCTGGCACATCCAAGAGACCCACGTGATCTGCGGCTTGCATCAAGTCGCCAAGAGGGCCCCTATCCATCCATTGACCATATTGTTGTTGAGCCGGCTGTTGTTCGACCGGCTTAGGATCATTGATCAAAGCCGAAAAGAGAGAGTTGGACCTCAATCTTCTGTCTTCGTGAATGGGTGATGAAGGAGCTTGATCTTGTTGCCTTTCAGATTCATGATCGTGCTGATATTCTCCGTGCTCATGACTGAAATCTCCGGTGAATTCCAGATCACCAATACCATCGTCATATTCAGGTGACACCAAACCAGAGGTTGATTTCGCGATTGCACCAGATGGATGTTGCTTGAAAGCTAGAGGATTGTTTACAGGAAGCACGGATCCACCCGTTCGAACAGCCTTTGAATTGCTTCTTGATCGCAGACCCTGGTAAATGGCATCTAAACCGTCTTCAGTGCCTGCCATATCATTGACCGACAAAAAGTCGAGATCCAGGTCTCCCAGCAAATCCAGATCTGTCGCTGACTTATTTTGCAAAGCGCCACTTTTAATCATGTCTTCTAAAATCGATGGGTCTCCCTGTTCGTACTGATCCAGAGCATGTTGCAAATCTTCGTCGCCACAAATAATAAGATCCTTTAAAATACCCTTTTGCTGACGATCAATAAGACCCTTTTCTTCCAAATCCGACGCAGACCTCAAGCGACCAGAAACGCTCTGTAGTACAGTATTTTTTTTTGAAAGAATGGTACAATATAAGATATCTCTTTGCTGCACACAATACATACAGGTGCAATTGTATAACTCGCAGACACGATGAAGATACCAGTACACGGAACACTCCTATACACAGTAAACAGCCAAACATTTATAAAACGTACCCCTGACCTCTGTCGCTTGCCAAAGTGATCGTTCTCGTAAGATGTTCCCAAAGCTGTGGGTGGCGTATGAGAAATGTGTGCGGCATTGTTCATGATGCCGTTCAAAAAGGCATCTCCCGACGAGTCGTGAGAACTTGAATGCTGCTGCTCCTGCACCTGCTGTGAATTGTGGGATTGCTGATGCAAAGGGAACCCCCGAGGAATTGCTTGTGACGGTGCTTTGGCAACCGCATTTGGTATGCTCAGTGGATTGGAAACAGTAGCTGTCACGGCTGGAACGATAGCAGGAGCTGGTGTAGTACTAGCAGCACGTCTTCTGGCAGCATTGCGGGTTCCAGCTGCGACGGGAGAATCCAGGGGTTTCTTCTTTGTTGCCTCCATTTGACTGTCCATAAAATAGTCAATACTGCTGCTGCGATCTGATATATGAAAGTTATGAGAACTGCTGCCCATTCCACCATCATCGTGGGCCTTCACCAAATGAGAGAGCGATTTACCACCACCATCTGAGGAGGACAAATCAATCCCAAAATCAATACTATCTGCTCGGTTAGATGTGGGATCGCTGTTGGCAGTTGAAGTTGTTGCTGTACTAAGAGCTCGGTCGCGTCCATCCTCGAGCCCTCGACGTCTCGTCATATGACGGGTCTTCATCATGATCAATATGATGTGATATCAGATTTCCAGGAATTGTGTGCTCTATTTTGCTTCTTTTGTTTGTTGCTTTGCGTGTCTGAGCGTGGGAAAGTCACCCGTCTCTATTGTTCAAGTTCCTTTGACTTATATATATATATATATATATATCTTGAAAGATAGCCGATAGTAATTGCAGTTAAACCTGCTGCCTCGGGTTATCCAAGCTCAATCCTTACACTTTCCGTTCAAGATGTGTGTTTTGATGATTCAGCAAACGTGTGCCCCAGGGAATCTTATTATCTGAGAACTGTCAACCTTGATTCGCATTGACTTTGGTGCTAATAGAGGGGTCTTTGAGTGGGTTTAACTTCCAACCCAGCTGCCCTGTTTGATCTTCACGCCTGTGTCGATCAGATTGTGTATCGTTTAAGGCCTGGCGGTGCTTGTGCTTGTGATGAGAGGTAACTCAATACACAAATACAAATACTACTACAACTAGTAGTAGTAGTAGTAGTAGTAGTAGTCTCGCTTAACAAAATTCTGATTCCTGTTCGAGGGAGAGTGCGGCTTGTCAGGCTTGTCTGCGCGCCTCGTTCTCTTCTCACATGTCCGGCACTTCTGACTCCAGATGTTGTGAAGCAGGCCTTATTCAATTATTTAAGGGAATATGCGCTGGAGATTTATTTGCGCCCAGTACTCCTTAGCATCTGTGAAGAGATCTTCAATCAATATAAATAATTTCGACAAAAAAAATGCTGAAGAGAACATAACTCAGGTGGACTAAAATGACGCAGTGGTATAGCATTAAGTCTT
>Ga0210054_1004595_pt1 | contig 10024 bp, 7 predicted proteins | sample CryGeymeta201516_FD_185470 | JGI IMG/M metagenome (GOLD analysis project Ga0210054, IMG submission 185470) | Groundwater microbial communities from Crystal Geyser aquifers in Utah, USA - Crystal Geyser metaG 2015-16 (SPAdes) (version 2) | ecosystem: Environmental > Aquatic > Deep subsurface >...
ATCACTAAATCGTCAAACAAGCCCGGGATATGGATATCCCGGAATATTGGATACACAGCCCCGGGATTTTTCCATATCCCGGGAATGGTGATAACATATCCCTAAAACAACGACAGTGAAGATGAATTTTTCCCTTGAAAGATCCACTGCGGTAACTTACGAGTTACGAGCACAAGCCGTAGCTGTTCGTCGACAATAATGTACTGCCAACTTTGATGAAACTCTCATTGAAGGCTTTCTTTGGCACATGTCTATGTGAATATTAGTTTAGTAGCGCTTTCTCTATTTATGCCCGCAATAATTGATTTTTCACTCAGCGCTGGTTAAGAGCTACGATGTTGTGAACAAGCAGGACAAGATGGCGAATACTATTAACCGTCGTTGGCTTTACAAGCCCGTGCCGGTGATTGAGGGACTGCTCTGTTCTCAAGTCATTATTTGCATCGCAAATGGAATACCCGGCAATAATCTGCATGTTATGTTTATTTGCAAAGTGTGCTCTATTTTGCTTTGGCTGGGATTCGTCGTAGTGCTTTCTTACGAGATATGTCGCTTCCAGTTTTTGCACTGGCATTGGACGCGATACTTAGAACGGAAACAGCTGAACATGATATCATCCGAAAGCGATCCAAGAGATAATGCGCCTAAATTCAAATGCTCCACCTGCCGAATTTTGTGGAAACAATTGCCTACTTTCTCTGATTTACTCTTCGATGGATTTCCTCGCTTCTACCAAGCGATGGGGTCAATTTTGCAGTCTCACTTGAACGATGATGTTTACCGGCCTACATGTGCGCAGAGAGCAAGACTGATTTTTTTGCGTAGTACACACCGTCATTTTGGTGTCCACGAATATGACGAGGAGTATGGCAGCCACGACATGGGCCAATCAGAGCTGGCAAACGTGCACGAGCCAAGCTCCAATACGATGGAAAGACAGGAAACGCATCCACTAATTGTTTCGACAAGTAAACTGAATGCATTTTACGAACGAAGTGATAAGCGTGTTTGACGTTTTCGTAGACATTACGCATGGAGGGGTGGGCAAATCGCGCGCGGCGAAAGAAAAATAAAGTCAGCAATGGTGTTGGCGACCAGTCGCAGCTGCAGCAAGTGCTATCACTTAAAAATATCCATTCATGAGATCTATAAATGGAAATGTGTAGGAACATGACCTTTAAAACTTTAAATCATAGGCATTGAAACCTCCATCGTCCACTGCTGCCTCCCGTACGCCATTTTAAATTTTAATCCTCCAGCAGCCCCAAAACCAGCCGACGCAGGCAGCGTTGATTTCCTGAAATGTAATCTAATCAACCTTGCTTTAATTGTAGATGTACCAGTACATTTCTCCACAATAACATCCACTTCCTGCTAGCCAGATTAGAAGGTGCAACGTCGCCCAATCCTCGGGAACAACGACTGTAGCGCCAAAGCTGGTTTAAAAAATTCAGCGAAGGTGGCCAATCAGGAAAAAGGAAAAAACTTCTTCGTCTAGCGTAGGATCAGTCTGGCCGTCGACACGGAAACGAAACATTCGACGACACAACATAAAAAACAAAGTTACCCCCGGCAAGGTCCCTGGCTCTGATATTCAGTGTTGACAATAGAGACTGAAATAGACGCTAGAGAAAGCAAATTCATCAGCACTAGTAAACATTGACGCATTGCTGTGATATCGGCGGCTTTCGTGTAGTGGTAAAGGTTATCTAGAAACAGCTGGAAACTGTCGCCTCGGCCCGAGACAGGTTTGCCCGCATAACCTCTATAGAAGCAATATCTTCTAGTGAGGTCGTCGTGGACACCTTTTCGGTACATAGTAATCTCGCCTAAACTTATACATAGTCTTGGGGCAATTCCCGATATCTCGAGGAGGAAAATCTAGAATTATGTCCTCACTCTCAGTTCAACGCAACGGTAGCAAAGATGCGGGAAGCGTTGTATCTGACAGCGGCAGCAAAGCAAAGAGGTCAAGCTCTCGCAGCCGACCAGCAAGGGCGAGCGGTGTTAGTAACGGCGCGGAAAAGACGCGGTACAAGGACTCTGTAAGTTCAAGGGAAAATTGAATGCGTGTATACTACTATTTTGTCCTCAGATGTGCCTAGCTAGATACCTGCTTGCTGCTTTGTCGTCCATGCAAGCTCATCCCAGCGCTAGATGCCCCCCGTGGCTTGGAGTCCAACTTCTTGCATTTTGTCTTACTTATCTGCTTGTAACATCGCTCACACCATTTTGCGATTATTTGTTTCATAGGATTCTTATGCCCATCCCTCAGAGGTAGCAGAGGACCACCGAGGCAGCTCCTACATTGATGCCTTGGCTTCTACACTGGCACGTCTCGACGAGGAAGCCTACGAAAAAGCGGTTCTCAAGGACTCAAATGCGATGTTAGAGAATCTGATCTTACCCATGAGCTTTCCATGGGCACATTCCGTAGGTCCAGTTATAAGGACCATCCCTCGAGATATCGATGAAATGCCAGCCATTCAAATGATCGACGATGCAGAACATGAACTATGCTCGCTAAGGAATAACAATTTTGACCTTGCCTGTCGCTATTCACGTGACACCGTTGATCAGGACGATGGGGCAGATTTCAGGGCAGTAGCAAGACGTGCTGGCACTCCAGGCGTTGTGGAGTTATTAACCTGCGCCAAACCTCTAGTATCGTCTGGGCAAGCGAAAGCTGCTGGCAGCTCGTCCATTCTTCTCAAAGATCCTGTCGTTGAGACAGTTCCGGCTCAAAAACGTGCTGTGCCCATTACACTAAGTCACACCAATTCAAAGGCTCCCGCTGACCTTTCTTACCAAGTATTTAAGCAGATTCAAGACTCAAAGCGCCGAAAGCTTGAGGCTGGACTTGCACGGATAAAGACCTCTATGATATCTTTCAAGGTCGGATCTACAAGCAGTAGGCCCAAACTGTTCAACACAAGCGACTCTCAGGGTAGGATGCCTTTATTGCTTCCCGCGGAGTTGCCTCAGGACTTTCGTCCGATTGTCAAGAGCAGACACAAACACCGAGTCCCGCCAGGAAGGAGCACCTTAGTCTGGATGGAAAAGATTAACTCGAACACCTCTCACAGAGTCTCTTTCAAGTCCTATATTACGAACGAAAAGGTCGATGGAGGTCTACAGAAGCGTCCTCGGGATGTCCTTGTTGGCATTCGTGTCAACGGGAAGCTTCTGAGTTCGCCCAACATCACGTTTGACGATATCAAGCGACTAAAAGAGGGCGGTTCGTCGAAACATGAACGCGAGGGCAAGTCTTCTTACACTTCTAAATACGTGGCACAGGCCCTGGAAGAAGCCTGTGTTAGGTCCGAACAAAAGCTAAGCACACGGCAAGCCTCAATGGATACCGAAGTATTTATAAAGAGGATTCTTTCCGCTGAAGCAAAGAACGACCCAGCCGATGCGAGCTTGAAGTGCACTGTTCGGAGTCTGATTCCTGTGTATTCAGCGCCAAGGATCGAATGCTTCCCCACCGAGGACGGCCTGGTCCGTACAGTTTGCTCGTCTCCTGGCATACTGCCACCTACCAACGTTCAGGACCTGCTAAATGAAGTAGCCCGAGGCATCCCTGGCAAAATATGCACAGTGTGCTGGCGCGATGTGAGCCTTTCGGCAGAGAATGTATCGGAATGCCCGGATTGTGGTGTCACTGTCCACCGAAAGTGTTGCCATAGCGACGATGCAGCTCAAACACCTCTCTGGTTGTGTAACATTTGCTCGGTAACTCGATCAAAAGACAAAATGCAGATTTCGGGATCTTTGTCGTCACAAAATAATGACGGCTTTCGACGTTCAACCCGAACCAACGAAGGAATCGTTGCAGCACAGGGAAAGGACACACCCTGCTGTCTCTGTCCTCACAAAGGAGGCTCGATGTCGATCATCAAGCTGGGAAATCAGTCATTCTGGGCTCACGATGTTTGTAGGACATGGTCTGACTCATTCAGTGATCCTAGCAAGACGAAGAACAACGAAAGCAACAAATTTGGATTAATCTGCTCCCTATGTGGTACCCATGCAGAAACTAAGGGAGGTGTTGCAACGTGTTCAGCGTCAGGTTGCTCTGTCTCATTTCACCCAATGTGTGCACTTTTGTTCTCTAAGTGCGAAGCATCCAAGAAGGACGGAGAAGTGAGCCAGAATGGATCAAATCAGCCTGTCTCTGGAACAGATCGGAAACTGGAAAATCAGCTGGCCGAAGACAAATTTTTATGTTGCCAGTACTCGCTAAGGTTCGCCAAATGCTCCATTCCTGGAGAAAAGCCAAGCGCCTCCCGGCCATCGTGTAGCTCTGTTCTTCCCGTGTGCTTTTGTGGCATTCACAATCCTCAACGAGATCGGAGTCTGTACGGACTTTATCCTGGAGGGAAGTTTATTGATGAACAAGTCATCAGGGTACCACCAAAGAATAAGGCGGGGACGAATGCCGCAGTGCTGCCGTAAAATAGTTTTTGTTGGCTACTTTTGTCATGTTTACTGTAGAAAGCTTCTTTCAACTTTACTTAGCTTCAAGGTAGCGCTGAAACAACTTGTGGCGCCTACAAACGGAGTGTGTCTGAGCTAAAATCAAGTCTCTTCAGCTTTCAGGAAATCCATGGGAGGACGCAAGCGTCGGGTGCCACGGGAGCAAGTATCAGTCAGCAGAGATACGGTAACATTGCTTTCTCCGGCCGAAAGACCTCATCAAGACACTGAATAGGAGTAGATTAGCTGTTACTTGAGCGCGTACATAAGATAGCTTCTCCATAATACTATGCAGCTGATCGTAATTGAGCTGCAGACGTGCTCGGTTTGAAAGGAAGACAGTACCGGTGGCAGTAGGGTCTAGTCTACTAGCCTACTAACTAGTCTCTTTCTACTAGCTAGTAGTAGTAGTCTAATAGCCGATGATAGCGCTGAAAATGTTCGTGGGATAAGAACAATTGATTCACGGCTGTGACATCACAGATGTATCTTCGTTTCCAGGTACATCAAATCTCTAAAAAAAATATGAGTAGCAATAAGAGTAGTAGACTAGACTAGTACTCTACTAGTAGTAGAAGTAGACGGCTAGCTAGAGTGAAAAAATGAGCACGCAGCTTTCAATTCTGTCCCGTACTACCTTTACTCATTGACTCATCTGCTTGAGTCAAGCACGACCCATCACATATTTCCACAACGAATACAGCAATCGTATGCACTGAGATTGTGTTTCTGGGGTACATGCCGCCTGGAAAACCAGTTACAACAATCAAGCTTGTCCCAAATAGTAGTAGCTTCTCCAGAATAGCTGATCCGCTATAGCTACTACTACTAGTAGCTAGTAGTAGAGCTCGTTCCGTGATTTTGAATCACAAGACAATCAAGATTCAAGCCCCAACTCGTCGAAAAATGCTGAGCACTAGAGTACTCAATCTTTTGGTGCATTTACTGGCTACTGCTAGCTAGTAGTAGCACTTGTAGTAGTAGCGTCGACTACAAGCTACCACTCGTAGTAGCAGGCAGTACAGTAGTATTGTTACTAGTAGTAGTAGTCTAAGAGTACTAGTTGTTATGATAACAATAACGAGAACATCGTACCAGGTATAGTAACAGGTATGACACAACCCCAACCCGAATGAGACAGGGCCTGTAACATCCTACAGGTAGCATCACAAAGTAAACACGATAATAATAATTAGACTCGCGCGACAAAATAATTACCGGAGTACCAGGTATTTTACTACTCCAGTACCACCAGTAGTACTAGTATGCTGTACTACTACTAGTAGTACAGCAGTAGAGTACTCAGTACTGCATGTAAGTGTGACGTCAAACAAAAGTCAATTTCGCCAACCACTCTAGCCAGTGGGTGGCCTATGAAAGTTTTATTTGTGTGCTACTGATAAATATTTAGCTTACTATTTTAGAAGTAGGGTACTGAAAATTTGTATAGTCATATCTTAAGTTGGGACCTCGGACCTCAAATTCCGACCGAGATAAATATTTAGCTTACTATTTTCAAAGTGGAGTACTAAAAGTTTCTATAATCAAACTTAACTCGAGGTCCATGGACCTCATGTACTCTGTAGAAAAAAATACTAAATTGCTAGCACAGACCTCGGACCTCTTATAGAACGAATAAATAATATATTGAAAAACAATAATTGTCGTAGTCTGAAATATTTATGTTAACTCAAACCCTAATCTACTTATGAAATATTTCAGGTTACGATCATCATCATAGGTCCAAATATTGGCAAGAGATCATAAGGGTTTGAGTTAACTCTGGTCAAATATTTCAGGTTACGATCATCATCATAGGTCCAAATATTGGCAAGAGATCATAAGGGTTTGAGTTAACTCTGGTCAAATATTTCAGGTTACGATCATTATCATAGGTCCAAATACTATAAAGAGTGGTTGGCGTACCCCCCGCCAGGGGCCATTGATTTCTTCATTATTGCGATTTAGCTGTGATATTAACAAGCGCATGCATACTATTATTAGTAGATAACTGGTAGAGTACTATGTAATAGATATTAGTAGTAATAGAAATAATCATCCCACCCAGGCCTAACTAGATTGAATCCTTTTTTAAAATGTTACTGTACACGATAGATGGTGTTGTTTCAGAGAAGCGTTGCACGCAAAAGATGCAAATGGAAGTTGTAGTAGTGTTGATAGCGTCGACATTAAAAATGCCTGCTTCAGTAAATCGAGCGAGTGCTAGAATACGATACATCCGACTGTTCGTCATGGAAACTGTAGGCAAGCAGAGCTATTTCAAAACTACAGCAGTCGTGCTGCAGCAAGTCCCTCCAATATCTTACGTCGAATTGTCGTCGTCGTCCTCATCCTCTGCTTCGCTCATTTTGAACAAGTCTTTCATGGGAGGTAGCGCTGGAGCATTCAGGGGGTCAATTCCGTGCAGCCTGGTACCCACAAGCATCTGCTCTCTTAATTCATCATTGCTGTTGCCCTGAATGGCAAAGCCCAAGTCCAGAGTCAAGTCCTGTGTATAGGTACGTGTCACAGATAAAATACCACGGGCTGCAGATGACGACACAATGTCAAGATCTGCTTCCAGATACAGAGCCTGTTTTTTCCCATCTGAGGTTTTCCCTGCCGGCTCATACACATAGTTCACAGGCATTTTGGTGCCAATGATTGCTGGCTTACCACCTACGACCGACTTTACTACCCATGGTCCTTCCACAACCACTGGAAAAATTTTGAGCGTTTTGTTTTTGTGGTCATCATTGCCAAGGAGCCAGCGTGCACAACATCTGTCCTGGTTGTTCATTTTGGCAATTTGGGATTCCAACTCAGCCTTGTCCACAGAAGGATCATTGTAACATCCCAATATAAAGGGTAGAAACTTTTCTGGAATCTCATAATAGAAGACAAGAACACCCCAAGGCAGACGAAAATTAATCATGAAGGTCGGGACATCCCGCAAATCACCACCCATAACACCAGATATTCTTCAGTGGAAGACAAGTGAGGTATGTTTTAGGCAGGCAAGAAACTGGCAATATTTATGCTGAATCAACGAATACTAGTCCATACGTACCTTCCAACATTTTCTGGACAGTCATCTGTCAGAAATAAATCTATGCCACGTGATTTGAAGATAAATGGCCCTGACTTGACCTTTTTGCTATCTGTGAGGTACGTGTCGCCTCGCACCTTGAATGTATCGAAAGGTGGATCAGACCAACAATTCAACTCTGATCCCAAGGGGGCGCCCTCTGGAAAGCGCGGCATAGGACTCCGAATGCAAACATCGTCTTCGTCCTCTTGCACTTCTGCTTCCACCGCTTCCATTTGAGCCTCGCCACCAAAAAAAGCATTGGAGTCGCCACCCGACTCATTGACTGGCGACAAGGACCGAGGTGATGCAATCATTGACCGGCGCAACAATTTCGCAGCATTTTTAAAACCGCTGTGATCACTGCGACGTCCACCACGACGTTTCACGAGCGGTGGTTTGTCGATACCACCGACCATGGGTCGCGGTGTGTGTAGCCCCACACAAAAGGATGCAAAGATAACCAGCAGCAGAATGTCAAAATCCACCGTCACCACCATCCTTCCAGCTGATCTCAAAATCAAAGCAGAAACCACAAAAATAACCATAAACATGAAGGGATTGTTGTCAATAAAGCTTCCTAAATACGAGGTTCCTAGCGAAGATCCAACGGTTGGGTAGGGGGCGCTATAATTGGGCACCATCTCGGTGATGGTTCGATCATCGTCTAACAAGAGATTTGCACTTTCTCCCGATTTCTTAAGCTCCATGGTATCGTTTTGTCTTGCGACAGCGGACCGTCGAACTTTGCGAGAAATGGGAACGACTGGTGAACTGATGTGTCTGCTACTCAGATTGACAGCATCCGGAGCATCGTTATCTTCGATGCCCGAATCTTGAGAGCCGGGAGACGCTGTGCCTTCGTCAGCCGTCGTTGTAGAAAGTCTAATTTTGGGTTCTTTTATTGTGGCGTAGTGTTTCTTCCTGGGTGTCATGAATAAGAAGGTAGAAGCTTCGTCCTTGGCATCCTCCTCGGGGCTTACGGCGTGATCTGTCAGGAAGAAAGCTTCAATCAATTTGGCAACCGTCGCGAGAAAGTAATGACTTTCTATTTCATCCGGAAAATGCGAAAGTGTCGTTTCAAGAACATCGGATATAATTTGACTGCGTTGTTTGGCCAGTATCTTGACGTACATGAAATTGACCTGCAGGGTACAGGGTAAAAGTAGGAATGATACGGTAGAATGTTCGATTAGAAAGTTCTTTGTGTACGTTTTCAAGAGGCACACAACACTACAAAAAATATACACCCAATGCACACAACGCACCTTTCCCAAATATTGAGTTCTTTGAGATTCGATCAGTTGAAAGACGGTCTCACAATAATTTGCCAGATTCTTGACCTTGATAGGAACGTCGTCTTCCGTGGCTCTGCGTCTCCCCCTATCGTCATCGTTGTTATTACTATGGACATCCATGACGGCATTGGCAGCTGCGTGTAATTGATCTGCCAACACTCGAAAGGCACTAAAGGTTTTGCTAATGATGAATTTCTCAAAATCAGGCTCCAATCTGGTTTTGGTGCCTGTATTTACGCACTTGACATGAATGATAAAATCTGTTTCCACAGCCATGCCTCCATGGATACGATAATGATCGAGGTCTTTTACTTGGGCGGAGACTCGGTGATCTAACAGTCCCGCCATGATGGGGCTTACTGGTGGAGGAACAGCAGCAGTTGGAGCCATGATTATCTTCGCTGTTGCTTAATTTTTTTTGTCTTTAATAGAGGAAGTGATGGCGCGTGATGTCTGTGCTGTTGTCAAGATTTGCACGTGATAAAAAATGCACAGTAGGTCTAGCTAGTCTAGTACTAGAGCAAAAAAATATCCGTTTAGCACCAGGGGTTTATTTCAGTACAGCTCAAATGTGCGCTCTAATATTTTGCCTTCAGGTTTACCTTACACGTGTTCTTTTGCAACGATTTTTGCCACTGCAGATATCTGGTTGTAATTTATTGCCATGAGAAGAACAAGTAGAAGACTACTTAAAAGTAATAATAGAACTCTCATCAGATCTATCATTATATCCATACTTACTGCAGCTCTATCCACAGCTCTTGATACATCTTGATCAAACGAACAAGTAGTACTTGTCCTCCAAATGCCAACTTGGTCCGAGCAAAGCTAATTAAGGGAAATTCACAGCAAATACATTATTGCACCATTGCTGCGTTTCGCAAACCGCAAACCTATTTTTTTTTTTTTCGATCTTTCGAAGATGTTACAGTTTCCAGCAAGGCATGCTAAGCACCCGACACGGCAACGAGACCGTCACTGGCCATTATTATTAGGCCTGATCATGGTGACACTGGCAGAAACATCTGCATCTTCGTCATCCTCCTCCTCCTCCACGTCGTCGTTGCCGTCGTCGCCGTCATCATCATGGCCAGCTTCGAGTGAAACACGACCACCGCCACCACGCCGCCAACGAGCGCAAAGGGCAGATTGAGCAGGA
>Ga0210054_1004601_pt1 | contig 10008 bp, 7 predicted proteins | sample CryGeymeta201516_FD_185470 | JGI IMG/M metagenome (GOLD analysis project Ga0210054, IMG submission 185470) | Groundwater microbial communities from Crystal Geyser aquifers in Utah, USA - Crystal Geyser metaG 2015-16 (SPAdes) (version 2) | ecosystem: Environmental > Aquatic > Deep subsurface >...
ATTGGGAATATTTTGGGGCAGCATAAACCTGTACATATACACTCCATCATCTTCAATGTTGAGCATTTTTTGGGGGTTATCGAAAAAGGAATAATTCTCATGGAATCCAGTAGCTGACACAACCAAATCCGCCGACAAGGTAGAACCATCTTTCAGGGCCAAGGTCGACCCATCCTTCTGAAATTCGTCAATCTCTCCAACTATTAGGTCTACTTTGCCCTCCTTCCTCATATTGGTCAAATCATTATTGACACTGTAATGGATGTTGTAGAAATCTCGCATGACTTCTGTCCTGGGATACAATTTTCCACGCAAATTAAATTGCCAAGCCACTACCATCCCATATAGCTTGTAGAGGGGTGTGGTCAGCATACCCAGTAGACGACTTCGGGTACTCACGATACTGTCGGTGGGAAAGCTTCCCGACTGCGAACAAACGAGAGACAAACCAAGCCGGCTCATGAGAATGCTGTGGGTCCGAATGAGACCCAACAGTATTCTGGGAGAAGGCCAGTGCATTTCCCGAGGCATCAAGGTCACTTTGGCAGCCTTATGAACAGCAGCTTCCACGGCAATATCGACGGCACTTTTGCCTCCTCCAATCACCACCACCCGTTTATCTTTAGCGACCGAGGCATCGTAAAATTGACAGCTGTGAACAATTTCTCCCCGAAAATATTCTTTGCCGGTCCAATTGGGAATGAATTGATTGGTACCCGAGTACAAACCGGACGCAATAATGACATAATCAAATTGCTCGACGTGCTTCTTATTTTGGACAGTCACTTCCACGGACCAACTCTGATGATCGGGTTGCAATTTGACACTCGTAACGTACGCATTAAATTGAATAGAATCCAACAGGTCAAACTTGACCGCATAGGCTTCAATGTAGTGTTGAACTTGCACTCCGGTCGCATAATCGTTCCATCCAATCTCGGACATGGGAAAATCTTGAAATTCGAACAGGACGCGAGGAACTTGTACACTAAAATTGCTGTAATTTGATTTCCAGATACCACCCACCTTGTCGGATCCTTCGTAGGCGGTCACGTTAAAACCACGTGCCCGGAGGGCCCGAATAGTTTGAAGACCCGATATGCCGCCTCCGCCTACAATGGCAATCCGACGAGGCTTCGGGGGCTTGGATTGGGTACATTCAATATCGGTGGAGACCATGGTGCAGTTATTTGTTTGCTTGTGTGTGGTGGTTGGTGGTTCTTGTGATGATGAGTGGTCAAGAAATGAGTTGTTGGAGAAAAGGAATTCTATTCGCATTTCATCAACACCGGACTGCTCTGAACTGCTCTTTTAACGTCTTCTTCTTAAGTAATTCAAAAACAGTCCTCATTACATACTGTATTATTATTATTATTATCATTATTTTTCATCGTCGTAATAAAAACAGCCGCAACACCATGAATAATTCGATCGACCATTACCAGGTACTCGAGTACAAGTAAAAGAAGAGTTACTACCAGATACTACCAGGTACTCCCGTAGCTAGTAGGGTCTACTCATATTCAACAACACAAACCATCCCACCAACAATAACAACAACAAAAAAGGCCATAAGCAAGCAAGCATCATTATGACTTCTACCAACAGTCCACCTCCTACCGAAACGGACGAGCATGTTGTGTCGCTGCTTCCCTTTGAAACATCCATGCCCATTATGCAACAACAATTTTCGACGGCTACTTTGACCTGGTACAAGATGGATTCCAACGCTACCAGTCTCGACGATGTAGCGACATTTCTTCGGGACCGCTTAACGACAATGTTGGAAGCCAATCCGTGGTTGGGTGGACGCATCAAGACACGAAAATTTGCTGCCAGCATTGTCTATACTCCTGTCCAGTCCAAACAGCAAGCCGATCGAATCTTGACCGTGTTCTACCAACAAGATATAAAGGTTTCCATGGACACTCCGTACCCCGAAGCCTCGGCGCTCTTGCAAAAGACTGTTGTTCCTCTAACCTATTTCTCCTTGTGGGGTTGGGATGCACCCTTCTTTCGGGTTGCCTTGGTGCAAGACTGTAAGGATGAAACAAGGTTTGCCCTCATCACGTCGTTGGCACATTGTGTCGGCGATGGCAAAACCTATTACAATCTTCACAATATGATTGCACACAATGCACCCATTGTGGCTTTGAACATTCAGCGCAAACACTTTTTGCACCAAGCCATGGTCAAAACCATGGGAGGTCCGGAATTTTTTGGATGCTACTGTTTCCCATCCGTTGGCATGGTGGTGCGTATTGTCCGATCCGTCGTCACGGCCTTGATTGTGGGACCAGCCACCGAGGTCAAGTTGTTTTGGGTTAACAATACATGGATCAAACAACAAAAGAAGGTAGGATTGTTCGAGGCTCAGGACGACGCCGAGAAACCAGAATTTTTGTCGTCCAACGATGTTCTGGCGTCACAATTCTTACGGACTACCCAATGCGATCAAGCTCTCATGACGGTCAACTTTCGCGGGAAAATTAAAGATTGTCACGAGAACGATGCGGGAAATTATTACAATTTCAATCCTCTCCGACCGGCCGACTTTTCGACGCCCGTGGGAGTGCGCAAAGTCGTGAATCAATTGAAATTAGGACAGCGAAAGCCTACCACCAAACCCATGACATCTCTGCAGCACTTGGTTTCCGTCAACAGTCCCATTTCGTTCTTTACGAATTTGGCCGACTTTGCTCGTCCCGTGCCGCTCCAGCATTGTGAACAATTGTTGCACATGCCATTGGTGCCCACACATTCCTGGCGCATGCCTTCGCGGTTGTTTTCTATTTGTTATGTCTTCAAACCAACCAAAGAATGCGACACATTGGGTGTCATGGTATCGGTCACACCCAAGGCTATGAAGGAATTGGAAGAAAGTGGCATGGTGGGCCCGGAACTGTACTAATGGAAATATGACATCAACGGTGCCGTGAAGTACTGGAGAGGCAGTTGCATGATTTTTTCAGCGAAACTCTTTGACTAGACTAGTAGGCTGCTACGAGCATGCATCGTACAGCACAAGCTTACTACAGTTATTTCATCTTAATCATTACATAATCTGATTCAGCAAGGGGGCTCCCCAGTCATCATTGCTTTTTGCCTTGCCGTCCATTTTAAAACACTTACTGTTAGCGCACTTGAGAGAACCACAAAAGTCTTCAAGCAGATGCCACACCCCGTCAGAACTGTTTTACCAGTAGGTCGCTCTTTTTAGACCCCTAGTGGACTCCGCTGTAAGAGGTGCACACCCGTCCAGTAATCTGGAGAGAGCTCGTACTACTACTAGTAGTACCTGGTAGCTATTAGTACGCAAGCAAACTTTTGCTTCTCCTTTTAACAAAAGAGATTCACCCATGGTACTAGCGTTGTGTACTACTAGTTGCTACTGGTACTACTCCTACCGGTACTAGAGTCCTAGTAGTCTAATGATTCGTGCCGGTTTCACTCTTTTCATTATTATGTTTTGGCAGCTACGGTATGTACACTACTGGTAATAGACGAGTCTACCATTACACTTAATCGTTTGGTGCAGCCAACTCTTTTTTATTTTTAATCAGGCTTGACGAGCATCTAGATTTTTGTTTGGTGCAGCCAACTCTTTTTTATTTATAATCAGGTTTGACGAGCATCTAGATTTTCACGTACTTCATAATTCCTGAATAGGAAAGAATACTGTAACAATTTTCAATTAATAAACAGCATTGAGTCTTGTGATTGAAAACGAGTCGTTGACTAAGTGGTGGCCATCACATTACTTCATTTTTGTTAAAGTTCCAATCTGTGGTTGCTATTCATATATAAAAGTGGAAAAAATGAGTATATAATAAATAATGGATACTACCAGGTAAGAATCTTGATGCTCACCGTAAGTAAATAAAGGTCGGCGACCACTGAATTGGAGGTGAACAAAGCAAAGTCAAATTGTGGAGTACTCGGAGTACTATTTAAGTACCAGGTATCATTAATATGCTTTGCCAGCATACCTGGTAAAGCGCATTATTTTTCAATCGAAGAATAGAGAGAAACAATGATCCGTATTCACTTGCCTATCCTGCTGTTTGCAGCTGTCCTCCGCATTGCGAGTGGCAACGAATATGGGGTCTGTAAGGATGCCTCCAATGAATTAGGTTTTGCACGCTCTTGTAGTAAGTACCGAAAACCGGATAGTGTGAAACCTACTCCAAACGAATGTTCAAACCTAAGGTCAGGCTGTCCGGCTGTCCTCCCTGCGGTATCATCTTTTTTGAAATAGCTGCGGCTGTGCTATGTCCAAAAGTTCACTGGAGGGCCGCCACGCAGCTCATCATGAATCATGATTGCTCAAATCTATTGGCAATTTCTGTAGCTTACCAAACTAAACTGACCTGCTGTTCTTTTTTACTGGGTAAATGAATGAAACAGCTGTTCTTGTAATGAACGGAGAGAAAAAACTCTCAATGTCCCACGGAGACCCTACCGGTACCTTTGGATCAGGTATGTCAAGGATGTACTCTCATCTATCAGCCGCTCGGTATTTCTTGCCTCATCCTCTTTCGTGGCATCCTTTGTATTCCTGTTTGTATTCAAACCTTCATCGGAACAGTCTGTCTTGCTTGTGGTGCAGAAATCAGTCAGAGCGGCGGTCAAATTGTGCAAGGCAATGTTTACTTCCAATGCGAAGACGATAAATACCACGACTTTGGCCACCCTCATTGGGTGAAAGGTCAAGTCGTTGTTGATTCTGAGTTTGTAACAAAGGCAATCACAGATGCCTCCAGTTTCTGCAATGACATCAGCCATTTTCCTTGTGACTACCATTTGAACAAGGATTCCGATTTCGCAAAGGGCCCCAGTTGGAGTGGAATGGACGTTGATGGTAATGGAAAAGTCGTTGTTTGTCTAACAGACGATACAGATTTCAAAGAGGACGTGGAACTCTGCACCGAAGGTGGCCTTCCTCTCTACGTTAAGGCCAACAAAATCAAGACCGATCAGGGAAAGGTTACCCTTTGCTCCAATCTTGCAAAAAAGAATGTCGTTTGGAATGTACAGGAAGAGGTCGCATCCAGTGGAGGCGGCGGCGGCACAGGCTGCTGCAAATCGGTTCTCACGGGAACTCTCTGTGTTATCGACGGCAAAGTTTCTCTCTCCCCCGGCTACGTGGATGGACCGATCTATTCACAAGAAGACATCAATCTCTCCAGTGGATCTATCGCGGATTGTCCAATTAGTCCACCTTCTGACCCTACTCCGGCCCCAGTGACTTCAGCACCTACCCCTTATCCCTCTGCGAATCCAGTGACTCCCACTACAACAACCACGCCTGATGAATCTGTGACTACGGTACCTCGTAAGTTCATAGTGTGGCATTGTTTATTTGGCTCGATTCATAGAATTGGTTTCTCACATGTTTTTTTGACTCCTCTATTTCCATTCAAAGCTGGTGGATACGGCGATCCTCACTTCCACACATGGCATGATCAAGACTTTGAATTCCATGGACAGTGTGACATGGTCTTGTTGAGAGCTCCCTTGATTGACCTGGATATTCATGTGCGCACCACCCACCAGTTTGACTTCAGCTATATCAGTCAAGCTGCCGTTCGCATGGGCAAAGATACATTTCAAGTGGAATCCCATGGTGAGTACATGTTGAATGATATCGACAACATTGACTTGCCAGCAGCGTTTGGTGACAACCACTTGGTCTCAGAAAAGCGCATCAACAAGAAAAAAACCATATTTACCATCAATTTGGGAAGTGGAGTTGACATTGAGATTGTGGTTTTTAAACACTTTGTGTCTATCAAGGTCTTGCATGGAAAGATGGAACTTTTCCACAATGCCAGCGGCATGATGGGCCACTTTGAGACTACAGGAGGTGACATGCTGGCCCGTGATGGCAGCATCATGGATTTGGAGGACCCGAATGCAATTGGAAATGAATGGCAAGTCCGCCCCAAGTTGGACGGAGAGCTTTTTGCCGAAGCGCGCCAACCCCAGTACCCTGCAAAGTGTGAGCTTCCTCCTGCTAATGCTTTCAAGACCCGTCGTAAGCTTGGAGAATCTGCTATCACAAAAGAGGATGCCGAGAGTGCTTGTGCCGGAGTGGGCGAACATCGCCGCGTGAACTGCGTTAGTGATGTCATGAAGACGGGAGACAAGGAAATGGCTGACTCTTATTAAGATGACGAGATAATTCATCTGTTGATTTCATGTTCTACATATGAATTCCAAAGTGATTTGACGGCTTGCATTCAGCATGTATTTTTCACCAATGATGAATAAGGCCGATGTTGCGTTTTGAACTAAAATTGTGGCTGCTGACGGAAGCAAGGAGAAAATATCGAAAAGCGTAATCTATGGTGCCGATAGATTATCTCTATATTAATATAGTTGCTTATTGTTCGTCATCTCTTCTGTTGTTTTTGCTGCTGAGACTCGCTGGCTTGAGATAGAATGGCCTCCACAGGAAGGTAGCCAGCATCTCCGCGTAGCTTTTTGAGTGTCATGATGATCCAATCCACAGCTAAAACAAAGACCAACAAGAGAGGCGGTAAAACCTTGACTCGAAATGCATTCCATACTGGTTGCAGAAATATTTGCTGCAATAGCAACCACAGCAAAACAAATGGCCGAAGTAAAACCTTGAACAATTCCTTAGTTTTCAGTGGAGCAGACTGCAAAATTGTTGTGGCAGAAAGTAAGGATATAAGATATGCACGTTCACAAAGACCCATGTACATGCGCTGAAACCTTTGCCCCTCCCATATCAATGCAGCAGCGTACGTTTGTCCCAATAGGGCGTGATCAAGTATTGGGTCTCCTTCTCGTGGCGTTAGAAAACAAAATTCTTCGTTGATAACAAAACCAGATCGTAAAGCTTGCACGGCGGATGGAACCAACAAGAGAAGCGGATCATTGGCGGAATAGTAATTGACACATCGGCTGAAAGGCGTCAAAGGAGTCTTTTGCAAGGCTGCAGCTCCTCCAAAAGCTATCACCTCAATCTGTGACATTTCCATTGGTGACAATTGCCGTGCTGCCAAAGATGTCACCAACGCACCTTGCGAGTGAGCAATATGCACAACCTTGCCTTTTTTGCCCACAGTAGCCACGGCATCCTTCAAGTGACTATACAGATATTATTCAATGAAGTACTACTGTGAGAATGCACTGCGAAAAGCAGAACATTTCTTGTCCTGCAGATTTGTTATTTGTTGTACTTACGCAACTAAAGCATCAACCTCCTCAGTGATTCGACCTAGCTTTTGCGTCCCCGCCTGCGAGAGATCTCCCAAATATCCATAAAAATCGTCTTCGTGTTTCTTTGCGGTTGGCTGTTTAAAAGAAACAAGTTAGAGCAATACGGGGCGACACGCAAAATACATGTATTCACTGCACTTAACTTTAAAAAATCAACAACCAACAACCACGCACAGAAAACAGAAAAACTTACGTTATGACAAAATTCAACTTTCTTTCCACCAAAAATTTTGGAGATTTCTACTTGACCACTTTTCATGTGATCGAGTGAGTATCCAATGCCGTTGACCCATGTCAACCGTGTACGAGCTGCTGATATGACAGTCGAGAAGAAACCCGAGAAGATTAACATTCCTAGATATCTTCTTGCCATGGTGATGGTCTTAATCATTACGGACCTGGTTTAGGGGCCTGGTTTATTGTTTATTCAGATTAGTAGTACTCGAACTTCATCACTCCAAAAAATGAGGTTCGTCTTTTGTGATACATATGCACGCAGATAAGAACACAAATGAATGTTATCAGTCCGTATGCAAAACATGTCGCCAGTAAAATAGATGAACAGACATAAAACGAGGAGGATGAGAGAAAGCATGCGCAAACGGATTGAATCCTGATACAAGAAGCTGGCGATCTTGAATTATTTTTGGTCCCGCCATGGATCACATGCTGAGTGGTGTGCGTGGTGGTAGTGTAGTGTACTGTAGTAGTTTAGCTTACCAGTGGAAAAATAAGTAAAAAACCGGCATGATGAACCATACATTAATACGACAAGATATTTTTTGATATTTGGCAAGGAGGTTTTCAATTGCGGTCAAGTTTTCGCATGAATGATTGCGAGCCTTCGTCGAAACATACCGGTAGCTATTCTGCTGGAAGGTCCGCCAAACCCCTACTTTTAACCCTAATAGAATTTTAAACCAAGAGGTCCATAAAGCTTTAAATACTGACAAAGAGTTTGAGTCATGTTGAAATATGTTGAAATAAACGTGTCAACATATTTCAACACGTATCAACACATTTCAACAAATTTCAACAAATTTCAACATGACTCAAAGGCGGGACTATATTTCAACACGGGATTCATTTAGGAACTGTAAAATAGTAATTTAACTCTAATATGGGATATGAGCTCTAATTGGCGGACCTTCCTGGGAAATTTGTCCAACAAAAAATGAGATTTCCTCTGAATCTCATACTACCGTTAGTCTAATAGTACTCCTCCTCTACTGCTGCCTAGTAGTAGTAGCTAAACAACAAGTACTCGAGTAGCTAGTTGTACTCCAACTAGTAGCTACGTTCACTACTACTACTACTACTACTACTACTACTAGAGAGTGCTACTCTAGCTAGTAGTAGGAGTAGGAGTAGAGTTATCTGCCTGACAACAACAATTTCGCTAGAGCTGTCATCATCATCATCAGGAGAGCAGCTGCTTTTTCGGTCCATCATAAGCAATCAAAATTTCAAATTTCGATAGACCAGCCAGTCTACTAGCTACTACAGCCAGTACTAGTAGAGTACTACTCCGGAGTACTACCTGGTAGCTAGTGCTGTAGTAACTGGTAGCCAACTAAGTCCAAACAGCCTTTTATGCCTATCACCTACTGTACTACAGTATCTAGTACCCTGGTACTGTACCTGGTACCTGGTACCTGGTACTACAAAGTAGTACCAGGTACACGGTCTCGAAGGAACCAAGTACAGTAGTTGTAATACTACAGTACTTTGCTTTTGGAGGACTGGTCCGGTCCAGTCCAGGTATTGTACTGTACCATAGGTTAAAAATAGCTTCCTCGCCTCGCTTTGACAATTTGAATTTTTATTAGGGTACTACTTCTGATAATTGTCGCAGGCATACGTCCGTTGGCTTCTCTAATAACACTGTGTTGTTGGATGGCACCTCTGTTCCGTACGAGTAGACTACCGTACCGTAGTAGTGTATTACTAGTCAATACTCTCTACACTGGTATTACTCCACAACTACTAGGTTGTTTTTTCCAGCTCTTTGCAAGAACCCAAGAAGTTTTGGTACCTACTCTACTACTAGAGTAGGTATGCTAAATTTTAAACAGAATCTGATGGTCGAGATTTATCCAATCCAACACATAAAAATAATTATTCCAATACCGTACCCCTGGTACTAGGTAGACTACCTTAAAGTAATTTATTGCTTCGCATTTGCAAAGGAACAGAGAGCTTACTACAGTAGCACTACGCATAACTCGTATATATCTCTAGACATATTCTTATTACAATCAAGATGATTATCACGGCTGCCGAACAAGCAGGACCTGTTGACAAGCACTGGAATTGCGATGATAATGCTTCCGACTCGACCTCTACGACAGGAGAAGAAACACGGGCCACAAAGCTCAACGACAATGAACCAGAAGTGGCGATCTCAACGCCTAACGAGGTAGTTACTAATGCTACTGCTACTTCTATTTCTTCTGCGAAGAAAAAGGCCTCGGCTTCATTATTGATGTCTCTACCTTTTGCAAAGTCTATCATGAACTTTGCCTTGAAGATGGTCATGAAATTTTTCGGTATGTTTTTGCAGTCCAAAGCTGGAGCTTGGCTCATGAAGACCAAGTTAGTCAAGAAGGTGGTGAATTCAGGGGCGGCATCCAGTGTGCTGGTTAAGTTGCCTCCTGGTGCCGCCTCTCTGATGGCCCAATTGATGAAGTCGGAAAAACCACCGGTATTCACCTTGCCTTACAATACGGAAATGTCTCGCATGTCGCAGCTGGATCG
>Ga0210054_1004611_pt1 | contig 9998 bp, 6 predicted proteins | sample CryGeymeta201516_FD_185470 | JGI IMG/M metagenome (GOLD analysis project Ga0210054, IMG submission 185470) | Groundwater microbial communities from Crystal Geyser aquifers in Utah, USA - Crystal Geyser metaG 2015-16 (SPAdes) (version 2) | ecosystem: Environmental > Aquatic > Deep subsurface >...
AGCGAGATTCCTGGCGTGCGCGTGCTCCAGCGCGACCCGCGCCACACCACACGCTCGTTCTACCGCTACATGTTCGCCATAGACCCGCAAGTCTTCGGCGTGGAACACGATGTTCTCTGCGCCGCATTGGACGCCGAGGGCGTGGATTGCTGGATGGGCTACGAGGCCATGCACCATTACACCCTGTTCCAGCCGGGCAAGTCACGCCTGGCCGTGCCGAATGCTTTCCCCCAGTATTTTCAATTTGACAAGTTGCACCTGCCGGTGGCCGAACGCGCTTGCGAGCACGAAGCTGTCTGGCTGGACGAGGCGGTATTCAGATGCGGAAGGAAGGGCGTGGACGACGCCGTGGCCGCCATCCGCAAAATCCAGCGGAATGCGGAGGAACTGGCAAAAGCCGCCGAGGAACTGCGGCGGCAATATGGAAAATAAGCTCTATCCCCTAGCTCGAATGTCTCTGGAAATGATGGATATGCCCCAATCCCTTTTGGAACACGAAATCCGTGAGCAGCCGGAGGCCCTCCGGCGGCTGCTGAATGACGAGGCCGCCAATATCCAAAAGGTCGCCGCGGCCATCCGCGCCCGCGCCCCGCGCTTCGTGCTGCTGGCGGCGCGCGGCAGCTCGGATAACGCCGCCCGCTACGGGCAGTATCTCTTCGGCGCGCACAACCGACTGCCGGTTGCATTGGCCGCACCTTCGCTATTCACCCTTTACAAGTCGCCACCCAACTTGAGCGACGCGCTGGTGCTGGCCGTCTCACAGTCGGGACGCTCGCCGGACATCCTGGCCGTCATTCAGGAAGGCCGGCGGCAGGGCGCGTTGACCGTCGCCATCACCAACGACATTTTCTCGCCGTTGGCGGCATTCGCGGAGCAGCGCATCAACCTGCGCGCCGGGCTGGAACGCTCCATAGCTGCCACCAAAACGTACACAGCCTCCCTGCTGGCGCTGGCAATGTTGAGCGCCGCGCTTTCTCAAGATGTAGATCAGCGGCGCGCCCTGGACCTGGCGCCGGCTCTCCTCTCCCAGACTCTGGCGCAGGCTGATACGGTGATCTCCGCCGCGGCCGCCTATCGGGAAGCCGAAGCCTGCGTGGTGATCGGGCGCGGCTATAATTACGCCACCGCCTTCGAGACTGCGCTGAAGCTCAAGGAATTGACCTACGTGCTGGCCGAGCCGTATTCCTCGGCAGATTTCCAGCATGGGCCAGTGGCATTGGTGGAAAACGGATTCCTCGTCCTGGCGATTGTACCGGAGGGGGAGACGGCAGCAGAATTGACCGGTTTCTTGCAGGAATTAAAGCCGCGCGCCCCGCGACTGGTGGTCGTTTCCCCGTTTCAACCGGCGTTGGATCTGGCAGCTACAGCCATTTCCATTCCCAGTGGAATCCCCGAGTGGCTCTCCCCGCTCGTAGCCATCCTGCCGGGGCAATTGTTCGCCCTCGGCCTGGCGCTGGCCAAAGGCATTGACCCCGATCAGCCGAGAGGATTACACAAGGTGACACTGACGCGTTAGGATAGCCGTTTCTATCTCCAACCGCGAATTTGATTGGCTATCTTTATGTATTCAACATGCGGGCGGTCAGAAACAGCAGGAGGAAGCAGGATTATGGGCCGTAAACCCTGGGAAAAGCTCGCCAGACCACTATACAGATCAAGATGCTTGAGTTCCTTGATCTGATTCTTGCTCAGTAAAACAGAGTAATCTTCACCAACAGCGATAAGGGCATGGTCATATGCTCGATGGTGAAGAGCACACAAGGTCAGTCCATTTCGGGTTTCGTCTGTACTGTTCTCATGGTTGACCGGAATGATATGTGCAGCATCAACAAGCATCAATTGAATTCCGCAGACGGCACAATGATAACCATACGCAGTCAATACACGTTTTCGAAAACTCACGTCTCTTAGTTTTTTGCTGATAGAGATAACAGTACTTTTGCGTCCAGTATCAGGAATTTGTATATCCTCATCATTTATCTCGGGGTTTTGGGATACCTCACTGAGAACATCAAGATCACGCGAAGATTGTCCGAAATCGTGCAGTGACTCTAGATTACGAACGTATTCGACAAAAAAGTCTGGGCGAAAAGCAATCGCTACTTCCTCATTCCCTTTATCGCAGGGAGAAAAGCCGTTTATGTAAGCTTTTCTCAAGTACTCTTCGCGTATTTGTATGGATGGGGAGGCTCCTAATCTCCCAGCATGTTTTCTTACATCAAAACCAGCGAAAACATCCACTTCACTCCACCATCCTAAAATGAGAGTCTTTTCCCCAGGGATTTGTTCGAAATGATCTGTTCCGGTGATTTGTATCCGGTATTCATTCTTGGGACGAGCTGGCCCACCTCCATGTGTCATGTGCCAGATATAAATCCGGACTCTGTAGCTTTCTCGTTCGTTATAAATTTGCAATCGAAAAGGATGTTCGTCTATACTCGCCAAATAAAGTACGTTCCAGCCAGAATCCGTAATGGCCCTAAGAATATGCTCAATGAGGTCATATTTGTTATGTCGGGTCATCGTCATCCCTTATTGCGAAAAGATCATTCACTTCTTGGAAGCGATACACGCTGCCTTGTAAGTAAACCTCATCAACCTCGAAAGCCAGCCATCTTCTTTTAGCCATTTCTGCTGCTTGCCCTGTTGTGTTCGAACCCGCAAATGGATCTAGCACTATATCACCTTCGTCAGTCAGGAAATCAATAAAGAACCTGGGAAAGTCGAGTGGATACCTGGCAGGGTGCGGTCTAATATTAGCTTCCTTACAACGCCTCAGATAGGCACTGTTGGACTCGGTATTTGCCAAAGCCAATAAATTTGGCGGGATTGCACCGTTATTGTTCCTCTGGAATTTGGTAGATATATCGTGTCCGCTTGGACGCATTTTTGCTTTGTAACCGTTTTTCAAGAGTTGCTTCATGCTTTCGGAGTAGGGTTTTAGTACGTTGCGATTGTTAGCTTTCGGATACTCGGTTATGGATAACCACCAGACCACGTTCACGGAATCCTTGACACGAATCCGCCGGACATTTACCCATTCTGCTGGCGTAGGCAGGCGCGAAGGGTTATAGTGATAGAACTCTTGCGCCAGGAAAAAACCTTCTTCTTTACATAGTCTCACTAGCAATTCGAATTGATATACGGCTCTAACAGGATAACCGGGTAAATAGGCTCCTCCCAGGTCAATAACTAAAGATCCATCTTCTTTTAGCACGCGCTTGAATTCCCTGGCGAAACCTAAGAACCACTCTACGTATTCATCCGCATCTTTATTACCATATTCCTTCTTCCGCGTAAGAGCGAATGGAGGAGAAGTTAAGATCAAATTGATACTTTTATCAGGGATATGCTTCAATAGCCCTCGACTGTCACCCAGATAGGCAGCACCAAATTTCGTTTGATAAAATGCCGTCAAGGGAGGGAAAATCAGATCACCCATAATCATGTTCTTACTCACAACACTCATTTCTCGCTTGGGAATTGTAACATAGTTGAACATGGTTTCAGAATATGCACTTATCGAACCAACTTTACCCTCACCACAAATCTTTCTAATCCACCAAACTTGTACTTATAATCCTCATCCCCGCGCATGAAGTCGAACTCGGCGCGTTGATGTTCGTTGGCCCATTCCAGCAAATAGCCCAGCAGCACCCAGCCGGGGGAAAGCTCGAGATATTTGTAGTCAATCCCGGAGTTATAGACCCAGATGCGGTTGTTGTAATCGAAGTTCAGGTAACCGGCGGCCTTCTTGCCGTTGACGGTCAGGAAGGCCAGTTGCAGCCAGCCAGCGCGGAATGCCGCCTGGACGCTGGCGCGCATCTGGGCGCGCATGGCCTCGGTCAGGAAAGCGGATTTGGCCGGGTCGTTGGCCATCAGCGCCAGGAAACCGTCAATCTCGGAATCCAGAGTCGCTTCGTCCTCCACGATGTACCAGCGCACGGACAGGCCGAATTCGTGGATGCGGCGCATCTTGCGGCGGATCTCGTGACGTTGTTTCTTGTCAATGCTGGCAAGATAAACCTCGAGATCACCCGGCAGCGGAACCGAGATCGCCGGGCGGAAATTTTCCTGCGTAAAGACCCAGCCGCGCTTCCCGGCCTCGGCTCGCAGCAGGGGCAGCGTGGGGGAGGTTTCGGGCAGGTTGTACCAGTCGAGGGCGCGCCAGGCAGAGGGGCCGGAACGAGCGAGAAAATCCAGCAGGCCGCCGACGAAGGCGGGCAGGTCGTCCGGGCGGGCGATCAGGTCCAGGTAGTCCGAGATCTCGAGGCTGCCCAGAAGCATGAGCGCCGGTTGGCCTTCGAGGTTGTCTGTCAGGAACAGCGGCGCGATGCCGGCCAGTTGTCCATTTTCGGTCGCGGCGACGATGGCCAGATCGCCTGACAACGAATGCTCCGCGCGCGGCCATTCGCCGCCGCCCAGCGTACTCCACCAGGCGCGCAGGTACTCGTGGCGCAGGAAAGGGACGTTGGTGACGCTTTCGGCCAGCAGGGCGTTCCAGTCTGCGGCCAGCGCGTCGAATTCAGAGGGGGTTTGGATGAGGGTAAATTCCATGAGCCTTGTTTGATGGGTTGCTATAGATATGAATTTTACCGTATAATAAATACGTGGCTGCCGAATTCGACCTGAATCTGTTTTCCGTCTATCGCATCAAGGGACAGGAGCGGCTGACGCTGCCGGGACTCCTGGCGGCCGCGCCGCCGCGCCGCGCGGCGCGCAGCCGCCGGGGCGACAACCTGATCATCTACCTGACTCTCTCGGGCAACACACCATTCCCCTCCAGCGAATACAACCAGATCACTTCTCAGATGGCGGAGCGCTTTTACCAGAACCCTGGCGCGCTGACCTCCGCGCTGCGCGCCACCGCCGAGACCCTCAACCAGGCCCTGGTGGAGCGCAACATGGGCAGCACCGGGCGCGGCCAATATATCCTTGCCCGCCTGATCCTTGGGGTGATGCGCGGGGCGCAATTCATCTTCGTCCAATGCGGCCCGACGCACGTCTATCACCTGACCAGCGAAAAAGCGGAACATGTCCATGACCCGCAAATCTCCGGCCGTGGTCTCGGTTTCAGCCAGACCACGCCGCTCTATTTTTCCCAGGTGGACTTGCAGCCCGGCGACCTGGTCGTGCTGTGCGCTGCGCCCCCCTCCATCTGGGATGAAGCTTTGCAAAACGAGCGCAGCCTTCCCTTGCCGGAAGCCCTGCGCCGTAAACTGCTCACCCTGAGCGACGAAGACCTGAACGCGGTCTTGATCCAGGCGCAGGCCGGCAGCGGGAAAGTGAACATCGTACAGACTTTCAAACCCGCCCCGGAAATGCCGACTCGCGCTCCTGCGCCTGTTTCCACGCGCCAGGCTTCTCAACCTGCCCCGGCAGCGCCGCCGCCTTTCCCGGACCGTGAGCCTGCTACCGCGCCCGCAGCCGTTTCCTCCCCTGAACAGGCCGCGCCGCCCCAAGCGGCGCAGGAGCTGCCTGCCCAGGCGGCGCCGCCTCGTCCGCACGTGATCCGGCCGGGGCGTTTCGTGCGGCCGCTGGTTGCCAACGGCGCAACCACTTTGGGCAGCAGCCGGCCCCCGTCCGCGCCGGCCGAGGGGAGGAACGCGCCGCCTCCGTCCGAGGAAGGCGTCCGCCCAAGTCGTTTCATCGCCCCGCGCGATACGGCGAACATCCCCGAAATCTCCCGCCCGATTTCCCGGCGCGGCGCGCGCCTCTTCCACTGGCTGGCAAAGAGACTGCAAGCCGGGCGCGGGTTCTTTCAATCCATCTCGAATGGCATTCGCAGGGTTCTGCCGCGCCTGCTCCCCGCTCCGCAAGAGGGCGAGACGGAGGTCATGTCCGGCTCGACGATGGCCTTCATCGCCATCGCCGTGCCGCTGCTGATCGTGACAGTCGCCGTGATGGTCTACATGCGCTATGGACGGCTATCTCAATACGATGAGAATTACCAGCAAGCGGTCGCGGCGGCGGTGGGCGCGATTGGCCAGACCGACCCATCCGTCGTCCGCCACGCCTGGGAGAGCACCCTCTACTACCTCGACAAAGCTGAAGCCTACCAGGTGACGCAGGACTCGCAGGCCCTGCGCTGGCAGGCCCAGGCCGAGCTGGACAACCTGGATCGGATCGTACGCCTGGAATTCCACCCGGCCATCATCAGCGGGCTGGACACGACGATCCAGGTCAGCCGCATGGCGGCGAGCGAGGCCGACCTGTACCTGCTCAACGCGACAGGCGGGAACGTCTTGCGCGCCATGCGCACCAACCAGGTGACAACGAATGCTCCGCGCTACGAGATTGATCCCGAATTCCAGTGCTCACCGGGCGCCTACGGCGATACCGCCGTCGGCCAATTGGTTGACCTGGTCGCGTTGCTGAACAGCAATCTCTACAATAATGCGACCCTGCTGGGCATAGACGCCACAGGCACGCTGCTCTACTGCGCCAACGGCCTCGAGCCGCGCGCCGTCCCGCTCGAGACGCCGGGCCTGGGCTGGAAGAGCATCTCGGCCTTCACACTGGATGCCGACAGCAACACCCTCTACGTGCTCGACCCAACCGGCAGCGCGGTCTGGAGCTATTTCTGGGTGAAGGACAAGTTCGAGGACCCCAACCTGTTCTTCGGCGAACAGGTGCCGCAGGGCGTGAACACGGCCATAGACCTGGCGGTCAGGGGCGAGGACCTGTACCTGCTCTTCCAGGACGGACACGTGGCCGCTTGCGTCGGCGGCGGCCGCTGCGTGGACCCGGATCCGTTCACCGATCCCCGGCCCGGGCACCTCTCTGGCGCGACGATCAGCGACGCGGTCTTCACCCAGATGCTCTTCGCCGGGCCGTCCGATCCTGCGCTTTACATGCTAGAATCGATGAACAAAGCCGTCTATCGTTTCAGCGCGCGTCCCGATGCGCTCAACCTGCAAGGCCAGTTCCAGCCCACAGTGGATCAGCGCAAGTTGCTATTCACAACACCCGTTACGGCCATGGCGGTCAGCCCGAATCGCTATATTTTCTTGAGCGTGGATAACCAGGTCTATTATGGTAGCCCTTAGAGCCTATCCGAATAACGGAGTGCAGACTTTAGTCTGCGGACTAAAGTCCGCGCTCCGGAGGTTTTTCGGATAGGCATTTAGGCTGCCATTACGCAACGGATGTACCCTAACGGAGGCATCATGAGCAACTCGTCCAGTGGTCTCGGCAAATTCCTCGACTTCCTCATTGAACTTCTGCGCGCCCTCTTCGGCATCTCGAAGCCAGCCACGGGCGGTGCGCTGGAACCCCAGCCGCCGGTCACCGCGCCGACCGCGCCGGAGGAGGCCGCGCCGCAGCCGCCGGCCACGATCCCGACCGCGCCGGAGGAGGCCGCGCCGCAGCCGCCTGTTACGACTCCGGCGGCGCCAGCCGATAACACCACCGAGCCGGCGCGCATCGTCACCGAGCGCGTTTTGCTGATCGTCTACGATCCAATCATGGATCCGGATAGCGGACAGAAGCTCTCGCAGGTGATGAACTGGAAGCGGGTGGAAGAGCTGGTCAGCGGCTTCATAGCCGATATCGAGCAGACCAGCGGCGGCCTGGCGCGCTACCAGATCGTCCAGCGCATTGACGTGAACGAGTTCCCAGCGCTGGCGGATGGCTACCGCTATGACCCGGCCACGTACGCGGCCGTGCTCAACAAGACGGCCGCTGCGCACAAACCGGAGACGGTGGATTACCAGGCCATCCTGACCGGTTTCAGCATCCTGCCGCGCGTGTCCAACCGCGAGATTGATGAGGTGTGGGTGTTTGCCTTTCCTTATGCCGGCTTCTACGAATCGACCATGGGTGGGGAGGGTGCTTTCTGGTGCAATGCGCCCCCACTGACAGGCGCCGCCGGCGGCAACCGTAAATTCGTGCTGATGGGCTTTTCATACGAGCGCGGCGTGGGCGAGATGCTCGAATCCTTCGGCCACCGCGCCGAAAGTCTCCTGGCCAGGGCGTTCGATTGCCAGGATTTCGTCGCCTGGGCTTATAATCTGAACCGGGCGCCGGCCGTTGTCGCCTCCATCTCCAGCCTGAATCCATTCCAACGCTATCTCTGCTTCGACCAGATCGCCCCAGGTCAGGCTGCCATTGGGACGATCCATTACGCCCCCAACAGCGAGCGGGATTACGACTGGAACAACCCGCGCCAGGTGCTCAGCAACTGCTATGATTGGTATAACTTTCCCGCTTTTCAGAAAGACATCCGCCAGGTCAGCGCGGACGAATGGGGCAGCGGCGACATCCGCGCCCACCACACATGGTGGCTGAAACACCTGCCCAAGGTGGCCGGCCGCACCAGCGGTGTTTTGAACAATTGGTGGCAATATGTAATGGATCCGAATAACATTTAGAATTGAGGTGCTCCACCTGCGCCGGGGTCTGACCGCCCGCAATCGTCTCTTACAAATTAATGAGGTAGAAAGAGCTTGACATGCAAAAGTTAAGGAAGGCGAGCATACCGACCATAGCTGCGAGCTTCATTGCCTTCTTCATCGTGCTCTTGGTCACCAGAGCAAACCCAGCGTTCTTCCCCTTGGCCCTGATTCCCATCTTATTTGCAGCCATTTTGCTGGGAATCAAAGGAGGAACAGCCTCATCCCTGGTCGCCATGGCACTGGTTTCGCTGATGATTACCAAGGAGCAGGGCCTGCCCTGGCCGCCAGGCTACGGCTCAAACATGCTGGCCGGCTTCCTTACCTATGCCCTGACCGGCTTTTTAGCAGGGTATTGGTCCACCACTGAAAGAAGAAGAGCAAAGGCAGAGGAGGAGATCAAGCACCGCGCCGAGGAATCCGAAACGCTGCGCAAAGCCGGCTCGCTTGTCGCCGCGACCTTGGATCCCGAAGAGGCCGTCAGCCGCATTTTGGAACAACTGGAACAAGTCGTTCCGCATGACAGCGCCTCGGTGCAGTTGCTGCGTGACGGAGAATTGGAAATCGTCGGCGGGCGCGGCTGGCCGGAGCCATCCAGCGTGATCGGCATCCGCTTTCCCGTCCCAGGCGATAACCCCAATTCGATCGTGATCCAGACCTGCCAACCTTACGTGCTTGACGAAACCGGCAAGGTCTATCCAGCATTTCGCCAGCCGCCGCACAGTCACATCCGCTCCTGGCTGGGCGTGCCGCTCATCGTCCACAATCAAGTGACCGGATTGCTGGCGATAGACAGCGCCAAACCCCATCACTTCACCCGCGAGCATGTCCAGATGGCGGCTGCTTTTGCTGACCAGGTGGCCATTGCGCTCGAAAATGCGCACTTATTCGGTTCCACCCAAAAGCAGTCCAGACGACAGGCAGCACTATTACAGCTCAGCGCTGACCTCGCCGTGGCGCTGGATGAACAAGATATTTGTAAACGCGCCGTGCATCATTTACATGATATGTTAGGCTTCGATTATGTGGCTGTGTTTCTGGCGGCTGAGGATAGCGGCGATCGCGTGCTGCAAGTCGGTATAGGCTTGCCTGATCAACTTATTCCAGAGCGCATGCCACCCGGTCGAGGCTTGAGTGAGCGTCCTTTGTTGGACGGGCAATTGCATTACACGCCGGATGTAACCCAGGAATCAAGCTATATTCCTGGCATTAATGGTTCCGAGGTGGACGTACCCATCCGAATCGGGGAAGAGGTGAAGGGTGTCCTTATCGTTGAAAGTGCTCGACTGCACGCATTCAGCCAGAATGACTGTGACGTGCTCAATACGGCTGCCAACATTGTCGGTCTGGCGCTTACACGCGCATGGATCTTCACGACCGAGCACAGGCAATTTGACGAATTGGCCGTTATGCACGCCACCGCCATGGCAATGACTGAGGCCAAGGATGTTGATGAATTGCTCGAACGCATCACCCAACTGATCGGCGAAAAACTGTTCCCGGATAATTTTGGCATCTTGCTTCTGGATGAGACGGCCAATGTGCTTCACCTGCATTCGACTTATCGCCTGGGCATCCATGCGGAACAATTCTCGGTTCCAGTGG
>Ga0210054_1004617_pt1 | contig 9991 bp, 9 predicted proteins | sample CryGeymeta201516_FD_185470 | JGI IMG/M metagenome (GOLD analysis project Ga0210054, IMG submission 185470) | Groundwater microbial communities from Crystal Geyser aquifers in Utah, USA - Crystal Geyser metaG 2015-16 (SPAdes) (version 2) | ecosystem: Environmental > Aquatic > Deep subsurface >...
TCCAATCCCAGGTAATCTTTCAAGAAATCGAGCAACCTCATCTTTTTCAAATACTTGTTTTAAATCAACACTTGTCTTTTTAATTTCCTCTTCTAAAAATGACAGTGTTTCCAAATACCGTTTTAATACCGGTGTTGTATATTCTCCAAGTTCTAAAGAATTTAAAAATTCTTTACCTCTTTTACCAAAAAGGTCGGAAAACTTTTCGTCTTCACGAATGTTGTATTTATGTAAAAGTGAATGGATCTTGTTTTTTACTTGAGTCTTTAAGCCGACGAGTGATGCTCGAGATCGAAGTACTTCTTTAACTTCCCGTAGTGGCTTAGGACAAAAGTAAGCGGTTGGTATCATATCAGCTCTAAGTAATCTCGCCAATATTAAAGAATCAACTTTATCAGTTTTAATCTGGCTACTTGCTATGGCTTTGACTTTCTGTGGATGAGCTAACACAACCTCTATTTTACGAGATTGTAAGTAATCTGCCAACCATCCCCAGGAAAAGGTCGCTTCAATGACTGCTTTTGATGGTTCATCAAAATTGTTAAAGTGCCGGTTTAATACTTCCTCCCGATTATCAATCTTTACTCTTTCTTTTATTTCTCCGCCTTCTCCAAGAACCGTGACTTGGGAAAACTTTTTATGTAAATCTATTCCTATGTAATTCATAGGTTGTCCCTCCTTTAAAGATAATAACTGGTAATAATTACCCTTTATTATCCCACTTTACGGGACAACTGATTTATCATAGCATCATATTAATTTTATTATTAACCCCTAACGTAGTCCCGACTTTTTCGGGACAAACTGGGGTCATATTTTTAGTATAGCAAAAAATAAGTATTGACATTTAGAAAAAATCGGTAATAATGTTGATTATTCGTCTACCTGCCGACAGGCAGGAAAAACATGAGAAAAACGAAGAAGAAGGTCTTAAGAAAACCTCCTAAAAAAAGCTCTCGAAAAAAAAGATCTATCAGATTAAGTAAGAGACAATTAGTTATCTATATCTATAATGTTGTTGAAGATGAATGGTCTTTTCTTTCTTCAATCCAGCCGATAGACAAAAGATTTGAAATGATTAATGATTGTAATTCTTCCTCGGAATGTTACCTCTTTGCTAACGCTGAAGAAAACGAGTTTATTTATATTTCACCTATAGAAATATCTACTTATTTTAAGAATTATTTTCAATCCATAACCACTAACAAAAAAGTTGATATCTATGTTCCCCAAAAAAGAACGGGCTTAATTTGTAAAGACTTGTATACAGATAAACAGTTATTTGGGGATTTGGTTCAAAAGGCCAAGAAATATAAAAAGATAAAATTAGTAAGTTACGCGACATCGCCAGAATTTTTAGAATTAAAAGAAAGAATGATACAACTCGGTTTGAATGTTTATACCCCAGAAGCTCCCAATATTGAGAACGCCTGGACGGTTAATTTTTTTGGCAGTAAATCGGGGATAAGGCAGTTAGCTCAACAGAGTCGGGCGATTGAACCTGATTTTATAATGCCTGACGGTGTTATCTGTGTTGGTAAGCTAGACGCAGCCAAAATTGCCGCTAATATTTATATAAGGGAAAAAGGAGTTGTTTTAAAAACAAATAAAGGTTCAGGAGGACATGGAGTATTAATTTTCCGTGAAGGAGAACTGCCTCGAGATTACAAATCATGCGAAAAAAGAATCTATGAGCTTTTAAGCGAGGATGGATATTGGGAAAGATTTCCGATTATTATTGAAGAACTAATAAATGTTAACTACCTGGCTTTTGGGGCATATCCAAACATTGAGTTTAAGATTCTTAGAAATGGAAAAATTGAAATGCTATATTACTGTGTCATGATGGTAACAAAAGAAGGTACGTATTATGGTTTGGATATCCATGAAGATGTGGTAAACGAAAGAATGGCGGCAAGAATTACCGACACAGGGTACTTTATCGCTGAAAAATACGCCGAAGAAGGATATCGGGGCCACTTTGACATCGACATGATTGCCGGTAAAAACAGCCATATCTATGTTTGCGAATCAAATACGAGAAATACCGGAGGCACTGATATTTATAAATTGGTGTACGATCTTTACGGTGAGGACTTTTTTTCCGATGTCTATGTCCTCAACAGAAATGATTATAAATTCAAATCGCAAACAATTACGACATTTGAAAAAGTATTAGACGTAATTAAGCCAATCGTTTATGACAAAAAAAAGAAAGAAGGGGTGGTGATTTCATCGGCGGCTGCAATTAAAGAAAAACAATTACTTTATACGGTTTTGGGGAAAAACAAAAAAAGAGCTTATCAGTTGCAGCAAGACCTCTTCGAATTACTTGCCAAGATTAATTAATCACACTTTTTTATGAAAACTATTGCCTTTCTTTATAATGTCCGTCATCAGTATCCAGACCCAAAAGATTATCGGGATCAATTACAGGGAGATTTTGATGATCCAATTACGATAAAATGGCAGATTAAACATCTAAGAAATTTAGGCTTTAAGATTTTTCCTATCGAAGTCGACGAAAAAGCCTATCTAAAACTTTATCGGTTAAAAAGCAAAATAGACCTAGTTTTCAATATTGCTGAAGGTCTTCATGGAAATGATCGGGAACTTCAGATCCCCGCCATGTTAGAGATGCTCAAAATTCCTTATACCGGATCGTCTCCGTTGACTCACGCGTTTTCTCTTAACAAAGCAAAAGCCAAGGAAATTTTTATCGCTAATGGGATTCCTACTCCCCTATTTCAAGTTTTTGAATCTGAGAAGGATAGTTTGGACAAAGTCTTGAAATTTCCTTTAATCGTTAAACCGGTTGCTGAAGGAAGTTCAATGGGGATTACAAACAAAAGTGTAGTTTATAATGAAGTCTCTCTCAAAAAGCAAGTAAAAAAAATAATCAGTATCTTTAATGAGCCGGCAATTGTCGAACCTTTTCTTGACGGCAGAGAATTTTCTGTTTCCATGCTTGGTAATCCTCCGGAAATTTTGCCGATAATAGAATCTAACCATAAAATTTTGCCGAAAAAATATCAATCGATTGATTCTCTGGAAGTAAAATGGTATTTTGAAGATAATCATCTCGATTACCTTATATGTCCGGCAAAAATCGACAAAAATTTATATAGGAAAATAAAAAAAATTTGCTTCAAAATCTGGAAGGCGCTTGGGGTATTGGATTGGTGTCGGATTGATATCAGGTGCGATAAAAAAGATAGACCTTATGTTTTAGAGATTAATTCTCCAGCTGGTATTGTACCTCCTGAGGCGTCAATGTCTTCTTATTTTCCTTTAGCTGGAAGAGTTGCAGGGATTAAGTATGAGGAACTTCTTCTTAGAATCATTAAAATAGCTGCCAAAAGATACGGAATAAAAATTTAATAGTGGACTTTGAGTTCGTTCTTTCGAACCCAACTATAGATGATTTTATCAAATCTTTGAGCAATTTGTTGCAAATATTGAAACCTCTTAATTTAACTGACAATATTTAAGCTGAAGTTTTTATTCGATTACGAATATTCTTTTTCGGACTATAAAAAAAGCCGCCGGTATAAAGATTACTCTTCACACCAGCGGCTAATTGCAAACTATTAATTTTGGTCTTTAACATTCCAGACATAAAGATTAAATAGTTTTACGTACTCAGAATTTTCTTCACTCGTGGGTCTAATCTCTGTTTTACCGAGGTAATACCCCATGATTTTTCTTCTCAACTGATAATATCGCGATAATTGATTGTTACTCATAGAATTAAAATTAAATTTGTAATAATCAGATTAAGGATTTTTCCTTGAAACTGATAAACGAATTACTGCTAACCACTATATGGTCCAGTAACTCAATCCCTAATATCTCACCCGCCTTAACCAAACGTTTCGTAAGGCTAATATCATCATCCGACGGATTTGCTTCACCTGACGGGTGATTGTGGGCAATAATGATGATTTGAGCTGACCGTTCACCAACTGCTCGGGTAAATACTTCTTGGGGATGAACCAGACTGGAATTTAAGGTCCCTAAACTCACCAGTTCAAGTAACTTGATCCTGTTCCGGCAGTCAAGGTGAAATACCCAGAAATGCTCTTTATCCTGGTCAACCTTATCTTCACTCCTCAGACAATCAGTTAAGATCTCTTTTAATCTTTCCGAAATCTTGATAATCATGTAATTAAAATTCTTGCTAAAATAATAATGTGCAAAAGTTCGCGAGAATTTAGCACTGGGATCAAATAGCAATATTTGTGTCCCGTTGGTGAGGATCTAATCCATCCTCACCTTTTTTTATCTTCAACCAATAAAGCATCTGACTGTTTTTCAAGATCTTTTTCCAACTCTTCGCGTAATCTTGAAATTTCAGCAACTATTTCTCGTAATTTATCCATTGTCACCACCTCCTTTCAAACTGGTTTCGAATAACTTGTCACGTCTTTTGATGAAATCTGGAGATCTCAAGTAGGCTCTAAAACGGTTCAGCTCAACCCACTCCGGCTCTTACTTCCTGTGTGAAAATCTGGCAACGAGGAAAACCACCACCGGAAGAATAATCATATCAGCCAAAATAGTCTCTAACATAAGTTCTTTGAAAGACAGAAAACTGATAATCAATAGACAATCTGTTCTGTCCTTCAAAAACGGGGTAAAGGGCTAAAAAAAGGTAGCCCGCCATCTTCATTATTCGGCGGGTGGTTGTCAAGAAATCCCGACTCTTTTATAAGGATAGCTCGGAGACTATCAGAAAAATCGTGTCAGCCTTAAAATTAAAACGACGAAGTCGTAAATTATAATACGATTTTTCTATAGGCGTAGAGCGGTTCTTGACAAACCTTTTTTGCCCTTATAATTGGAATCAAGGACAGAACAAATAAACTTTAAGAAGACTGCCGTCTATAAAACTTTATGTATTCTTCTCTTGTTTTTTCTTTTGTAGTTGGTTAGTGCGGTGCTGCGTTTCCACACCGTTCACGAAGGCTCGACAAAAGACTTATAAAATCGTGAACGGAATTCTCTTATTAGTGGAAACGCAGATAATCGCAAGTGATTTTTTGCTTATCAAAAAATCACTTATATTGTGAGGGCTGATTACTTGCCCGAACAAAACCCGCCGACTGTGCCCTTCCGTAGCCGAAGGCGAAGGAGGGAGGCGGGCAATAAACAAACAACTAGCAAGCACACAGACGATAGCCTATTAGAAGAAAAAAACAATGTAGTGTGGTTTTTCTTATTATTGACTAACTGTAAGAAGGCACGGCAGTGATGGGCTTGCAACAAGCGGAATGATTTGCTTTTTAGTTTATCTCTGGGTGATGTTCGGGTTCATTTGATCACACCGCTTATACCAATAAATAACCTTAAACCGAATACGTTAGTTGTTTAAATATTGTTGCCCCGACAGATAGCGATTGAGAATTTACCCAACTTTACGAGGGGCAACTATCAACTTATAGCCTAACAACAGCTTTCTATTGGTATTGACTTTGGGCTAGAAGTAAAGTATATTAATGTCATAAACGCCTCGTCCATGCGCAAGCCCGACGAGGTTTTTTTTGTTATACTTATTTCATGAGCAATATAGTTTTGTTTATTGATGGCGAAAACTTCCTTCATAAAGTAGAGGATGTCTTAAGGAAAGAAAAGGTAAATATCAAAAAAGGAGATTTATCAAAAATTGATCTTAATTATCTTCTCAATAAAGCTTTGGAGAAATATAAGATCACGAGAAAAATCTTTTATGCGGCCAAACTTCATTTTCACCCCAAAACCAAAGACAAATCAATTGAGCTTATTTTGTTTCAACGCTATCTTAAAACCAACTTACAGAAACAAGGTTTTGAATTTTTGATTGCCGGTAATGTTCGCGGTCAGGAAGTGACTGTCGATCACAAAACAAAGGTGCTATTCCGCGAAAAAGGTGTCGATGTCAAAATTGCCGTTGACTTAGTGGCAATGGCTGCGGATAAAAAAATTAAAACGGCTATTTTATGCAGTTCTGACTCTGATCTTCAACCGGCTGTCCAGGAAGCAAGAAAAAGAGGAATTGAAGTTATTTACTTGGGGTTTGGTTTTCAACCAAACAAAGGTTTAATGTATACAACTAATGAAACTGTACTTTTTAGGGATCTAGAAATTCTCAAAGCTTGCGGAGTAAAGTAATTTCTCCATATGCAGTCTGCCAATTCTCCATGACAATTGTGGCCAGTCTTCACCGGTTATTGGCCATTACCGGATTTGGATTGAATAGGTTTCGCGGCTAGTTAGAGGCAAGATAAATATTTGCTATTTTAACTCTATTGTTATTGGGTAATGATCTGATGCTTTTTTCGTAATATTATTTTTTATTACGAAATAATCCTTTAAATGATTTAATAAAGATTTTGATAGGAAAATGTAATCCAGTCGCATGTTTGAATGCGCTGAATATTCATTAATAGATGTTGGTGCCGTATAATCTTTATTTTTCTTCATTTCAAAAGCAGAATCATAGTAGCCAACTGACATGATTTTATTAATCGCGTCAAAGCGAAACTTCCCACTGGTTGTAAACTTTTTTATTTGCATATCATTAAATGTTTTTATTATTTTTGAATCGTAGCCGTCGTATTTTGATAAAGAATTCATATCACCCATAAGGATCTTATTTACATATTTTTTCTGAAATTTAGTAATTAAATCTATTTCTGGATGTCTTAAATCTTCGGTATAAGGTGTTAGATGTAGACTGGCGATAGTTAGCTCACCTATTTCTGTTTTAATTCTGGTGACTAAACAAGCTCTTGCTAATGGTTGAAGTTTATGTATTTCGAGAAATGGATATTTTGAAAAGACCGCAACGTGATAATCATACTCACCGGACAAAGCGATATCAAAATATGGAAAATCTAACTCTTTTGCAACTTTATCAAGAATTTCATTATTGTTAGAAGCGAACGTATTAGCCTCGTTTATAGTCAAATAATCTGGTGACTCTGATTTTATGGCTTTAATAACAAGTGGCAAAGTATCCTTAGCACCATTAAGTATGTTGTAAGACATTAATTTCATAGTTTAAAAATAGAGTCTAAGATGGATTAAATCTTCTTTTAATTTATTGGGTGTAGTAAAAAGAATTGTTATCATGCCTAATTTTTTTGCCGGTTCAAGCATCTTTGGTTTGTCGTCAATAAAAACGGTTTCTTGTGGAAGTGTCTTAGTCTTTTCTAAAGCATATTGATAAATCTTTGGATCAGGTTTTCTTACTCCGACTTTATGAGAAAAAATGCCATCTGTAAAAAGCGAAATGAAATGAAATCTTTCATCTAATTTATCCACTCTTTCTTTAACATTATCTGAAAGATAATAAACTTTATAATTTGTTGCTAATTTCGAAATAATTTCTTTTGTTTCGGAAATAAGTTCATATCTGTTAATCCATTCTTTTTCAAGTTCATCAGAAGACTCTTTCAAGTTTAATTTTTCTTTAACATGCTTCCAGAATTCATCTCTGGAGATTTTTGCTTCGCGATATTGACTACCGATATTACCATCGATAATTTCTTTTACATTATCCTCATTAAGACTATATTGACTGCTTATGTATGAGATGAACTTTTTAGTACCATTAGTGAAAAGCACTCCGCCGAGATCAAATAAAAATGCTTTTATCATAAAAAATCAAACAGAAAAATAATTGAAAATATCTAAAATTCCATTTTCATCTACTGATTTTCCAACAAATGACTTTTCTTTTCCTTTTGAACAAACTAGCTTTTTAAGCTCGTCACTTGCATTTCCCATCGCTCCACCATATCCGCAAGATTCTATAAACTGCCAATCACTCGAACTATCTCCAACTCCCAACATTTCTTCAGGTTTAACCCCAATACTATTGGCAATTTCTAAAGCAGCTTGTTTTTTTGATATTCCTTTAGCGGTAATTATTCCAAATAAATGTGGTAGAGCGATTGGATGAATTCCCCAACTCAATGTTAGATCATTTTTGAACGGTTCGAATAACTCAGTTAAACATTTTTTATCATCTTCATTTTTGGCGATCGGCATTATTTTTACAATATCCTGTTTTTGAACTTCATCAATTAATGAGGAAACGACATGAGGATCTCTTTGAAGAATATGAATATGAGTTTTAGTCAATTCAGATTTTTGGCTTTCCTGGATAAAATATTCATTTACAGAATAAAATTCTGTATATACTGCGTTGTCTAAATATTGCTTAATTACTTTTTTGCATTGCTCTTTATTAATAACATGTTTTTTGAGAATAAGATTATCAATTGGATCAATTACCGCTCCGCCTCCATTGGTGATATGAAGATTGTTTAATCCGGCATCATCAATTATTTTTTGAATTGAATAATGGGGTTTTGCAGTACAAAGACTAATGGAGATTCCTTTTTGTCTTATTTTTTTTAATCTATTAATAACATCAGGATGAGGGTAAGGGGAATTAAATCCGATTTTTTCTCCAACAATTACTCCATCAACATCAAGAATAATTGCTTTAATCATGTAGATTTGTTTTTAAACCAATTAACTAATATTATTGTTACTTCTTCCTTAAAGGGACCCGGTTTTATACTATGCGGGGCATTTTTTATAACAATATGAGTTAATTTACTTTTATCTTTGACTGCATTAATATAATTTTGAATTATTGGATGAGGAACTATAGTCTTTTTCAGACTCAATAATCAAAATATTTCCATCATATTCATGTAAAGCTTGTAAAGCAAAAGTTTCGTTATATTTCTTTGGGATCACTCGCCATTTAAAAACATTGGGATTTTCTCCAGCATTTCCCATCTTTGGTTTTTCAAACGTATCATTGGCATAGTCCGCAGGTACTCTCAAGACTAGATTTTTTACTTTTCTTTTTGCAGTAAGCATCGAGCTTAAATAACCACCAAAACTACTACTTACAATACTGACATTTTCTTTATCTACTCCTTTAATAGAAGAAAAATAATCATAAGCTGTAATGCAATCTTTTAAAAATTCTTTTAGGGTTGCAATATTGATATTTCCTTCGCTTATTCCATGACCTCTCATGTCAAAAACCATTACAATAAAACCTAATTTTATTAGTGCTTCTGCGTACTGGAAACTTCTTTTCTTTTCGCTTGTCCAACCATGGATAAAAAGAATAGAAGGATTTTTATCCAATATTTTTTCGGGATAAAAGATATCTCCTCTCAGAGTTAACCCATCGACAGTGAATTCTATATTTTTCATAGATAGGTAACTAAATTTGTAAATATTATTTTTTATTAAAATAATTCATTAAGTTATCAATAACTTTTTGTCCTAATCTTACTTTTGTTTCCCGTGTATGACCAGCGATTACTTTCGGGAAAATTACATTGGATAAATCCTTAAAAGATTGATAATACCCATCTCCAGCTGAATAATTAAATAAGGCAAAGTTTTCTTTTTTAGTTATCTACTCAATAAATGCTTGTTTATCTAAAGCTTCGCCTGAACTTAAATACATCAACACGGAATTAGGTTTAATAATTTCAAACTCTGGTTTTCCTAAAACCTTAACATTAGTTGGCGTGCTAATAGCAGCAACATCATTATTTTGTAACAGAGTTTTCAAATCCATATATTCAAGCCCACGTTTTTCCCAATCAGATTTACGATGTGAGCTAAAATAAAAAACTTTCATCTTAAAACCTAACGCTAAATTTGCAATTGCTTTACCTAATGCACCTAAACCGATAATGCCGATCGATTTACCCATAATCTCTGTAGGCATTTTTTGCCACTGATATTTTCCTACGCCTCTTGCCAACATAAGAAGCAACATAAACATATATTCGGCTGCCGGTTCATCTCCATAATCAATAACATTACTAAAAACAATCTTATGTTTTTTTATAGCTTGAAAATCTATATTGGCAGTTGAAGTACCACATAGACCAACATATTTTACTGTCGGACAAGCTGTTAAATAGCTTTCTGTAATTTTCCCTAATATACTAACTAAAACTGCTTC
>Ga0210054_1004636_pt1 | contig 9961 bp, 10 predicted proteins | sample CryGeymeta201516_FD_185470 | JGI IMG/M metagenome (GOLD analysis project Ga0210054, IMG submission 185470) | Groundwater microbial communities from Crystal Geyser aquifers in Utah, USA - Crystal Geyser metaG 2015-16 (SPAdes) (version 2) | ecosystem: Environmental > Aquatic > Deep subsurface >...
GCGGCGCGAGGCCACCCTTGTTCTGCGGGGTCACGCGTTGCCGCGTGGTCCCGATCTATCTGTGTCGCATCAGAGCCAGTAGACCCGGATGCGTTCGTCGAAGTCGGCGTTCCATTCGGGCGCATCGTGGCGCGCGAAGCCGGGCATCGCGTCCGAGTTCAGCTGATCCTTGGTGACGGCGACGACATAGCCTTCGCGGTCGGTGTCGTAGGTCAGCCGGTTCCACGGCAGCGGGTAGAAATCCTCTCCCATGCCGAACAGGCCGCCGAAGCTCATCACGGCATAACGGACCTGGCCGTCATACTTGCCGATCATCATATGGTGGATCGAGCCGAGCTTTTCGCCTTCGCCATTGTATACGCGGGTTCCTTCGACCTTGTCCGAAGAAATGAGGGCGCGGGTTTCGTCGCGCTCGATCAAGTTCTTTTCGCTGGCGAACTCGTTGTCGGGCATGTTCTTGGTCTTGTCCTGGGTCTGAATAGTCATCTGTGGGCATTCTCCTTCGCGGGGCTTGCGGTTGCTGTATGCTCTATTAACGGGCGGGACGCGGCGATTGTTCCGGTATTTCCGGGGTTTTCCCACGAATGGGCCGCGTCGGCGGGCGCGTCAGCGCGCCGGCTCCCCCTTGCCGTTCCGGGGAGGAATTAGGGTCGCGCAACGCGGTGCCCGATGCCGCGTGTCACTCCTCCGCGGGCACGTAGAGGTCGCCGCCGTCGCGGTATTTTTCGGCCATCTCTGCCATGCCCTTGAGCGCGGCGGCCTTGCTCGCGGCGGCGGTTTCGGCGCCGGTCGGGCCGGTGGCGATGAAGCCTTCGATGCCCTGGTTCTGTTTCGAGGCGAAATCGCGCACTTCCTGGCTGATCGCCATGCTGCAGAATTTTGGCCCGCACATCGAGCAGAAGTGCGCGGTCTTGGCGCCTTCTGCCGGCAGCGTCTGGTCGTGGAATTCCTCCGCCGTGTCGGGATCGAGGCTGAGGTTGAACTGGTCGCGCCAGCGGAATTCGAAGCGCGCCTTGCTGAGCGCGTCGTCGCGCATCTGCGCGGCGGGGTGGCCCTTGGCGAGATCGGCGGCGTGCGCGGCGAGCTTGTAGGTGACGACGCCGACCTTGACGTCGTCGCGGTCGGGGAGGCCGAGATGCTCCTTGGGGGTGACGTAACAGAGCATCGCGGTGCCGTACCAGCCGATCTGCGCGGCGCCGATGCCGCTGGTGATATGGTCGTAGCCGGGCGCGATGTCGGTGGTCAGTGGTCCGAGCGTGTAGAACGGCGCCTCGCCGCAGACCTCGAGCTGTTTTTCCATGTTCTCCCTGATCTTGTGCATCGGCACGTGGCCGGGGCCTTCGATCATCACCTGGACGTCGGACTTCCACGCGCGGTGGGTGAGTTCGCCCAGCGTGTAGAGCTCGGCGAACTGCGCCTCGTCATTGGCATCGGCGATGCTGCCGGGACGCAGCCCGTCGCCGAGCGAATAGGCGACGTCGTACGCCTTCATGATCTCGGTGATCTCGTCGAAGCGCTCGTAGAGGAAGCTCTCCTTGTGATGCGCGAGGCACCATTTGGCCATGATCGAGCCGCCGCGGCTGACGATGCCGGTGACGCGTTTCGCCGCCATCGGGACGTAGCCCAGGCGCACGCCGGCGTGGATCGTGAAATAATCGACGCCCTGCTCGGCCTGCTCGATCAGCGTGTCGGCGAAAATCTCCCACGTCAGATCCTCGGCCACCCCGCCGACCTTTTCGAGCGCCTGGTAGATCGGGACGGTGCCGATCGGCACGGGGCTGTTGCGGATGATCCATTCGCGCGTGTCGTGGATGTTGCGGCCGGTCGACAGGTCCATGACGGTGTCGGCGCCCCAGCGCGTCGACCAGACCATCTTGTCGACTTCGGCCGCGACGTCGGAGGCGACCGCGCTGTTGCCGATATTGGCGTTGATCTTGACGAGGAAGTTGCGGCCGATCGCCATCGGTTCGGATTCGGGATGGTTGATGTTCGACGGGATGATCGCGCGGCCGCGCGCGACCTCGGAGCGGACGAATTCGGGGGTGACGTAATCGGGGATCGACGCGCCGAAGCTTTCGCCGTCGCGGGCATAGTGCGCGCGGCGGTCGCGGCCGAGATTCTCGCGCTCGGCGACGTACTCCATCTCGGGCGTGACGATGCCGCGGCGGGCATAATGCATCTGGCTGACATTGTGGCCGGGCTTCGCGCGCAGCACGCGCTTGGCGACGTTGGGGAATTGCGGCACGCCGCCCGAGCGGTCGGGTCCCGAAAGGCCGTTATCCTCGGGCCGGACCTCGCGCGGGGCGACCTCCTCGACATCGCCGCGACCGACGATCCAGTCGCGGCGCAGCGGCGGCAGGCCGCGCTCGATCGCGATGCTCGCGGCGGGGTCGGTATAGGGGCCGCTGGTGTCGTAGACGCGCAAGCTCGGCTCGCCCGAACTGAGTTCGAGGTCGATCTCGCGCATCGCGACGCGGATGCCGCTGCCCGATTTGGCCGCGACATGGACCTTGCGGCTGCCGCGGATCGGGCCGGTGGTGACGCCGATCGGGGCGCCCTGTTCAATGCGGGAATCGATATCGGCCATAGGTGCGCTCCAAATAAGTCGGAGCGGGAAACGGAGTGCGGGCGTGCGGTCCGTTCCCTCCCTCCGCCCGTATTACCGGGATCAGGTTCGACGGGTCGCGGACTATTCCGCTCTCAACCGGCAATTGCGTGCGCGGCTCCCCGGGGATCGATGGACAATAGGGCGAGGTGTTCGCATAGTCCAGCAATGGACATATCCGAAGACGAACGCGCCGCGATGCGTGCGCGGTTGCGCGCCGCCCCCTCGCCCGCCAAGCGCGGCGGCATGGCGCTGACCTTTCTCGCGCTGATGCTGTTCGCATCGCCGCAACTGACCGGGCGCAGCGAAATCGGCGGGCTGGCGACCGCGACGCTCGGCTGGATCGCGCTCGCCGCCGGCTGGGTGCTGCTGATCGCCGGGATCGTCATCCGCGCGCGACGCTTTCGCGCGATCGCGCGCGGCGAACCTTAGAAACTGTAGGCGAGACCCCCGCCGACGATCCACTGGCTGGCATCGCCGACCTGGCTGGTCAGCGGCGTGCGCCTGGCATCGCCCGCGAGGCGCGAATAGCCCGCCAGCGCGAAGGCGCTGAGGCCGCCGTTGAGCAGGTTGCCGTCGAAATCATAGGCGCCGAGCAGCGTCGGGCCGTAGCTTTTGAGCCCGCCCTTCGCCTGGAAGACCGGCAGGCCGCTGGCGAGCGCACCCGCCGGCGAAACCGAGAAATAATAATCGGCATATTTGTCGTCGACGAATTCGCCCGAGAACGACAGGACGACGGCGGCGCCGCGGCTGACGGGGGTGAAATAGCTGATCCCCGGGGCGATCACCTGCCCCTTGTGCGCGCCGGCGATATCGTAGCGCAGGTCGCTCGACAGCGTCAGCGCATCGTAATCGCTGAGCAGCTTGTAGACGGTGACGCCGGCATTGGCGCCGATTTCGACCGCGGCGTCGAGTTCGCCGAGCGCGGCGACCTGCGGATCCTTGATCTTGCCGGTGCGATTGGCGCGATAGCGGATGACGGGGCCGAACGAGAAACCGATCTTGGGATCCTCGGCGTCGGGAATGAGGTCGAGCGCGAGACCGCCGGGGCGCGGCGATATTTCGACGCCGCCGAGCTTGCCGCGGATCAGCGGCGCGGGGAAGATCTCGTATTCGTCGGCGCCTTCATATTGCGCGCCATAGCCGATGCCGATGCCGAGCGTGATGTAATCGCCGTCGAAAATGCTGTCCTCGGGCGCGGCTTCGGCCTGGGCATGGGCGGCGACGGGCAAGACGGTAAGAGCGGCGGCCGAAGCCGCGGCGAGTGCGAAGCGCATAAATTTCCCCTGATGTTACGGATCGATAACGTTTGCCGACGCTATCGGTTGCACGCCGGCGGCGTCACAGCATGTATTTCATGCGGATCGCCTGGCGATTGGCCCCGGCGGAGAGATCGAACCGTGCCTCGCCGAATTTGGGCGGGCCGAAGCGAATGGCGGGATTGCGCGAGAAGCCGAAGCCTTCGCGCGGAATCATCAGCCGCTTGTCGAGCCGGCCGTTGCCGTTCTCGTCGTGGATCACCGAGACCGCATAGCCGCCCGGCGCGACGCCGCCGATGACGATCTGCGCGGCCCCGTCGATCGGGACGACCAGATGCCGCGCGGCGGCGTCGCCCTCGCAATCGGGGAAATGATCGCGGTCGGCGGTCAGGCACAGCAGCAGCTGCCCGCGATCGCTGCGCAGATTGTCGACCGCGATCGTCAGCGTCGCGAGCGGCGTCGCCCCCGACAGCAGCGCCAGCGCCGCGATCATCGTTGCCAGTCGCGCGATCGCCGTCATCGCCGCGCGCCCGCGAAGTCGCCCAGCCCATCGTCGGTCCCGCACAGCCGGTCCCAGAAACGGAAATAGAGGCCGTAATTGCATGCATAGCGGTCATGATGCCGCTGGTGATGGCTGGCGGTGATCAGCCATCGCCCCAGCCTGCCGTGCACCAGCGCGCGCGGGAACATCTCCCAGCCCATGTGATTGGTCACCCCCATCAGCGTCATGATCGTCAGCACGACGAGCAGGGCGCCGACATGGATCGGGATGACGAACACCAGTGCCGGGATCACGAATGCCCCGCTGAGCGCCTCGAGCGGATGAAAGCTCATCGCCGCCCAGGCGGTCGGCGGGCGGCTGGCATGGTGGACGGCATGGGCGACGCGGAACCAGCGCGGCCGGTGGAGCAGCCGGTGCGTCCAGTAGAACCAGCTGTCGTGCGCGAAGAGATAGGCGAGCACCGAAAGCGGCAACCACCACAGCGGCAAAGCCGCGGCGTCGGCATAGATGCGCGTCCAGCCGTGCTGCGCCCAGCCCCAGGCGACGATACCGGCGGGGATGCCGTAGATCGCCGCGCTGGCGAGGCTCCAGCCGATCTCGCGCCGCATCTGCGCGTCGAGCCCGGCATAGAGGCCGCGTGAGCGCAGCCGTGTCGCCAGCGCAAACCCGCCGCTGACCGCGAGATAGCGCGCGCCGACGATCGCGGTCATGGCAAGGGCGGAGGCGAGGATGGCGAGCGCGGGCTGCATCGTGCGGCCTTACGCCAATCGCCGGGGCGATAGAAGCGGCAAGGCGATTGAAGCGCTCGGGCGCCGCCGCTAGGACCGACGGCGATGAGCGCCCCGCAATCCTATGACCTGATCATCGCGGGCGGCGGGCTCGCCGGTGGCTTGGCGGCGCTCGCGTTGCGCCAGGCGCATCCGGCAATGAGGCTGGCGGTGGTCGAGGCGGGCGATACGCTGGGCGGCAACCATGTCTGGTCGTGCTTTTCGAGCGATCTCGACGCGGCGGCGCTGGCGCTGGTCGAGCCGCTGTTCGCCCATCGCTGGCAGAATCACGAGGTCGCCTTCCCCGCGCACCAGCGGCGGCTGTCGGGCGCCTATGCGTCGATCACCAGCGCGCATTTCGATGCCGTCCTGCGCGATGCGCTGGGCGAGCAGGCGATCCGGACCGGCGCGCCGATCGCCAGCGTCGAGGCGGCGTCGGTCGTGCTCGAAAACGGCACCCGGCTCGACGGCCCGGTGCTCGATTGCCGCGGCGCGGGCGACCTGTCGCTGCTGGCGTGCGGCTGGCAGAAATTCGTCGGGCGCACGCTCCGCCTGGCCGCCGGACACGATGTCGCGCAGCCGATGATCATGGATGCCGCCTTGGGCCAGATCGACGGCTATCGCTTCGTCTATCTGCTGCCGCTGTCGCCGCACGAGATCTTCGTCGAAGACACCTATTACAGCGACGCGCCCGCGCTCGACACCGCCACGCTGGCGGCGCGGATATCGGCCTATGCCGCGGGCAGAGGCTGGCCATCGCCCGAGGTCGTCCATGAGGAGAGCGGCGTCTTGCCGGTGGTGATGGCGGGCGACTTCGACGCCTATTGGGATAGCGGCGGGCGCGGCATCGCCAAGGGCGGCGTGCGCGCCGGGCTGTTCCATCCGCTGACAAGCTATTCGCTGCCCGAGGCGGCGCGCTTTGCGCTGGCGCTGGCCGACGCTTGGCCGCTGGCCGATGCCGCGGCGCTGCACGGCTGGACGCGCGATCATGCCAGGGCGCGCTGGCGCGCCAACGGCTTTTATCGCCTGCTCGCCAAACTGTTGTTCCGCGCCGCCGCGCCGAACGCGCGTTACAAGATCCTCGAACGCTTCTATCGCCTGCCCGAGCGGTTGATCGGGCGATTTTACGCCGGCCGGTCGACGCTGTTCGACAAAATCCGCATCCTTTCGGGCAAGCCGCCCGTACCCATAGCCAAGGCCGTCAAGGCGCTGATCGGAACACGCACGTGACCAACGGGAAAAAGACGATCGCCGTGATCGGCGCGGGTTTCGGCGGGCTGGCGCTCGCGATCCGGCTGCAGGCGGCGGGGCACGACGTGACCGTGATCGAGGCGCGCGACAGACCGGGCGGGCGCGCCTATTTCTGGGAGCGTGACGGGTTCGTCTTCGATGCCGGGCCGACCGTCATCACCGACCCGCCGTGCCTGGCCGAGCTGTGGGCGCTGACCGGGCACGACATGGCGGACGACATCGAGCTGATGCCGGTGATGCCGTTCTACCGGCTCAACTGGCCCGACGGGACCAACTTCGATTATTCGAACGACGAAGCCTCGCTGATGGCCGAGATCGCCAGGCTCAATCCCGACGATGTCGCCGGATACGAGAAATTCCTGACCTATTCGGCCGGGGTTTACGAGGAGGGCTATGAAAAGCTCGGCCACGTCGCCTTTCTCGATTTCAAGTCGATGATCGCCGCCGCGCCCAAGCTGATGAAATACCAGGCGTGGCGGTCGGTCTATTCGATCGTGTCGAGTTATGTGACCGACGAGCGGCTGCGCCAGGCGCTGAGCTTTCACACACTGCTCGTCGGCGGCAACCCGATGACGACGAGCGCGATCTACGCGCTGATCCACAAGCTCGAAAAGGACGGCGGCGTGTGGTTCGCGCGCGGCGGGACCAACCGGCTGGTCGCCGCGATGGTCACGCAGTTCGAACGGATCGGCGGCCGCATGCGCATCGGCGATCCGGTCTGGGACATCGAGACCGACGGCGACCGGGCGACGGGGGTGGCCTGCAAGAGCCGCTGGCGGATCGACGTCGATGCGGTCGTGTCGAACGGCGATATCGTCCACAGCTATCGCGACCTGCTGGGCACGTCGGCGCGCGGCAAGAAGGCCGCCAAGGCCCTGACGCGCAAATCCTATTCGCCGTCGCTGTTCGTCGTCCATTTCGGCGTGAAGGGCGAATTTCCCGAAATCCCGCACCACATGATCCTGTTCGGGCCGCGCTATCAAGGCCTGCTCGACGACATCTACCGCAAGGGCATATTGCCCGACGATTTCTCGCTCTATTTGCACCACCCGACGGTGACCGACCCGAGCATGGCGCCGCCGGGCCATTCGACCTTCTACGCGCTCGCCCCCGTCGCGCATCTCGGCAAGCTCGCCATCGACTGGGACGTCGAGGGGCCGAAACTGGAGAAACGCATCCTCGACGAGATCGCGGCGCGGCTGATTCCCGACCTCGACGATCGGATCGTCACCAAGTTCAGTTACACGCCGAAGGATTTCTCGGTCGATCTCAATGCCCATCTCGGCAGCGCGTTCAGCCTCGAGCCGACGCTGACGCAGAGCGCCTATTTCCGGGTCCACAACCGCGACGATGCGATCGGCAACCTTTACTTCGTCGGCGCGGGGACGCATCCGGGCGCCGGCATTCCCGGCGTCGTCGGCAGCGCCAAGGCAACCGCGCGGTTGATGCTGGAGGATTTGCAGTGACGACGATGAAACGCCTCGCGGTCTATTGCGGCTCGGCCTCGCCCGAGGACACCGCCTATATCGAAAACGCGCGCCTCGTCGGGCGCACGCTCGCCGAGCGGGGCATCGGCGTCGTCTATGGCGGCGGCCGGCTGGGGCTGATGGGCGCGGTCGCCGATGCCGCGCTGGCGGCGGGCGGCGAGGTGATCGGCGTGATCCCCGAGGCGCTGGTCAATGCCGAGGTCGCGCATCGCGGCTGCACCGAACTGCACACGGTCAAGGACATGCATGAGAGGAAGCGCATGTTCACCGACCTTTCCGACGGCTTCGTCACGTTGCCCGGCGGCGTCGGCACGATGGACGAGCTGTGGGAGGCGATCAGCTGGGCGCAACTGGGCTATCACGAAAAGCCCGTCGGCCTGCTCAACGTCGCGGGATTCTACGACGGGCTCGTCGCGTTTCGCGACACGATGATCGCGACCGGCTTCATCCGCCCGCAGCACGCCGGGATCATGGTCGTCGCCGACGCGATCGACGCGCTGCTGGCGAAGATGGCGGACTATACGCCGCACCAGACGATCTTCCGGATGACGGCCGACCAGTTGTGAGCGCGGCCTTTGCATTGAGCCGGGCTTGGCAAAGCCAATCCCTATGCGCGGCACCAGCCCGCTCCCCCTCCCGGCCACCCAACGGAATTGTACGCTATGGGTGGCCGGGAGGGGGAGCGGGCTGGTGCCGTCTCCGCCGTAAGGCGGAGAAGAACTCATGACCCCCGACACCGACCCCGTGTTGTTCGCCGAGGTGCGCGAGATCATCGCGCGCGGGTCGAAATCGTTCGCGCTGGCGAGCCAGCTGTTTTCCGACCCGATGCGCAGCCACGCGCATCTGCTCTACGCCTGGGCGCGGGCGTGCGACGACATCGTCGACGGGCAGGAACTGGGCGGGCCGATGAGCCATGTCGCCGACCCCAGGGACCGCGTCGCCGAGATCCGCGGCCAGACGCACCGCGCCTTTGCCGGCCACCGCGTCGAGGCGCTGCCGTTCCGCGCGATCGCCGCGGTCGCCGCCAACTGCCGCATCCCGCGTGCCTTCGCCGACGACGTGATCGACGGCTTCGCGCTCGATGCGCAGGACTGGCGCCCGCGCAGCGAGGCCGATTTGCTCAGATACTGCTACCACGTCGCCGGCGCGATCGGCTGCATGATGGCGATCATCATGGGCGTCGCGCCCGACGACGACGACACGCTCGACCGGGCGAGCGACCTTGGCATCGCCTTCCAGCTCGCCAATATCGCGCGCGACATCGAGGAGGATGCCGCCGCCGACCGCTGCTACCTGCCGCTCGAATGGCTCGTCGAGATGGACATCCCGCCGGGCGAGCACATGAAGCCGCAATATCGCGAGCGCCTGTCGGTGATGGCCAAATGGCTCGCCGAATATGCCGAGGAATATGCCGCCAGCGCGCGAATCGGCGCGGCGCGCCTGCCCTTCCGCGCGCGCTGGGCGGTGCTCGCGGCGACCGGCATCTATGGCGACATCGCGCGCGCGGTGCGCAAGCGCGGCGACCACGCCTGGGACCATCGCGTGACGACGAGCCGGCTCGCCAAGATCGGCTGGGTCGCGCGCGCGGCCTATGAGGCGGCGACCCCGCGCGCGCTCGCCCGCGACGGGATGCGCGACCGGTCGAAGCTGTGGACGCGGCCTAGGCACTAGCGGCCCAGAACGCCCCCTGCTAAGCGCGCGCGATGACCGACCTTCGCCACATCCGCAATTTTTCCATCATCGCGCATATCGACCATGGCAAGAGCACGCTCGCCGACCGGCTGATCCAGCAGACCGGCGGGCTGACCGAGCGCGAGATGACGAGCCAGGTGCTCGACAACATGGAGATCGAGCAGGAACGCGGGATCACGATCAAGGCGCAGACGGTGCGGCTCAATTACGTCGCGAACGACGGCGAGACGTACGAGCTCAACCTGATGGACACGCCGGGGCATGTCGATTTCGCCTATGAGGTCAGCCGTAGCCTCGCCGCGTGCGAGGGCGCGCTGCTGGTCGTCGACGCGGCGCAGGGGGTCGAGGCGCAGACGCTCGCCAACGTCTACCAGTCGATCGAGCACGACCACGAGATC
>Ga0210054_1004642_pt1 | contig 9958 bp, 6 predicted proteins | sample CryGeymeta201516_FD_185470 | JGI IMG/M metagenome (GOLD analysis project Ga0210054, IMG submission 185470) | Groundwater microbial communities from Crystal Geyser aquifers in Utah, USA - Crystal Geyser metaG 2015-16 (SPAdes) (version 2) | ecosystem: Environmental > Aquatic > Deep subsurface >...
GAATCTCCCGCATTCCTTCGTGACAACATCAAACCACTTCCCCGTCGCAACACTCGTGCATCGCAATTGCAAGTGCAAGAATTTCCTGCTGTCCAAAATTGTTCCACCTTGTTGCAGGACTTTGGACGGTCTGTCGTGGACCACTTTCCCAGCCAGGATCCTTTTTTGCCGTGGATACATGATTTCTTTCCTAGTACCGTTAAGAATGGAACCACCATGGTCATGCAATTTGTTGCACAAAATCGACGCAATTGTCAAACAGGAGAAGGCATGGAAGCCGTCATGCATTTTCTCAAGCCTCAGATTGCGCTCTTTCAACCCGTTCCGGTGATTGTGGTACAAGAAAAGAAGGAAGAAAACAATGGTCAAATTATAGATGCAGAACCAACCATTCGATTAGCCGACAGCATAAAGCATGCTACCGCCAAAGAAACACGCTTCATCTGTCGTTTTCACAATGCGTCCAATCATGCGTTTTATACCTTGTCAGACTTTCCCTTTAATTACGAATTTGTTTCGTGGAGAAAGCATCAAGCCATGATGGAAGAAGAATCGAGCAAGGCAGCAATCAACCAGAGTCCCTTTTGGGTTTCACAACTCTTATTTTCCTGTCCCATTCCACAGCAATTCCAATCTTTAGTGCGAAATCAAGGACACGTTATTGATGATCAAGCCATGCTGTGGGTGGATGTCGTGCCCATTCGCACTCCCCCTCGCTACAACAACAAGGAGGTTCTTTTAACAGAAGATCACATTGGAAAAGAGCTTGTACAACAACATGCTGGAAAGCTCTTTGATCTCGCTGCTGCTTACGGAACGAATCATACACTGCCATCTGTTTTAGACTCGGGTCGGTGGGCCAATCTTCCAATTTGTAGAAGTCCGTTGGCTCAAGCAGTCGCCGAAGATGAAAAGGGGCTGCAGTCAAAAACACTCAACACTAAGCTACCAATACCATTGAAACAGAAGGAGAATGCACCAGCTGACATTCAAACGAAAGTCCACAGACTTGTCGCATGTACTTGGACATCTGCCTCCTATCAGCGTCGAGGAAACGCCTTTACGGTTCGAGATAGTCGTGCGAGGTTGCGAGAATGGATTCTCTTCCATCAGCTCGTTGGGTTCGAGCACCTCTATGTTTACGACAACTCACCGATGCCACCAGAGGACAACGGAGATGGGGATCCTTCAGACTACCCAAATCTTCAGGCCGTAGCACGAGAGTTTCCTCCTGAAAGCGTGACGTATATCAGATGGCCTTGTACAATTTGTTCCAACAATCGGCCCATGCACAAGAACCCTGGAGACCGGAGTAGTCAATACGCGGCTGAAGCCAGCTGTCGAGAAAGGTTTGGCCCGTCAACAGAGTGGATGAGCTTTATTGACACTGACGAGTACTTGGTGCCAATGAAAAAGGACACGTGGAAAGATGTTTTAGATGATATGGAACAAAAGAATTTGAGCGTACTGAAGATGAGAAGCAGCCGAGGACTTCCGAGACACGATCTGATGGTGTCGCTCGCGAATCAACATAATTGCGACATTCCCCCCAAGCGCTCTGTCGCACTTCGAAAGCTACAAATGGAATCATGTCAGGAGCCAAGCAAGAGCGAAACGTTCTTGAAAGTTTACAATTGTGATTACATCAAACCACCGCGTCCAGACCGCTTTGCTAGGGCTATGAAGCAGCTGTTTCGACCCGATTACGTCAAGAGTCATTACGTACACTATTCAACCGTCACGCAAGACATTGCTCGGTTGCACAAGGACCAGCCTAACACTAACGCGAGTGATCCGCTGTGGGACTGGAAAGTGGCTGGTGACGACAAGGAAATCTTTCTCGACGAGATTGAGCAAGGCACATTGATTCATGCTCGTTCAGTTTTGCCTCACGAAACCATCTATCGAAGCGCCATGTGTCAATCCGAGTCCAAACACAAATGTTCTCTAGGCTTTGTCTGTCCCGACTCGACCGAATGGCTCGATGAAAAGGTAGTCACTGGTCTTGGTATCAATCCGTTCAAGGACGATAAGGGAAAGTACTGCAATTGCTGGATAAACTCTCACATTGAAAATTCGCTGGTACCAAGACTGGAACAGACCGTTCGCGAGCACAGCGAAAAGTTGAAGCTTCGGGTGATCACACCTGCGAAGGCTGTCGCATAAAATAAATTTCCCGCATCATGTTTGCCATGAAGAAGCTGCTAGCACAACAGGAAACATGTAAGGAAGTAAGGTCGGACAAGCTGAGATGTGCAGGGCTTAGAATTATTCCTCGTACATCCAATAATATTGGATTCCTGAGGACTACTAGTCTAAAATTAAATCGAATAGGGTAGACTAGACTACTACTCCATGTTTTATTCCAGCTGGAATAGAGTACTAGTACCATTTGGATCAATACGAATAGCCCGGGTAATTTCTTAGGGTACGCTCGTCGTCTGACTTCCTCGTCGCATGCGTCTTTGTTTCGTATGCCGTCACTATCTCTCTCTCTCTATGCACATCAAATAAGAACCAACAAAAATAATACAGTAATACTAAAAAATAAATGAGAATCGGATTTTCGATTTCCATTAAAAAAAATACTGTTTCCAATACCTTATGTTCCTTCCACTACCAATCTGCTAAGTTGAACCAATAGTAGAAAATGTTAACGAGCTGCAGATCCCCCTCTTCTCCAGCATCTGCAGCTAGCAGATACTGGTCATCATTCTCATTGGCTTTGCTGATAATATTATTGTCTTCCTCGCCAACAGCTGATTCCTATACATTATCATCAGGCTTTTCTATCGTTCGGACACTCCCTCAACGGCCACCACAACCTACATTGTTATCCATGCATCGACATTCACACATTCTTTTGTCTGACCGTACAAGGATACGACTCTCTTCCGAGATGACCATTAATGGTGTCGAATTGGTCGAGCAATATGATCCCAATGGCATCGAGCCCCAGACCAAGTCCATCACTGGCAGTATGGTGTACTTTGCGCAGTTCGTTGTGAGGACAATGGTTACCAATCGATTGAACAAGCAGAACATGTTATTCAACAAGATGAAGAAGCAACGAGGAAGCCGACGAAAGAATTTTTGGGAAGCTCTAACAAAACTCAACGAGCAGCGTAAGAATCTAGTTACGCTGGCCGGTTACAAGGCCCACATTGTCGTTCCGTCTTTTGCCTTTCTTTTATTGGGTGCTGTCATGACAAGTATAGTGCCACTGTACCAGTCGAAATGTATCCAGCTGGTGGCTACGCTGCATCCTGTCAAAAAGAATGTAGTAGAGGCCTTGATAGGACTGGTTGTATCCAGTACCCTGGCCTCTTTATTCACTGGATTGAGAGGCAGTTTGTTCTGGCTGGCAGGAAGCAGAGCCAACTACAATATTCGAGTCAAGCTACATAGGAATCTGCTGTTGCAAGAGGCTGCATTTTTTGATTCCAATGAAGTAGGATACTTGCTCTCGCGCCTCAACAATGATGTTAACAAAATTGGAAATGTGATTTCTTATCATATCAACGTCGTCTGTCGACAACTTGCGCAATTTATCTTTGGATCTGTCGTACTTTGGCGGATATCCAGAGAGCTCTCTCTGTATGCTTTTGCAGGAGTAGGTTTGGTGGCACTCTTGTCGGCAATTTACGGTGATTTTGCTCGTATGTTGGCCGAAAAGGTACAGGATGCATTTGCCGATTCCACGGCTGTCGCAGAAACATCGCTCTCAATGAGCGAAACAATCCGCTCCTTCAATGGTGTAGAAATCGACTCGAAAAAATATGAGGAGTCACAGGGCCTGGCTTTGGAATTGGAAGAGGTCCAAGCATTTGCCTATGGATCCCATAAATTTATCAGTGATACTCTGCAATCACTTATACATGCCGGATTGCTGTTGGCTTGTTGGACTCTGGGACGGTCGGGTGGACTTGAGGCAGGAGAATTAACAACCTTTATGTTCTACACCAATTTTGTTTTGGAATCATCCAATGAGGTAGGGGACCAGTGGGCAAAAATTCAGAGTGCTATTGGGGCTTCTACGAGTGTCTTTGATTTAATCCGGCGGATTCCTTCCATTCGTGATCCGCCCCGTCCAGTTGGATTCACCGACGAGTCATCACAAAATGATATTGTGCCAACTGCTCCACAAAAGTTAACTGTGGACGAAAAGGCTGTCTGGCAAATCAATGATGTGAATGGAGAAAAACAAAAGCCAATTATTGAGATGCGAAATATGACAGTGACGTACGGAGCCATGGCAAAGCCGGCTTTGGATTCTGTGAATTTGCAAGTATTTCCAGGCGATCGTGTTGCTATCGTCGGTCGGTCCGGAAGTGGTAAATCGAGCATGCTACGGACCATTCTTCGATTCTATGACCCCTCTTCCGGTTCAATCTCCCTTGGCGGCAAGGAGATGACAACCTTGACCAGAAAAGAAATCGCACAAACAGTCTCTGTCGTCGAACAGGAGCCCTCGCTTTTCCCCATGTCTCTCGTAGACAACGTTCTTTACGGCATCGACAAAGATAGCACTGACCCTGAAACAGGGGAGCCGTGCTACAGTGAAAAGTATCGCTCCGTTGTGTCAGACTCACTGCATCTTTGTGGACTACCAATTGAACCAGGAAATGACCTGGCTCTGGAATTGGATACAAGAGTCGGCGAAGGAGGCAGAACGCTTTCTGGTGGGCAGCGTCAAAGAGTAGCCATTGCCCGATCTCTTTGCAGATCGCCAGAGGTATTACTGCTTGATGAACCAACGTAAGTACTGAGATTGCCTTCCCACAACGCATTGTAGCTTGCCTCGATTTGGACAAACCTAACACAATTTTCTTCTTCTTTAACCGACAGTGCCGCGCTAGATTCGGATAGCGAGAAAAAAGTTGTTAAAGCTCTGCAACGGGCTCTTGCACACGCAGAAAGTATGGTGATGGTCACCCACCGTCTAGGCGTAGTGCGTGCTTTGAATGTCAACCGTGTCATTGTGATGGATCAAGGGCAAATTGTGGAGAGTGGGCACCCGGAGGAGCTACTCCGAAACACAAACGGATTGTACTTTAGCCTGGCGAGCGAACAGGGGATAACAGCATTGGGAGAGCCACGATAGCTTTCTGATGTCTAGACGTTACTACTAATACAGCAAGCGAGAAAATCCGTTTTACTTGAAATTTCTTTGCTTGCTATGTTACTACTATATGTATTACGCCATGTATGAATTGTAGCAAATGCAACCACAATCGCAGTTGATTCTTCCGCATTCAACTCCGACTTGCATTTGATCTTCTTCGATGAGTTCACAGAACCCCTCAGGAATAGATCCCGTCACAGAAGTGCTTTGGAGCGACAAATGCTCCAAGTTAGTCAGTGTTCCCAGATCTGGAAGCTCACCTCTGAGCATATTATTTTCGAGCCGCAGATAGGTTAAGTTGGTCAGTAATCCAAGTTCTGCAGGGATGCTTCCACTTAGCCTGTTGCCGAATAGCATCAGCCACTGCAATTGCGACAGTGAGCCAAGCTCAGACGGAATAGACCTTGACAAGTCATTGGACTCAAGCGACATAACGGAGAGGTTCGAACATCGTCCAATTTCGGAGGGAATTCTGTTTTGAAAGAATAAAATAAGACTTTTGTCAGATAATAATTTCAACAGCACGAACTGCCACTGCCGACACGACCACGCTACAAAGCAAAACTTACGGGCCTGTGAGCCAATTCCAAAACAGTAGCACTTGCTTCAGGTTTGGCAACTGTCCGACTTCTGACGGTATTTCGCCCTCCAAATTGTTTGAAAATACCCAAAGATGTTCTAGGCTTGCCATGTTTCCAATAGTTGTTGGTATGGTGCCGTCAAGATTGTTGGAGACAACGTCAAGCTCTATGAGCCGATCCAGTCGACCAATTTCGGAAAAAAGAAAACCCGAGAAGCTGTTCCATCCTAAAGAAAGCTTTTCAAGTTTGGTAAGCTGCCCCAACTCGCTCGGTATGGCAGCACGAAACTGATTCTTGTATAGCTCTAGCTCTAGCAATGCAGTGAGTCTACCAATTTGACTTGGGAGCAAACCAGAAAGTTTATTGACTTGCATGTGAAGTCCCTGTAAACTTCTCAAATTTCCAACCTCTTCCGGCAGCCATCCTGTGAACTCGTTATTGGAGAGTCGTAAAACTTCGAGTTGCGCCAATAGTCCCAACTCAGTGATAATTCGCTTGTCAAATTTATTGAACTCCATGTCCAATTGTGTCATTTTAGTCAACTTCCCAAACTCACTGGGGAGTTGTCCTGTTAAGTGATTGTCTGTAAGATTTAAAGATCGCAAATCATCCAACGAGTTCACAACAATACCGGGTAAGGTACCAACTAAATGGTTACTGGATAAATCCAGATGTGTCAGTGATGACAAAAGCCCAAGTTCTGCTGGAAGAGTTCCATTGAGTCCATTGTTTTTTAGGACAAGGCGATGGATTTTATCCGTCTCTCCACATGTATTGGACCACCATTGACATTCGTGTCGGTTGTGGTCGAGCCAAGTATCGTTCTTTGTCCAGTTGTCTCCATTTGTGGCAAAATATAGGACATAAAGCGCAAAGCGCTGCATCATGCGCTCCATTGAATAGCTGGTCCACACTGGATCCTGTTGGAGCACAAAAAAGGCTTTTGACTGAGGAGAAGTCGCATCGTTTTCAATTGCTTCCCATGTGTAGTCTGGCAAGTCCAAAACTTCATGCAGCGATAGATTTGACGCTACTGTATTTTGGACTGAAGGCTCAATTGTTTCTCTGGGCTGGGATGTGTTACTCTCTCCAGCAGTTGCTCCGGGAACTGCTGTCTCTGTGGTATTTGGCAGAGTATCAGGTAGCATTGTATCATCAACAGGGCTCGCTTGTGCATTATTTTTGCTGCTGGGGTCACTAGCACTAGTCTTGTCAATTTTCATGGCCGTGACTGCTATCCCGACGAACAATCCAATCAACAGAATCATGAAACCAGAAACACATATGGCTACTTTGAATCTCCAACTAGTACCCGCCTCTCTGGGCCGCCAAATGTTCTGCACGTCCTCTTTTTCTTTCATCATCGCTTTTCCATCGCAAGACTCACTCTCGGTGAGTGACAAAACTAGATTCTCCGTGTCAAAGGTTCCCTTTTTCTGAATCAAATCTTCCGCTTGATCACGCGATAGTACTTGATACAGGATCATCTGATCACCGCCTGCATGCTTGCTAAGATACGCCTTTTCTCCGATTTGGACCGTATTGTCAGTAAAGCTAATTGTGGACATGTTGACACTTTGTTGCTCGCTACTTTCTACCACACTCGGCACTTGACCTTGGCTGCCAAACGCATTGCTGCTACCGACTGCTGAGCCATTGGCGGCCTTGTTGGCGGTTGCTACTGGCGTCGCTACAGGAAATCCATTGGAGTCAACAGCCTTGACCAGAGGCAACGCCTTAGGACTGGGAGTCCCTGTTTCTGCGGCATCGGCCAAAATGTTTTCGTAGAACATGACTAGATCTTTGTCCGTTTTTTCGCTGCTGTTGCTACTTCCAGAGCGTTGCGATTGAGACTTGATACTATTAGCCTCGCTTTGGCTTCCTCCAAAGGGAATGGTTCGAGGTCGTATAGAAGATTGTGTGGACATGGTGAAGTTGTCCTTGTCGAGCAACGACGAATTAATACCATTGTTGTTCGCAGCGACCATGGGAACTTCCTGGTGTATGTTCCGTTTCTTCTCCGTCGTAGCATTGTAACAATTCTCAGGTTGGTCAGCTCCAATGTTGACTTCGGTAGAATCGGAAGAAGCGCTCACTATAGGATTATCTGCCAGAGATGGTAGCATTAACCGCATCGATGTAGCAGTAGCAGTATGGGTCTGCAAATACGGTGGGAGCGACTGCGAGGTTTTGCCATCCTCGCTATCATCATCTCTGGTCCTGTAAAGCGAAAAGCTGCGATTCATTGACATGTTTTGGTTCTGCAATTTTGTGCTTTTTTAAAGATGACTTATTAAAAAATTATTATGCTACTAGTCTCGTATGTGGTATCATTTGCATGTTTTAATTGAATGTGTAATGAAATTCAAAATGTTTTTGATGCCGATTCTGATTCTGGTGTGTATGTACCTATGCAACGACTCTTTTCTGGCTGGGTTCCTATTTTTAGAGAGGATAAAAAATTCATGGATGCACGCATGTCTGACATTTATAGACGCGCATTCGCTCTTCACTCAAATTGCGAGGGAACGAACCGAGCAAAACAAAATTGGCAGTGTTGCGCTCACACCTTTTAGAATGGCAAGCTACTATCCATTCAGCTCAGGAACTATCACGATCCGGCTCCTGTTGACTTTCTATGAAACTGGTAATTGACAACTCTCTGCTTCGGATAGCCCTATGTCGTGGATCTGAGCTGCAAGCATAGTGAATGAGAGCTAGCTGCTCGGCGCGGGGATTTGCTTGCCCAGCCCCCAGCCCACACACCCGTCTACCTCCAAGCAATCTGAACAGAACCTCCTGTCGGTCACCTCCTCAAAACTTCCATACAAGTATTTTTGTTGTATTGCTTGGAATCTGCACTCTTTCACGGTGCTCGTGATTAACACGAAACTAAACAATCGCCTGCACCCTGCGCTCAACCTTGTGCGTGAAAGACGGATCAAGGTACTTGTCAGTGGCACAACACTGTTTGGTAAAATTGCACGTCGCATCTTTCTGGTATAGATAGTGTCTTCAGCATGCCGGCGTCCTGCCTCTGACCGACAAAGTACATGCAAAGGTGAGTCAATTGCTTGTATGTGCAAGTTGGGCTATTATTTAAAAAAAAAAAGCTTTAGCAGAACACTACTTATAGCTTTGATGATGATAATTGTACTAACCTCGTCCTTTCCCGGTGCTTGCATTTTTAAACTGTAGCGTACTACTAGTAGTACGTGTTGCAGTAGATACAATACAACTCTAGAATAGCGTAAGCGTAAGAGTATGTAAGTGCTATCTTTTTTATAAATATATATATATATATATAAGCGTACTGTATTTACTATTTACATTTAGTAAACACAGCATTATGGCTCTTCTTTCACAACTACCGCTGCTGCTGCTGCCAGTCTTTCTGACGATTTCGTTTCCGTCACGAGAGGTTCTACTTTGGCAAATGCTGATGCTGCGGCTAGATCTGCAGCCTTTTCCTTTTTGAGACGAACCTCTTCGTCTGCTTGATCCATTGCCAAAATGGCGTCATGATTTTCTTGTGCAATCTGCAGTGCAAACTTTCGAATAAATTGCAGTCCAAAATAGGCCCCAATGACCACAATAACCAACGTGATAACAATAGTTTTGGCGTCTATAATCATGATTTGAAGTTAGTGTGCGTGTGTGTGTGTGTGTGTGTGTGTGTGTGTGTGTATATATATATATATATATATATATAGATAGATAGATAGATAGATATTTGCGTTTTGTGTTATTTTCGTTGTGTTGTGATTTTGTGTATTGGTATTGGCGTTGGTACTTCCACCTCTCTAATAGCTACAGTGTAGTGCGCTCTTTACAATCTTTTGGGATCTTCCACTTGGTTAACTCAATGAGAAGGAATCTCGGTTCTCGGTCGACCGCAAAGGACTCAGATTTCAGTAGCAAAATAATTACAACAAGCAAGCGTAGTACCGATGACTGTAGCAGAATATAATTATTTGGATGCAGTCAATGTCAAGGACAGACTGACGAGAAGTAAATGGTTGTTGATACTACTACTACTACCTGGTAGTGAACCTAGTTTTGGTTGACTTTCAGTCGGTTGCTCTGTGCTTTTGGGTGTGTGTGTGTGTTTTATGTGTTAATTGTGAAACCGCGCCTACCCTCGTCAAAAGATCCAAATTAAGCCCAGGTGGACTACGGCAGTTTACCTTGTCTCCTGTGATAGGACTCAGGAGTTAGGTGTTACTCTATTAGGTCGTGTGCCTATGCCTGC
>Ga0210054_1004647_pt1 | contig 9946 bp, 10 predicted proteins | sample CryGeymeta201516_FD_185470 | JGI IMG/M metagenome (GOLD analysis project Ga0210054, IMG submission 185470) | Groundwater microbial communities from Crystal Geyser aquifers in Utah, USA - Crystal Geyser metaG 2015-16 (SPAdes) (version 2) | ecosystem: Environmental > Aquatic > Deep subsurface >...
CTAGCTAGTAGCAGAGCCAAAGGATTACCTGGTATAAGTTTTTCATAATTATTTCCTCAGACTGCGAACCAATCGTAGTTGCAAATCAAACAAGTTTTATTGTTGGATAGGTAGCATCCAAAGAAGAAAGAGCACCCACTTGTTAAGATCAGAGATTAAGCAAGCTAAGAAGACCGCACATCTACATCCGCAAAAAGAGTGCTGCCGCCTTGAAGGTTTCAATTTTCAATTGAGATATTCTTCTTGGTCGAGGAGGAAAGATCCGAAACCCTGAGTACCGCACTCTATCACCTGGACTGTCTCTCTGCCCTGTCGTGCCTTTGATGGATGTTGTAGTATTTGAAAGTGCACCGAACTGAGTGACAACTTCCTGGAGCAGTGAAGGATTTATCACATATACCGTGTACGCGCATTTAAACTTCGTTCAGAAAAGAAAAAGCAGAGTAGGCACCCTTCGTTTCATCCACACGGAACAGAACTGAGATGAAGCGAGCGTTGGCAGAACGTGCCAAGCAGAGCGCAGGTTTACCCACCAATGTAGGCATGCTACAAGTACAGACACCGGGAGCTAACTCCAGCTCCCCAGGATCGCACTCTCTGTCTCAAGATGGTATGATACATGACCAAGGACCACCGTTGAAAATTCCGAGGCAAGAAAACTCATCTGGAAAACTGTCATTTGATGCCCGAGCATCCCATCAATCAGTACCAGTTGCTCCTGTGTCGTCCGGTGCTCCTGGAAGCGAGTCACAAAACGGCGAAATCCGACAGAGTGCAGACGAAACTTTGTCGAATTCATCCTCTCAACCAATGAATGCGTCTTCGACTCTCTCGAAAAGTATTTCTCAAGGTTCGCAACCAGTACCAGACAAAGATGCCGTAACCAGCGCTCCTCCAACTTTCACCGCCAGCTCTAACTCGATGAAGCGACAGCGAACCAGTATCAGCAGTCAGTCCAAAGTTGCTTATCCTGTTCCATCCGACGACGAAGAGGACGATACACAGCAGTCTGCATTTTTCCTCAAGCACCAAAATCGAGCGCTAGCGTCCGAACTCAAAGCTTTGCAATACCAACTATCGCTTTTGGAAACTGAGCGGGATTATCGTCGGCAGCAGTGTAGCTCGGCAAGTCAGGCTCTGCACTCTCTGCAAGCTACTTGGACCCAAATGGAAACAGAGCTGAATCCGTCCCAAAAGATGCCGCTAACTGGCTCGGTGGATCCAGTCGTCGCGAGCGCGGCGGTAGAAAAAAATGTTCCCATGTCAACTGGAACTGGCGCGCAGGTAGAACTAGTAGAATCTCTCTTTGATGCTTTGTCAGCCTTGGCAACGAAGCCGCCTATTGTGCCTGCCAAGTCGAGAGAGGACGACGACGGGGAAGAAGGAGAGGTAACTGCGGCAAGAGGTTTTGTCGAAACGACCCCCGCAGACCTGGAGATACCCGAGAAGCAGCATCTGGACGATCTCTCTACTATCTCAGATAACATTTTGCAACGTGCAAATACACTGGAACAATGGATACGATCATTGCTCCAGAAAACGACGGCGGAGAAATGCAGTGACAGCAAGGACGAACAAATGCTAGAAGCGACCGAAGCAGTAGATTCGACCGACCAGCGAGTAATGGTGAAAGAACTTGGTATATTAAGGGGACAATGCAGGGAGTACAAAATTCAGGTTGCGGAGCTGGCGAAAGCTAGAGATGACACTATCAAGTCCGAACGAAAAGTGCGACGCAGTTTGTATCGGCTATCCACTGGCAGAGTTAAAATTGGAGAGGTTTTGAAGGCGATGGAAACGTCTGAAGAAGATGGAAGTCTCGCAGCCGAAGCTAAAATGGAGGCACTTGCTCAAGATAAGGCGGCATCGACGTTGTCCGCATCTGAAAACGATTCGAAGGCCGCCGGATCAAACGAGTCTCAAAATGCAACCATTGACAGCAAGGAATTGCAAAACATGCGGCAACAGCTGCAGGATTTGGAAAAACAACTCTCTAATCGAGATGCCAGCATCGAAGAGGTAATTGTGTATTGATGCACTGACAGTTGATTCTGCTGTGAGGATTTTTTTCTTTTCGTAGTCGTGCAACTCTAATTCTCACATTCCGGTATCTCATCTGTTCTTTTGCAGCTTCAAACAAAGCTTTCGGAACGAGAGCAGCGCATCAATTCACTTAGTTCGAAAGCTCTATCGGACGATGACGCCGAGAAAGTACAGCAGCAGCAGCAATCGCAGAATCAGCTTGAAAAAGTGGAACAAGAATTGGCCGATCTAAAGGAGAAGTTAAAGGAGACGCGCGACAATTGGGCTACGGCCCGAGGCGATGCGAGCGCTGCTCTTAAAGCTTTAGACGATTTGCAAGCGAAGCACAAGAAAAGATGGCAAGAATTGACAGAAGCAAATGGTGACGCAGATGGAGACGACGCAATCGATATTCCTCTCAGTATGGAAGCAACGGAACAGGCACAAAAGATTATCGAGCTGGATCATAAGCTGAAGCAAGCTCTTGAAAACGTACGCCAAGCGGATGCAGTTCGATTGAATCTCAAGGAAGCCCTCACAATGAATGGCGTTCTTCAGAGCAAGCTGGATGAAATCAAAGGAAAGTACGCAGCCTTGCAAGCTAGCCGTAGCAACAGTACCAAGTCCACCCTGGACGCCGCAAGTCTCACTGCTGCGTCATCTAGCCAATCCGACTTCAAACAGATTAAGCCGGAAAAAGTGGAGAAACTGCAAAAGGAACACCGAAGAATGCGGAAAGAGCTCGCAGCAGTAGCTGCTAGTAAGGATGCTGCGAAGACCAAGCTAGAGGTCCGTGTTGGTCCTGTGCAAACCACTATGAATTCTGCCCTGCCAGTTTAGGAGTTTAGACTGTAAGCTTACTTCTTTCTTTTTTCCTTTTTTCTTTGCCGCAGAGAATCGAAAAAGAGCGTGACAACCTTATGGAGACAAACGCGCGACTTTTGAAGCAAAGCGCCGAGAAAGATGACATGAATGCCAAGTCGCTGTCGACGATTCTACATCTGAAAAATCTGACAGAGCAGCTGACACAAGGAAAGGCCAGCCTGGAACAGCAACTCAAAAGTGCCGGTCAATTGTCTCTTGCGGCTCGTCTGGCTACCAATGCTAAGGACAGAGTCGCAGAGGAAGTTATCAAAGAAAAGGAGGTGGGTTATTATTTTTTTCAATGGTTGTTTTTTTATAGCAATTCCCCTCTTGATCGAATTACCTTACTCACCCGAATTTTCCTCGAATTCACAGGAAATTGAGAAAAAGCTTGCGAATTCCGAGGAACGTATCCAGGCCCTTAAAAAGGAACTCGAAACCACCGTTAGTGATTGGTCGGAAGCCGACGCGAAAATATCCATAATCAATTCACAACTTGTTAAGACGGCAAAGAGAAACGATGAACTCATAGCAGAACTTGAGACCGAACAGATTGAGAAGCGCAAGCTGCAAGACGCTCTTGATGTTGCTGTACGAAAAGCGAGCGAGGCGACTGACAAGCTCAACGAGTTTGCACAGAAAGAAGGTGTAAGTTCTGGTGCCATGGCATCAGCTTTCACCGTCGAGCAACTCAACACACAAGTTGCAGTATTAAAGAATCGTCTGTCTTGTCCAGTTTGCCATGTTCGTGACAAGGACTGCATCATTATGCGCTGTCGCCACATGTTTTGCAAACACTGCGTTGACGAGAATATTCAAAATCGAAGCCGGAAGTGCCCATCATGCGGTCTCAAGTTTAGCGAGAAGGATGTCGACGACGTCTGGCTGTAAAGTTACATTGCCTTTTCAACTTTTTTTGTTGGTGGCCCGGCTCTGGACTGGTTTGCATCTTGTGTCGAGGAATTGTCTCGATATGGCGCTTGCAGTTTTCTATGGCCTCGCTTGCCTTGTAAACGGTACCAACTATTACTACAATACCCTTCTGCAATAATAATGCTAATAAACATGCTATGATAGATTTCGTCATCTAGGTAATGAACGATTGTTTTTAAAACCATAATAATATATATTATTTTACTCGATCGAATTAGGTTGAAGTAAAAATAATCCGTCGATGACGTATTATATACTGTACGTGCCCGGGAAGAGTATCCTCGTCCATCATTCAGACCGTCGCAAGATTTTTTGACACTTGCCAATTTCGAGAGCGAGTCCATCACACGAGTAGAAAACGACAGGATCTTTTCGTTGGCATTTGAAATAATAATTATTTTTTGACATTTGACATCCCCACACAAGGTACATAGAGTTGCACAGAGTAGCTATCTCCGACTGAAAAGCGCAGAAAAGATAACCCATTTTAGTAGGATAATTCAAGGAAATAATATGTTCAGTCGTTTCTACCAGGGTCTTCTCTGTCTTGCTCTATTGGCGGCAAAGACTGCATCCCATACCTGCCACGCTGCTGCTGTCGTTGTACCTGCTGCCAACGCCATCCTTTCGAAGAAGAGTCTTGGAGGTGCCACGGACAGTCCATCTGCCTTTGGTCTTTCAAAGCTTGTTCTTAATCTCCGTGGAGGAGAAGTCATCGAAGGAACTTCTGCGTCCGAAGTCGATGCCTTGATCTTAAAGGCGGGCTCTTCCCAGAGTTTGGTGGTCATTGATTTCTCTGCAACCTGGTGTGGCCCGTGCAAACAGATTGCTCCCTTTGTAAGTGGCTTTTATACATCCTGTTCGACTTTTAGGGCCATGTGACTCTATCAACTCTTTTGCACACTTGCCTAACATTTTTTGGAAACTCTGCATATGTTTTAACATTGTCCAACCATAATAATAATATTACCAGTTCGAAGAACTCAGCGAAGAAATGAGCGATGTGGTTTTTATTAAAGTTGATGTCGATGACAACCCGGATACAGCCGCCAAGTACAGCGTTAGTGCTATGCCCACCTTTTTGTTTATCAAAGGTGGTGAAGTAGTGGACCGACTTATGGGCGCAAATCCTGATCGCCTGCAAGAACTCATCAACGAGCACCGATAGACGATCACCATACCAAAAGAACAAAACGATGCTACGGAAAGGAATAATTGTTATTACAATAAATACATCGCAACCTTCGCCTCCAATTATGGTTTGGAACTTTTTAGTTTCTAGTAGTATAATGTAGAGCGCTGTTTTGCTAGCTCAGGGTGATGGCGCTCCAATATTGTGCAGGAAAGGTGTTGGAAGATGTGCTTATGCTTCTATTCAATCAACCGGCATTCGTATGCCTTGGCATAGGCTTCGGGTAATGTCGTATTGAAGCCTTGCCTCCTGTTGAGCACATTGTGTCTTCTTACCGTCGTCCTCCTTGACGGCGTCGAGGGGGTGGGGACGTACGAACTCTACTACTACTGCCGCCTACTAGTAGCTAGTAATAATAGAGTAGTATTGTACCCCGGGTACTCTAGTAACTACTACGTACCCTACTACTGCACCTGGTACGGAGTAGTAGTCTAGTACCTGGTAGTCTACTACCGGTACTCGAGTACTACGATATTAGCTAGTACTGTAAGAAATTTACAAGAGAGCTACTACTACTAGTAGTACTAGAGTACTCTAGTACTCTAGTAAGACTACGATAGTTGTTATACACCCGGGCTTACGGTAATCAGAAGTACAGTAGAATAGAGAGTCATCTCCTACTAGTAGTAGTAGCTAGCTAGTACGAGTATTCTACTACTATCATTTTTTTGTTTTAGCAGAGTAGTCTACTACTCGAGTAGTAGATAGCATCATCAGGTACTGTAGTACTATTATTACTCCTCGTCGAGGAGGGGACGAGTACCAGTACTCTAGACTACTACCAGGTACTCCACTACTTGTTGGTACCGTACTCAGTACAGTATTCATTTTAGAAAAGAAGTCATTATTACAACTACTTACGAGTATTTCAGTAGTGAACCTCCAACAAAATCCAAATTTTTTATCTAAAAATATCAAGGGAAGAGAACCGCATTGACCAGTCACACCTCTATTGCTCAACCTGTATGTATTATATTGCAGGATAAGAAAGGAGCCAGGTTGCATAAATAATATAGATCTAGTTTTCGTCATAATTATAACAATTCATCGGGTTGGTGTGAAGGCGTACAACGAAAAAGGAGCAACATTTTCAGACTTCAGACGACATGACAAAGATATTCATGTCTAGAAGTAAAAGCCAGACACTCAACTTGGCCGCCGTTGCAGTCTTGGTCTTGTCCAATGGCTTGTCTTTCTTCGCAGGAACGCTGTTTGCGTTGAGTGCTGGTCTTGACAAGTGTGCCCAAGGCTCCTCCCCTCAAGTTCCTCTCGGAAATAATAATGAGGTATTGTTGAGAGTACTCAAAGATGCAACTGCTGGAAAGTCCGGTAACAGCGATTGTGATCCAAACAGCTCGAATTCAATGAATAGCCAAAGCCTATTTCCTCCCGAAGTAAGGAAATTTGCTGTCGGTATGATGCACACACCCAAGGAGGACTTTGTCAATCATTTTGATCTAGGACCACCGATTGATACACCAAAAGAGGGAGACGAAAATATATTACTTTTGTACAGTCGAAGGGGGGCTATGCCTACCAGCAAACAATCAACCGATGCCACGTCAATAGAACTGGTAAGCACGGACGATGCAATAGAAAATTGTGACTATATGAATGTTATCTTGACGCACCACGATGGACAGCGGAATCAGTGCTTGGCGATTGTCCCACAATACGAGTCCTATCATATACAAAAATATATGCGGGTGCCTCCATCAGGTAAGATTCACCAAAATGAATCGACAAAATGTCAAAAATGGAATAGAATGGCATGTCGTGTGCGTAGTCTCACTCTTTTTTCAAATATATTTTTGATGTGATGGCAACAAGGCAAGAGATCGCTGGACTCAAAATATCCCCTCATGCCAGTTTCTAGAGGTCACCAAAGCAACGGCCGTGAACAGTTCCTACCGCCAAAAGAAGTTGATACCTATCGCCATTGGGATATGCTACGACAGTATCTCAATTCACTCGATGACGTTTTGGAAGAACTCAAGCCCATTGTCAAAAAAATTACGGTTGAGAACACTGTGGTAGTCATGGTCTGCAATTGTACGTGCCAGCTTTTCAAACCGGAGTAGACAATGTTGATGTTCGTCTGTTCTCTCATGAATTTTCATTTATTTTAATTGTCATAGTTGGACAATCGGAATTGCTCCTGAACTTTGCCTGTTCGGCTCGAGCCAGAGGCTTTGACATCTCCAATGTTTTAGTGTTTGCTACTGATGAAGAGACAAAAGAGCTAGCAGAAAGTGTTGGCATGACTTCTTATTTTGACCATCGGGTACGTACAAAAAAACTGCTTTTGATGTGTAATTCCTTTAATCAAGCAACAACGCTCACGTCCCTTTATTATTTGGACAACTCAGAACTTTGGTGACATACCAAAAGAAGCCGCTGCCCGTTATGGAGATAGAAAGTTCGTGGCTATGATGATGGCCAAGGTACGTTTGCGCCTGACAGGCGACACGCTTTTTAAAATTGATCGTCCTCATTGTTTTCCTCTCTGCCCTTCAACACAATCTACCATCATGTCTGTGTAGGTCGTTTGCGTACAACTAATTGGACTGCTTGGAGTAGATGTACTCTTTCAGGATGTGGATATTGTTTGGTTTAAAAATCCACTTGATTTTTTTCACGACGAAACTTCGCCAATCTATGGATTCGATGGTATGTCTGCGTGCTAGATATCAAGAGCCTTTCATTACCTCGAAAATGCCGCCTACTTTCTTACCAGCCAACCAAAATTGTTGCTTTCCTTGCCTGTAACCACCAGCCTATTTCCAAGACGACGGCGCACACTCTGTGGTAAGCTTGATAATCATCTCTTACTGGGTACCCAAATTACTTTCGTACTATAGTTCTCACCCATTGCTTGTCTTCGACATTAAATTTGGCAACTCTAAGCGGTATGCACCATGGTCCAGCAACTCCGGATTTTACTACCTAAGGCACAACGACAGAACACAATACTTCTTAAATCAACTATTGATGGCGGGAGATTTGATTTTAAAGACAGACTCTCATCAACAAGCACTGGTCGCGGTCTTGTCCGAACATGCCAATCTGTATGGGTTGAGAGTGAAGGTGCTGAGCCGCGACGACGATGGCTTTCCCGGTGGCTACCACTTCCATCAAAAGTCTGGTGCATTTATGAAAGCTTTCTTTGCCAAGGAGAAGCAACCTTACATCTTTCACATGAGTTGGACCACCAACAAAGACAATAAGCTACTATTTTTCCGTCAAATGGGTGAGTGGTATTTGCAAGACCAATGCATCCAGAAGAAAACTTCCGAGATTGAGCTGCAAAACAATGACTTTGTCGAATCTTGTTGTTCGGCTGCGCCACTCTTTTCGTGTCATTATAAAGACAAACCCAGCATCAAACCTTGTAAAGACAGCCCAACAATTGACAAAAGAGGCAAGTCGTTCTGGTAATTTTGCCACGTTTTTTTTTTTACATGCGGGCAAGTTGACAGTACTGCAGTGTTTGCAAGCTTGCATTTCATTTTGGCTATTTGTGGAACAAGCAGAGCTGAAGCAAGACCTCTCGAAAGTGGAAAACGGAACGAAAGTCGGCGCACGCAGAGCTGGACGAATACTTGTTAATCCACGATTGTGTGTTCACCTCGAGAGAGGGAGTAACGAAACCTACTCATTTACTTTGCGCATCGGAGCAATGCAGCATGATAAACACGACAATAAAGAATTGTAGGAAGTATTTTACAGGCGGCCATTTCTACTAGCAACTACTGTAGTACCAGGTACTGTAGACTGAACTATCATAATATATTACGAGTGACCTCTAGTAGTAGTAGTAGTAGGTCTGTACTCCTACGCCTATTCGAGTAGAGTAGACCCTACTACCAGGTAGACTACTAGACTGGCTGGTAGATTAACTGACTCGAATAATCCAGACAAAATTAAACACGAAGTAAAAAATATCTGCTGTGCTCGCACAAAGAATAATGACAGGGTCGTCATTCCTTCAACCGCTGCATCTGTGACATCAGCCAATCATCGTTCGTCTACCTGAAAGCGCCAGCCTGAAGCTTAAAAAGGCACATAACCCGATCCTCAGCAATTATCTTGAGCTTCGTCTTTGTTGAATCCACTGCGAGCATCCCCACCCAACAAGAATTAATCTCCACCATGAGCTCCTCATCGGACGATGACGAGGATTACGCCTTCGGCGATACTACCCTCGAGTCAAAGAGGTATCCAGTTCATGATTGTTGTGAACTGGAGGATGCCGAGGCGTTAAGGGTGAGTTAACATGTCGGGATAAGAAGGTTTGATGGGGGAAAAGGCGATGAAGGCCTTGGCCAACGAGTGTCTGTGCGATCTTGTCTGAATTCCGTCGCCTCCGTTTTCGTTTTTTTGATGCTTGTTGCTTCTGTCAACTCAAACCGACCTTTCTTAACCTCCTTTCGATAAAAACTATCCACTACAAATCGTGTGCAGAGATTAATCTTTGTACCACAAGATGACTCCGACGACGAAGAAAGAGTACAAGACGGCAAGCAGGGGGATAATTCTGGCTCATCGTCATCTGACGAAAACGACTCTACTGCAGCTGCCCATGCTGCCGCTATTGGGCACTCACCTAAACCCATTCGACCTACAGAAGATATTCCAGCTTCTGATAACAGCAAAACTATCAATGTAGGCGAACAAAGCACTGCCGATGCTGCGGCTCCTGACAAGACTTCGGCGGCCGCTGGCAAGGCTGGTGAAGGGATATCTTCCATGGATACTACTTCTCCTGATGGAGCGAGTAATCCTCAGCAGCAAGCAGCAGGACAAGGGCAGTCCTCTACAACCAAAGACGCTGATAAACTGCAAGCTGACGAGATGGATACAACTGACAATGGAAACGGTGATGCCACAGGAAACGGTCAACAACAGGAGACGAAAAAGAAACAAAAATTCTAC
>Ga0210054_1004658_pt1 | contig 9932 bp, 5 predicted proteins | sample CryGeymeta201516_FD_185470 | JGI IMG/M metagenome (GOLD analysis project Ga0210054, IMG submission 185470) | Groundwater microbial communities from Crystal Geyser aquifers in Utah, USA - Crystal Geyser metaG 2015-16 (SPAdes) (version 2) | ecosystem: Environmental > Aquatic > Deep subsurface >...
GACTAAATATTTTCGACCAAAACATCGGGTTATGGGTCTATACCAAATATTTATTCTTAAGATAAAGTCGAGAAAAGTTAGTGGATGCTCTTACCATACCAGTAACAATCTAAAGAGCCTTGGTTGCTACTCTGGTACCAGTACCTACGGGTAGAGTAGTCTACTTTCAGGAAGATCATCAATCAACCGAAATCCAAATCCAACCCTGCTCGTCGCGGAAGCTTCGAAGGTAGACTAGTCTACTTGAAGTAAAGAAGAGTAGCAAGGTACTACCTATTACCTGGTAGTTTAATACCACAGGTACCTGGTACCTGGTAGGAGGAGACCTCTTCGTACTCTGACTCTTTTACGAATACCTTGTGGTGGTCTAATCAGATGCAGTACACGCTACTATCATACATTAAGACACTACCTTATTGACCTCAAAAAGTAGTAATACTCCACTGGGTGGTCCATGAGTGGTACCAGGTAACCTGATACAGGTGTGAAGGGCATTGATCTTTCTATTTGGCAGCAAAACTAATTCACTTTTGCGTGTGTTTGCGTGCAAAATATGACGCTAATAAAGGTATCAATGAACAGAGCTACCGAGTGGAAACGTTCTCGATAAAAAATCTGCTACCAGGTAGAATAGACTAGTACACCCTTGATGAGTTGATCACTAAAATTACTTCTACATTTTCTTAATATTAAAAATATCCCCGAGCCTCCTAAAAATTCTGTTTTCACTTTGGATGAAATGACACGATTTGTTCTGTAGTGCAGTTGCGCGAAACAAAAGCAAGCAGGACTTGATCCAGCACTTGGAAAAAATCCTGCCATTGCACAATAATAACTTTTGAATGATGGGTGGTGGGTTACGCGTTCGACTTTTTCGATGCGTTGCTAATGTGTTTGTGTGGTGTTGATTCACCGTAGTCTTCTAAAAAGTGGCTGGTAAATTGGAAGCCGAAAAAGGATTCGGAATTCCATTGCCCGCCGTACTGCTGCCACTGGAGCACTGTTGTTGTTGTTGTGCATCCGTTTGTTGAGCTGGAAGCGGAGGAATAGCACCTGGCGCGTTCATATGTACCGTTGACAAATGCGTAATGGGTTGCGGCGCCAGTGAGGATCCCAGTGGAAAATCAAACGGCGCTCCCATGGTTTGTGGCAGTCGTTTCGAAGGCTGTCCATTGTACGTCGACTGTCGAATCCACACTTGCGAGACATACTTGGTATCCACGGCTGGAAGTGCCGCATGTAATGCCATTTTGTCCAAATGTCCATCAACCGTGGCGGGAAAGAAAATGAGAGCCATGCCCTGACGCGGTTGCACATCTAAACCCAACGCCGGAAAGCGAGTAGCACCGCCACGAGGAACATCGTTGAGGTACACTAGTACCGTCACGGTTCGTTGTCCTCCATTAGCCGCAAAGCGTAATCCATCTTCGGTAGTCGTATCAAAGGCATCAAAATGTTGCAAATATTGTTGCGTCGGAAAGTAGCGTCCGACTTGTGGCAATTCCATGTGTTCGATGGGCTTGCCCGTCAATAAGGAACATTTACGCATGTAATCCGGCAAGTCTTCTCGTGCCAAATAACATGTACTAGAAGTCCGACTGGCCGAAACTTCTCCGGCACCTTTGCCAACAACGGGTGCAGGTCCAAAGGAATCGTGAGCAACCGTTACCAAGAATTGACATTCCGCTGGCGTCAGAAAATTGTCGACGCAAAAGACGGGAGGATTAGTATTGAGAACACGTAGTCCAGGGTAGTTGGGGTTGACGCCATTATATACTGGGGTGACTGTCGGAGGACGATCCTGCACCGTCATAGTAGGCAGTTGCAGCCCGTTGGCTAGAGTATGGACCGTGTGTAGTTGCACCGGAGCTTGTTGTTGTTGTTGTTGCAACGGCTGCTGAAAATGAGGAATTAAGGCTGGATAAAAGCCAGGAGTTCCTGCCAATGATGCTGCCAACGTAGAAGCTTGCAGATGCATAGGTATCAAATTGTGGAGTGTTGTTGTGCTGTCGTAGAAAGGAATGCCCGTTCCTGCTACTGCTGCCAAGAGAGCTGCTGTTGCTGTTGCTGTCGCCTGTTGTTGTTGCTGCTGTTGCTGCTGCTGCTGCTGCTGCTGTATTAATAGCTGCCGATACTGTTGTAGAGCCAAAGCGGCTTGAGCCTGTTGCAGGAGATCAACAGGTTTGTTCTTATCGCTCTCGTCTGATGGTGATGCGCCATTGCTTTTTGCTTCGGATTTGTCCGCAGTCGATGATGACGACGCAAGTGCTAGCAACGTCTCAACGGATGGACTGACAGACGAACTAACATCGGCTTGTACTTCTTTGTCGGTCTCTTTCGCATTTGCGTCTACAGGGATCAATTTGATTGCTTCCTCTGACTTCCTGATCAAGTCTAACATCGTTTCTGCCATGGTTCACGATAATTTAATACTAGACTAGTCTACTCCTAGATAATAATTTATTTTCTTCGTTAGCAACTTTGTTGAGTCTACTAGTATTGAGTGATGCGTACAGTTATTTGGTACAGTAAGTACGAGTTTTCGATAGAAATTCGAAGACATGCATACTACTGTCTTCACGGTACCATACGCTACGGTACAGTACTTATTTCACGGCCATCCCCGAAGAACGTACTGCATCACTTTCGATACGACTGAAAGAATTAATGCACTTCACGTGATTCGCTTTGCAAGCAAAACGTCGGATGGACAACCAGACTATCATTGGTATCCCGGGCAATCAGAGTTTCTTTCCTCCCGGTCCATGCTGGATTTCAACACCAACCGTCATACTTCCAACAGTGCACATCCTACTAGTTGGGAAACAAATGAATGGAGGCTGCAGAAGCGACTCGGTCCATTTTATAGGCCATGGCATGGGGATGAAAAATGTCCCAAACAATCATACCCAATACGTGTTCTGATCGGATCTGGTCAGGACACAATATTGGTTCTTCCTTCTGTTCGCTGTCAACCACGTCGTCGACAACACTACTAGCAACATTGGGTGTGTAGTTAAGAGTCTCTGCCCTTCCTGATCCAACAATACCTGTTCTCGCAGAAGGGCGATCCTCGTCTCGCCGTTCCACTTGAGATGGAAAGGCGCGAAGAATCAGATTGTGAGATCCGACCATGACTTCCTCCTCCTGCTCCTCGTCGTTTGTGGCAGGATCAGTTTTGAAAGGAGATGAAAGAGGGTGAAGCTGCTGGTCTGCTTGCATAAGCTGCGTCAAGCCCAGGAAACAATCCAAAATGGCACACGGTAAAATAGGCCCGCCTTGAATCTCCAAGGAAGCATAGTCTTGCTGATTGTCTAGGGGACTATCTGTATTGGTGGAATTTGACTCCACGTTCGTAGGAAGTGTGTGAGGATTTCCTCGTACGGTCAATGATTTCATGGTCGAATGCAGAAATGGGCCGATATTTCGACAAACCAAGAGAGGCACATCGTCGGGCAGTTTCCAATGAGCCGTCATGTTCAAATTGTTCCCTCTGTTTTTTTTGTCTCTATCATCAGCGTTTTTTTCTGCCCCCGTATTAAAAGGAACACAACAAGAAGAGCTTAGATTCAAATAGACCCCAAAGAAGGCAGCACAATCGTCAAACCCAATCACATATAATGGCGGCACCGACTGCAGGTCGATCTTGGGACCGGTGGCGGGTTTTGGTTTGACTGTGATGGTTACATCAGCGCCGACCGTCTGACCAAAGACTTGTGCTCTGCGCAGGGCCGCCAATTCATCTTCTACCATGGGGCTATTGGAAGATTTCGCGGGTGAGAGCAGTTGTGACAGCTTGCTGTTGTCCTTTCTAGGGCTTTCATGAGACGCAGAAACGCTGTATTTCGATCCTTTGCCTACCAATGTTGGATCACTACTCTCTTTCAACTTGATGTTGTCACGATTATCGTTTACAACCTTCAATGGTTTTACCCTACCGCTTTCAGCAGCCACTGACGGCTTTTCGAGAATCTCCTGCCGAATCATATCTTCTGAAAAAGCTTTCCCTGCTTCCTTTTTGTTCCAAGCTTTCAATAAAAACATTGTTTCCACTCCCGATTGTCGAAGCTTGTCTCGAAAGGCCGCCGAGGAAGACGTCATGGTGATCTTCGGCAAAATCTGCGCTGTAGCAGGGTCTAGTACAGCTTGAAACAAAATTACATGATCCGTCCCACGAGCATAGAAATAGGTCTGATGCAATATGGTTCCTTCATTACTCTGATGAACATCCTGCACCTGTGAAATCCATTTCCAGTACAGGGACGAAAAAGCTTGTTTCCATTCTGCTCGCCGTTGTTGTCGAAATGTGGTGTATTGTTGCTGCCACGATGTTGTTTGCTTCGTAGCGTCGCTTTTTGCTTCCGATAGGGCTATGGCTGCTGAAGACGCTAGATCAAGCGTGGACCGTCGATTATTTTTGTCGCCTAGTTGTAGGCTGACAAGGTTTTCTTGCAACGGTGCCGACTGCTTCACGCGCCGTTGTTTCGAAAAAGAACTTGTGGGCTTAACAAACGGTAACGGATGAATGGCCGGATGTTGCCAATACAAGAGTCCAGCGCCCCATTGCGCCAAGCCATTGCTACTATTAAATTCCTTTATTGCATCTTTATTGATTGCTAATGTTCCGCCGCCCAATATTGTTGGTTGCAAGAATCTTGTCATTATCAGCGACGATGCCTCGCGCTGCTGACGCAACAAGGTCTGTACCAGCCGACCAGGACGGCAATCAAATCGTAAGGATTCGGGCAACGACCAATCCATAATCCCTCGATCCAACGACGTATTGTGCCACTCATTCTCGACTGATGACGCACAACTGATATTGGAGTTGATGGATAAGTGACTGTGTTTGCTCTGAGGACTTCCAAAATTATTGACAAAGTCCAAGAGTTCAAAGCCACCTGGACTTCCAAAGGGCATCTTCTTTTGGCTGGAACCTTTTTCGGGTGTCTTCATAAATCTACGTTTGTTATTTCTTGGTGTGAGGAGTTCGGAAGCGTCCAAATTGGCACGCGGACGTTTGGCAGGACTAATATGACTGGTTTGTTGTCTAGAAGCATCTGGTTGTCCCACTTGCTGCATGACGGAACCAAACAGTGAGGTACGGCCCATTTTTGCCTGATCGCCACGGCCAGAGGCTTTGGGTGTCAATGTCTTGTTGAAAGAGCTAGAGCTCGTCGTCGTGGTGAAGGTGGTATTATTGCTAGATTTATTATGACTTTTCGTGGAAACATCTTGTGTATTGCAAACAATAGTCGACGCGGAATGGTTTGTCGTAGAGGCGGCTGCAAAGAGCGAACGAGAGGCGGATCCTGAAGACAAAAAAGTATTGGAAGAAAGAGATTGTGTGCCTGACACGTGCGAGGAATCGGAATCGAACTGCAAAGAAGATCGGTTATTTTTCTCAGTTTCTGTGCTTTTGCGGCGAACATTCCATGCTGCTGCCGAAGTAGAATTTTGGGGGATCGAAGCCATGGAAAAATTCGATGGCTCTCCCTGATCAATCACACTAATGCTGTTTTGACGAGTGAGAAGTCTTCTGCTTTTGTCGTTAATACTGTTCAAAAGGGAACCACGCCGCTTCAGACCGGCCAACGATGAGATAGACTCGGGGCTTTCCGGTGTTCTTCCCTGCTGGTTGGCTGCTGCGTTACTTTGATCTCGATTGGGATTGGCATCTTGTGAAAACATCTGTTTCGCCTCCAACTGCTAATCTTTCTCGCGTCCTTGCCACGATGAATCACGGCTTGTTCTTTCCTTAATCCTGCCTTCCTACCTGCTGCTTTTGGTGTCTGGGTCATATGCAATACTAGTTGCGTTCACACAAACGAGGTTTTATGGGTTGCATGTAAACTGTTTTTGAAAATCAGGGTCAATAGTCAAAACCAATGCCAGAAGTGCGCAGGCGGCCAGTCAAAAAATGGATTGAAAACTATTTAGTGCTCTCTAACCCTAAATGATACAAACAATATTTTCATGAGCAAATTTTTTCACTCAGCTCGCTCTCTAGCTCTAGCTAGACACTGCTAGCTAGTACTGTAGCTAGTAGAGATTCTGAAGTACGACGCTGCGATCAACCTAAATATCAATGCAGGAACTTTCGGCTCCAACAATAAAATAGACTTTTTACTGGATCGTGCAGTATCTAGTTTAAGGTGAGCCTTGAGAGTATGACTGCATGCTCGCCGATCCCCGAAGACGCTCAGCAAATATAACACCCATGCTGCACACTTATTATAATATATATAAAAACGGACGTAAATAGTATCACACTAGTCTATTTCATCTCTATGACAGGTGAATTGTATCGACTCTGATGCTATTCATGATCAATGAATACCTCCAACATGTAGCTAGCAAGCTACCTACTTTATATGAGGTGCAGTGGCTCGAACGGGCTTTGACGGCAATGGGCATCGTATATCATTTGGCTCGATGAAATAAAATAATATTCTTTGTGCCTCTTGTTCTTGCTATGTCCCCATGGGTTGATACTGCTCGTACTGCAGTCGACCTTCCATCTGTCGCTTAACAATACGTCTCCAGCGACGAGAGGTTCGACAGATGTCGGCTTGGGCATGTGCAGCTATCTTATCTAGCACCTTTCTACCAAAGTGTGAGTGTGCATAACCATGAAGTTGCACCGTTGCTGTCGTGTCGTTGGAAGAAGCAGACACAGTGACATCGACTAAAAAGTGACCTTCGGAAGGTAAAAAATGCATAAAGGAAATCCCTCGGTACTGCAATGCTTCTAGAATGGCTCGTGGCAGTAAGCCGGAATCCCATTCTTCCACAGTGGGTGTTTTCTCTTGAATATTAACGCCCATCGATGCTGTTGTGCCATTGCCTTGTTCACCCACCCGAGTAGCTATGAACTCAAAGCCTGGAAATGAAGTGAAACAACTCATGACTCGATCCACCACTCCCTGTATGACTCCCTGAGCCCTTTCAGTGACGTCCTCCAGTGTCACTTGAAATGACAGCATTGGTTCCTTGCTGGTGGTATTGCTCTGATGCTTCGAATGATAAATTGCCAAGGGTGAACGAGGGTTGGGACGAGCAAATGTCCAAGCTAGAAACCACCTTGTTAGATTTCCGGGACCAAATTCAGTAGCTTGAATGCGGGCAGGTCCCAACATGTACGCAAGAATACGAGAAACTTGGGTCCATGATGTCTTCTTACCAAACATGGAAGCATACCAGCGAGCCGTCAGGTTTGGTTGTATTTTTGTTGGTAATACTGTTGCTCGTGGCATTACTTGAAGTGTTGGATGCTTTGTAAGTTGGATAGCATCCACGAGGGTGTCAACCAGAAACTGTACTTCTCCCCCCGGATAGCAGCCCTCGCTCTGGGTTATGGTGGTTTTGGCTCTCTGGTCTCCAGCTCGTACTGGTTGGTTTTCCAGAGTTGCATCTGGTTCGTGAAATGGTGGATTGGTCATTATAACATCTACCATCCCTTGTGGTTGCGATTGTTTCGGTAGCGCCTCTAGTATGCAACGCAAAGGCCCTTTCTGTATGGTGAATGTTGTGGCATCCTCCACCATTGAGTCACTGTCGTCGTGTGCAGTGGTGCCAATTTGTTTTTGTTGTGTGCTGGTTGGTTGCACTTGTACTACTTGAATCCGGGATTCCGAGCCATTTGCCTTTACATTTTCAAAAGCCATACTGCATGATATTGGATCAACTTCGGACGCCAGCCACTTCCAGCTGCTCCCAGCAATATTGTGATCTTCAATTTCCACTTGGGAGGCGCAACACAAAAGAGGATAAATGCAGGTTGCTCCAGTTCCAAGATCAATCCCAAAATGAGTGCTGCGACGAGGTTGAACCTCCAAAAAGTAACCATGGTTATCGTGGAGTGGTAGCAAGTCTTGAATCAACCACTTGACAAAGAAATATCGATTGGGGACGGGTGGACAAAGGGTGGGGATCTGCGGTAATTGTAACGAAAAGTACGTATGAAGAAGGGCTCGTGTGGTGGCAATAGTAAATTCTAAACCATCGTGTCATCGTCGGAACCAAAATAATGTCGTTAGGATAGATAGGAGTGACAGGCAACTAGTTAAAAAGAATGCAATGCTTTTATACCCACCTTGTGTTACATTTTTGGACATGGATCCACCATGCTCTTTTTGATGTTGCCGCACATTCTGCCAAGCTTTCCTAAAGTCAGGAAAAGCACGAGACAGCTCCTCAAAGTTTGGATGAACCAAGTCGGCAAATGTGGATTGCGTATGCCGGCGCTTCCTTGAAGACATCCTGCTTAGGTTTTGGACGAAGGTGAGGAAAGATGTGTCAGAAGTAGGCTGCTACAGCAGGAGTCTACTAACTACTACAGTACTACCTGGTACTAAGTAGAGTAGTCTAGTAGTAGTGTCTAGTGGTTTCAATTTTTGCGACACATGTTGATAGCCAATGTGCGCCCAACATTTTTGCCCCAAAGAAGCAACTACCTGGTAAATGCTTTGCTTGATTTGTCATCACAGTACCACCGTGCTACTAGTTCGAGCTACTAGGAGTTCGAAACAAGGAAGATCAGGTGTGAGACCAGTTAGGTACTTTCGCGAGCTGCTACAGTTTTTTTGTTGGACCAACATTCGAGAGCACACAATCTATCAGCTTCCTCATTTCAGAAATTGAGCACGAATACTTGATTGTATACTCGATGTGCCGCATGTTGTGAGTGCCTGTTTTGTATTACATATCATGAGAGGAGCTAGCTAACCAATTCATTCTGTGGTCGATAACTATCCTAACAGTTAGTCTGCTTCTTGCTCCTTTAGTTTCCTGTGTGCGGCAATTGAGACCAATTTTGTCCTTCCAGTTTCAGTTCCAGTTCCAGTTCCCAGTACCAGTCAATCGGTACAGGATGCACCTTGCACTGGCTGGTTGTTGTCGCCTGCATGTCTCGCTCTTCCGTCGACTCTTTTTGGCCCAAAATTATACCGGTACTTGGGGAAACACCTACGATAATACAAGTAGCCCGCTTGTTACAATGCAATTATACAAAAAAAAATTGGAAGAGTTAAAAGTATTGCTTGTTCTATTAGTAAATGCAGCCATCATGCTGAATAGGATATAACAGAGGAGTATTAGTCCTTGTTTTCACTTCTTCTCTGGATTAGCTACTACTACTAGTGCTTCTACTATCTAAGCAAGTAGTAGAGTACTACTACTGGTACCTGAGGTAGTATGTAGTGGTAGCAGCAGCTCTAGATAGAGTAAATTATTTTATTTTTTACTGTAATTATTTAAGCATCAGCCACTGGTCTGGCTGTCGACAGTGCAACAGAAGTCAAGAAGTAGTACTCCGAGTAGACCCTAGTTTCTTGTTTCTTCTGCAAGTGAAGTATCAACACGCAACAACAAGCAGTTAGCGAAAAGCGAAAAACCAAGAAGAGAACCAACCCTCACTACCAGGTTCTACAAGTTACTCGAGTAGTGAGTTTTGATCATTAAAGACACAGCGAGAACAGCTACTCCGTGTATAGTCAGCAGTCTAGTAATCAGACTATTCACGACGCGGCAGAATTTTCCAGATGAATTTAAAAAGACTTTTGCTGAGAACCATGTCGAATACGATTCCAAGAAGAACAAACATAGGCCATCTGGCTTTGCTACTGGTAGCATTCACCTTGTTAATCGGTGGCGCAGAATCAACGGTATCGTACAATGGACAAGACTTTGAATCCATGCCCGCCAATTTTGGAATGTCCTGGAGCCATCCCTCTAGAACGTATCCCGCACACTTGCAGGTGCTGCCCAGCAGCCACAACAATTCCCAGCTCTGCCGAGACGAGGGACTCGATGAGCTCGTTCCACCGAATGATACTTTACCTGGTGCGTGTCATACTTTTTGTCTTTAATAATTGAAAGATATTTGCGCCTCTCGCCTTCTCAATGCAAACTACTTTAGAGTCATCATGATG
>Ga0210054_1004661_pt1 | contig 9928 bp, 10 predicted proteins | sample CryGeymeta201516_FD_185470 | JGI IMG/M metagenome (GOLD analysis project Ga0210054, IMG submission 185470) | Groundwater microbial communities from Crystal Geyser aquifers in Utah, USA - Crystal Geyser metaG 2015-16 (SPAdes) (version 2) | ecosystem: Environmental > Aquatic > Deep subsurface >...
GCAGGCCAACTTTAAAGTTTATGGCGTAAATCCTCATGAGAGATTGGGGCAAGTCCGACCGACGGGAACCGGCGAAGATGAACTTTGGTTGCCTGTTGAGATCATGCCTAATGGAGATCTTCGTCCGGAATATAATCCTATGGACGATCCTTTGATGGCAGAAAGAAATTTCGCAGTTGCTTTTACCTCAAGAGTTCTTCTGAATAATTTGACTCTTCCCGGTAGTTATGGTGGGGTCGCTCATTTTCCAATGTTGGATATTGCTCATCCTCCCACTCCAGAAAATATTGAGCGTTTAATAAAAGAAATTAAACAACGTTGCGGCTTACAAAAATTCTTTGTATTGCGTTCGTCGGACCACGGAATGATGGTAATTGGACCTGAGTTATTTGATGAAGATAATTTTGTGGCTTTCCTTTTGAGTTCTTTACTTCTAAACCATATGGAGATTGCTGGAGAATATTGGGTTGATGATCGGTGGATCGACCGATCGGCAGAAAATCTAGTGGCCGAATCAGGAAACAGGATTAATCCCTGGCGGTTTGACGCAATATTAAGGGGAACCGCTTTGCCGCCTAGTAAGCCAGAAGAACCGACGATTGTTGCGGCAAGTTTTTAAAAAAGTAATTATTTTCTCCACACACCGGGCGTGAGAAGAAAACCCGTTCTTGTAATAATAAAGGTAGAAACATGTCTAAACTCTTGCTAATTACTATATAATAAATACAAGATTATGTTTATAGATGAAGCTGAAATAATAGTTCAAGGCGGCGACGGCGGTGCCGGAAAGGTAGCCTTTTTTGTCAATAAAAAAGGGCCTTGTGGAGGAGATGGTGGTAAAGGTGGTAACCTGTATTTTGTTACCAGCTCGAACGTTACTGATTTAAAAAAATTCACCGAAGCGACTTCTTTTAAGGCTGAAAATGGTCAAATGGGCGCTTCAAATAGAAAAGTTGGGAGAAAAGGAAAAGACCTATATTTACCGGTTCCCATCAATACGACGATCATTAATCAAAAAACTCGTCAAGAAATTACCTTGACGGATGGGCTGTCAACTATTCTAATCTGCCGGGGCGGAGACGGAGGATTTGGAAACAATTATTTTAAAACCTCAACCAATCAAACTCCCCGTAAAGCAACGCCAGGACAAAAAGGTGAGGAGAAAAAAATTATCCTTATCCTTAGGCTAATTGCTCACTTTGGCCTCATTGGTCTGCCTAATGCCGGAAAAAGCAGTTTACTCAATGAGCTGACCAATGCTCATGTCAAAACAGCCAACTATTTTTTTACTACACTTGAGCCGAATCTCGGAGTGATTGATGGTAAAATCCTCGCGGATATCCCCGGTCTTATTGAAGGCGCTTCTATTGGAAAAGGTTTGGGAATTAAATTTTTAAAACATATAGAAAAAGTGTCACTTTTGCTACACTGTGTTTCTGTTGAGTCTGAAAATATTGAGAAAGACTATAAAACAGTGATTGAAGAAATTTCAAAATACAATAAAAATATACTGTCAAAAAAAAGCATCATCCTATTAACTAAGTCCGATCTAATTTCTCAGGAAGCGATAAATGCAAAAATAAAAATATTAAAAATATTTAATGATATAGTCATCCCTGTTTCCATTCATGACTGGAGTTCTTTGGAAGAACTGAAAAAGCTTCTTAAAGCCTCGTCGACCTAAATTTGTTTATCGTATAATTTATCATAGTAACACTTTTAGGGTGTAAATTGTTTTTTTATAAAGTGAAGCTCCACGGGCTTACACCCATAGCATCTTTGAATTCAGTGTTCCGCTGTGGAGCGAAACCCTGTACCGTCCCGACGTTACGTCGGGGCTGGTACATGGGTAATTAAGAAGCTCGTTTTAAATATTTCTTTAAAATAATTTCCAGGTTAAAATAATCGTCAACTAAGAATTTTATAAATCTCGGTAATTTTTTTGTGATAGTGGATGGTAGACAAATCGATAACGGCAACTGCCGTGCTGTGCGAAGGATGACGTTCTGTCGGATTAATCTCGCAAATGATTTCAGTTGTAACTCCATGATTATTTTTATTCTCAATAATTGTTTTTCCCGGATACAATTGCTGAAGCTTTTTAATAATAATTTTGGTGTTCATATTTTTGTTAATTATAGGACCGTAAATTCCCACTTTTTTGTTGCCCAGGGAGGAGTCGAACCTCCACAGACGGATTCAGAGTCCGTCGTCCTACCATTAGACGACCGGGCAATAGAATGTTTCTTTATTATAGCATGAACCAACTTCTTCTTTAATAAAGTTTGTAATATGGAGTGCCTTGTTAATGCCTTAAAGATTATAATCCAATCTCTGGGGCGACCGACTTCATTGCTTCAAAGCAGATCTCAATTAATTTTTCCAATGGCAGATTAAGACCTTCAGGTAAACTGCATTTTTTAATGTCTTCCCGGCGGGTGCCGGCAGCAAACTTTGGCTCTTTTAAAAACCTTTTTAAGACTGATGATAATTTTACGTCCGCCATTTTTTTACTGGGATAAACCAATGTTGTTGCTACAATTAATCCGGTTAAACTATCGGCGCAGAAAATCGACCATTCGGCTTTATTCTGCGGTTGGCGGCCGGTCAGGTCCGGCGCATGGGCTTTAACAATATTATGAACCGTCTCCGTAATCGTTAATCTATATTTGGCTAAAACTTCGGTTGTTTTCTGCGGATGAGTTGCTTTATATTCGCCCGAATAGTCAATGTCATGAATTAAACCAGCCAACATCCAATCCTCTTTTGGCGGGTCGTTTGGAGATAATAGATTTTGCGACTGAAAATAATCATAAAGTCCGGCCATACATACCTCAAGAGCAAGAGAATGGTAAAAAATATTAGTCTCCAACTGCTGTCTAACAGTATTTAGATATTTTTCCCTATTTTGATATTCCATAGAGCCTTGTACCAACCTTCTCCCGACCGAAGCGGTCAAGAATGGGTGGTTATGATAATCTAATTTATAATAAAATTAATAATTTTTCCCGGAATATAGATGATTTTTTTCGGCTTTCCGGTTAAGTATTTTTTTATTTTATCATTTTTTAATGATAATTCTTCAATCTCTTTTTGATTTTTAATTTTTGATTTTTGAATTACAACCGTTGCCCGAAGTTTTCCGTTTACCTGAACTGGGATAATAATTTCTTCGTCCGTAACTTTTTCAGCGACCGGCCAGTTTGTCAGGTGAATCGAGATTTTTTCAGCAAAAACATTTCTCCAAATTTCCTCGCTTATAAAAGGAGCAAAAGGAGCGAGGATTTGAAGAAATTTTTTTGCATTTTTTACTGCCAATCTTTTGGCAACCGAAGCGGTTGCCAGAGTGGCTTCCCATTCGTTCAAGAATTCCATCATTGCCGCAATGGCTGTGTTCATTTTAATTTTTTCAATATCTCTAGTAACTTTCTCAATGGTTTTATTTAACTTATTTACTAATTGTTTATTTTCGCCGCTTCCACTTTCACCTCCGAGGTGTTCCCGCTTCGCTCCTTCACATCGGAGGTGCTCCCTCCTATTTTGTTCATAAGCTTGGTGGTAAACTTTCCAGATTCGATTCAAAAATCGATTGACTCCGGCAATTGTTTGATCAGACCAGGGACCTGTCCCTTCATACGGCATCATAAAACAAAGATACATTCTGACGGTATCGGCGCCGTATTCTGTCACCTGATCGTCGGGATTAACAACATTACCCTTTGATTTACTCATTTTGTTACCATCCGGCCCTAAAACAATTCCGTGCTGAACTCTTTTCAAAGCAAACTCATCATAATTTATTAGTCCCCAATCCTGGAACATCTTGGTGAAAAATCTGGCGTATAAAGTGTGACCTAGGGTGTGTTCGGCGCCACCAAAATAAACATCAACGGGCGTTAGTTTTTTAGCAATCTCTATATCAAATGGCGCCTTGTTATGGTGAGGACTTAAATAACGAAACCAATACCAAGCTGAGTCAAAAAAGGTATCTAAAGTTTCTGTATCGCGCTTCGCCTCTCTTCCACAGCGCGGACATTTTACCTTTAACCATTTTTCATTCGTCGCCAGCGGCGGTTTACCCCGGGGAGTAAAATCGACTTCGTACGGAAGTTCAACCGGCAGATCTTTATCAGGAACAGGATGGATAATATGTTCTTTTCCGTCAATAATCGCATAATCAATCCCCTCTCTTAAATTTTGAATTTTGAACTTTGAACTTTGAACTTGCCAACAATTTCTACAATAAATTGTTGGCACCGGCGTTCCCCAATATCTCTGTCTAGAAATCGACCAATCACGAATATGATAAGAAGCCGTTCGTTTCCCCCAACCTTTTTTTTCAAAATAATCCATGGTTTTTTGCATAGCTTCCTCGAACGGAATTCCATTTAAGAAGTCGGAATTAACCATTATTTCACCATGCTCAACTACATCTTCAACTTTTTCAATTGGTCCTGTGACACCGTTCGGACCGGTTACGACTCTTGGGATGGGAATGTTGAATTTTTTAGCAAACTCAAAATCACGAATGTCATGACCCGGGCATCCTTGAACAGCACCAGTACCAACGTTGGCTAAAATAAAATCAGAAATCCAGATAGGGATTTCTTTTTTAGTAACATGATTAATCGCGTATAAGCCAGTAAATACTCCTGTTTTATTTTTCTCTTCTTTAAGTCGTGCCTCTTCGGTTTTATTTAAAGCTTTTTTAACGTAATTTTGTACTTCAATTAGGTTCTTGGTAGGGATTTCGATCTTTTTATCAAGTATTTTTTTTACAAATTTATGTTCAGGTGCAACTACAATAAAAGTTGCTCCAAAATTAACCGGAGTCGTGGTAAAACAGGTGATTGAATCGATTGTTTTATCCGGAAGCGAAGACACCTGTTTTTGAGTCAATCGCTTGGGGGACCCCCCTTTAGGGGGTGAAGCGGACGAAAAAACACGGTGTCGAGCTTCCGTATCAACAACTTTATAAGTAATATTTATTCCTTCTTTCTTGCCAATCCAATTATTCTGTCCGACTCTTACCGAATTCGGCCAATCGACTTTAGGTTTCTCATCCCAAATTAATCGGTCAGCGTAGTTAGTAATTTTGATAAACCACTGATCGACCTCTTTCTGAATCACTTGACTATCACAGCGCCAGCATTTACCATCAACAACGTTTTCATTAGCTAAAACTGTTTGACAGCTCGGACACCAGTTAGACAAAGTTTTTCCCCGGTAGACTAAGCCTTTCTCAAAAAGTTTTAAAAAAATCCACTGGTTCCAACGGTAATATTCCGGCAGACAGGTAACCGTCATCCAATCCCAGTCGATCATCGTCCCCATCGTCTGAAACTGGTCGGTCATTGTTTTAATATTCTTCATCGTCCAGTCTTGAGGATGGACTTTGTGTTGAATGGCGGCATTTTCCGCCGGCAGTCCAAAAGCATCATAACCCATCGGGAAAAAAACATTCCAGTCATTCATTCTTTTATATCGTGATAAAACATCAGGTATGGTAAAGGTGAACCAGTGACCGATATGTAAGTCGCCTGAAGTGTAGGGCCACTCGACCAAAACATAGTATTTCTTTTTCTTTGAGTCTGGATCGAAAACATTTAATTTCTTGTTTTTCCACTCTTCTGTCCATTTTTTCTCAAACTGTGCCGGTTGATATTTTTCCATTTTTTTTAACATTAAGCTTCTGAAACCACCCCCTTTTAAGAAGGACGGCGATAATAGCGTAGACCGCGATATCAATCCAAGAGTCTTCAATCGACTCGTTGCTTGGTTTATTCCCGTTCATGAGAAGATGTTTGATCCGATTAAATTTTTCCGAAATCCGAAAAGCAATCCCCAATTCCCCCATATCTAAAATATTTCCTTTACCGTAATCTTTGTGTTTTTTTAAAAAAGTCTCCAGGGTTTGCTTTGTTACCTTTTTAAAAGCTTCGTCTAAATATTTTGGGTCTGACATATTTAACTTTAAAAAATAATCAGTCAAAAGTCAATTAAATTTGTTAATAATTTTTAAAACCATATTTTTTGACTCTTCTGTCACCTCGATTCCGATCACTCCTAACTGCCAATGGCCGTATAAGACTAAAGAACCCAAAGGAGCGAATAAAATCGAAGGAAGAGCTAATAAATCCTCTTCGCCGTCAATCACTAACCAAGATTTTTGCTTTTTAAAGATGGCTTTTTGAATTAATTCTTTTAATTTTTTCGCGGTTTTTAAATCAATAGTACCAGGTTTATTGAAGACGGGTGTCGAGGAGAAAGGAAAAATTTTTTTTGAACCCAAGACAGGCTCCGTCGTTTTCAATGGTTTACGTCGCGACCGGAAATCAATAATCTTAATATCTGGTCTAATTCCCTCTTTTAATAAAGAATCAACAATAATATCCCCAACTGCAATTATTATTGTTGGTTTTTTGGGCGATTCCTGCCTGCCGGTAGGCATGGTAAAAATCGCCCCTACAATTTGTTGGGTTGTTTTAAAAACTTTCCCCAACGGTTTTCTCAATTCTTCCCGTAAATTTTCCGGCAAAATCAATGTTTTTTTGAAACAATCCAAATAAACTTTTCCTTCTCGATTTATTTCTCCCGCTCGAATTCTCTCCGATGACAATAATTTACCATCGTCTGCTAAAACGTCTTTAACAATAACTGTCCTTAATGGTTTAAGATCATTTCTTTCTCTCAATTTATTAATTTTCAGAGCATTGAGATAGCTTAAACGGGAGACAATTATTACATCGATGTTTTTATTTTTGTCGGCACCACCCGTGAATTCTGAAAAAGAACGAGTTTTGACACGATCGTGGGAAAACTTGTTAAAAATATATGTTAACAGGTTTCTTTTTCTTGTCTCAAAGGGTTCGACGGTTTCATTTAACAGCTTATTTTGATAAAGTTTTTTTGTTGCGATTCCGATGGTGATTTTTTTACCAATCTGAAATGCTTTGTCTATCATTGCCTGATGGCCTTTGTGAAAATGGTCAAAGGTCCCACCAAGAACTACGTGTTTAAATCTATTTCTTCTCGACTCACTTCGTTCGCTCGAAGAATACTGTTCTAGCGAAGTCGAGAACAATTTAATTAAATAATCCGGAACTCTGTCCTGCCATTTTTTTCCTTCTTTAACAAGTTTTCTTATTCGCCAACCTTCATAAAGAAACCGTTTATAATATGGAAAACGTTTAACAGGGTAGCCGGCTTTTTCCATTATTTTATTGGTCCACTCATTGTTACCAACAACCAAGTCAAATTCTCCCACCTGCTTTTTGACATTGTTTAGCCATTTTTTATCATTAAAAAAATCTTCTAAGGCGGCAATTTTTATCACTCTATCTTCGATTTTTTCTTTGTAAGCAACGGCTTTGATGATTTTTCGTCTTATTTCATAGTCTAATGGATTATTTTCATCACTAATATTGGCGCTACCAATGCCAATAACGAGTTTTTCCGCTTCCTGTAAAGCTTTCTTCACGAGATAAAGATGACCTTTGTGAAAAGGCTGAAAACGACCAACGAGTAAGGCGATGTGATATTTCATTAATTGACCTAATTATTCTAATTATTCTAATTGATATAAATAATACTCAATGATCAATTACCAATTTGGGATTTGGTACTTGGATATTCTTTAGGTTAATTAGGTCAATTAGAAATTAGAAATTTTTTTACTTTAATAGTATACTATATTTATGCAAATATCCCTTTCTATTAATCCCGAACAAGAAGTTAAAAAAATCACTACGTTTCTAAAAAAAATCCAGAAAAAAACTGGAATCAACAAAGTCGTCATCGGGCTATCAGGCGGAATCGACTCAACTACAGTCTATTGTCTTTTGAAAAAAGCCTATAAACCGGAAAATATTATCGGAGTTAATTTACCTATATCTTTAATTAGACCTATTATTAATCAATTAAATAATTTAGGAGGCTCGATACCGAAATTTTTTGACGCAGAAAATGAAGCTCGACACCGTGTTTTTTCGTCGACTTCACCCCCTAAAGGGGGGTCCCCCAAGTCATTGACTAAAAAACAGGTGTCTTCGCTTTTACCAATGAATCAAAAAATTAGTCTCGGCAACATTATGGCACGCGTCCGCATGATTATTCTCTTTGACTTGGCTAAAAAACACAATGCTTTAGTCTGTGGTACAGAAAATAAATCGGAAAGACTTTTAGGGTATTTCACGCGCTTTGGCGACGCCGCCAGTGATATCGAACCGGTCACTCATCTTTATAAAACGCAAATTTATCAATTAGCTAAATATTTAAAAGTTACCAAAAAAATCATTGATCAACCACCTACTGCCGACCTCTGGAAAGGACAAACTGACGAAGGCGAGTTTGGCTTTACTTACGAAGAAGCAGATCAGGTCTTGTATCTATATTTTGATAAAAAAATAGCGACTAAAGAAATTAAGAGATTGGGTTTTAAAAACGTAGAAAAAATAATCAAACGTTTCTTAGGTAATCAATTCAAGCAGGAAACTCCGTACTCTCTTTTTACGCTTCGCTACCTGGCTGCCGGCAGGCAGGGATTCCTCGTCCCACTCAGCGGGACTCGGAATGACAGATGGGGGTTAAGGAAATAAGATTTACGAGACGATAAATAATAAGTAGATTAAAAGTAGAACCTTGCCTTCTTTTTGAGAGATTTCTTTTTTCGACTGGGAAAAAAGATAAAAAACTCCTAGACCAAACAAAGTAATAATTAACGTCCGTAACGAATAGCTGCTAATATTAATTCTGGCTCCGTTTAATAAAGTAAAAATTCCAAAAAATAAGGTGTTGGCAGCTGCCGACCCGAGATAGTCACCCAATGCTACTTCTTTTTTTCCCATTAATATCGACCTTATTGCCAAAGAAATTTCCGGAATATTGGTACCAATAGAAAGAAAAACGACGCTGATCATAAATGAAGAAACCTTAAAATATTCGGCCAAATCAACGGTTGTATTGACAATAAACCTACTGGCTAAAAAAGTAATGACAGTCGCCAGAATAAATTCCAAAGATTCTTCCAGCAAATGCTTTTCCTTGAGATGTTTTTTTTCTTTGTTTACTTCAAGCAAACCTTTTTTCTTTTCAATAAAATAAAAAAGAATCACATAAATAAGGATGAGAAAGACGCTCTCTGTCCACGTTAAAACATTGTCAGCGATCAAAAAAACCGGTGCGGCAACCACTAAAAGGGCAAAGATCATGTCCTGTTCAGTCAGCTAATGAACCATCTTTACTCCACCGCCAAAAACTGCCAGAAGAGGAATGACAAAAATAAAAAGAACTAAGGATGATCCTAATAAGTTCCCGACAAAAACATCAGGGGTTTTATTGATAATTGAGTTAATGCCGACGCTAAACTCTGGAACTGAAGTTAAAATTCCCAGGACAAAAAAAGAGACTGCAAAAGAAGACAGTTTTAACCGGTGGGCAAAACGATCAACCGACCGGATAATTATTCCTGAACAATACCAGAGAATGAGGAAAGAAACCAAGTAAAAAAATATCTTAAAAAAAACCATCTTACTTTCACTATACCAAAATAATAATTTTTATTACTCTGGTTGCTGTGCTGGTTCAACTGGAGCCGCTTCACCTTGAGGTGAAAAACGATTTTCTCGTGGTGGCCTAGCTTCAGAGACGACTAATTTTCTACCTTTATAGTCCTGACCGTTTAAACTATCAATGGCCTTTTTCGCTTCTTCTTCAGTCGTCATCTCGACAAATCCAAAACCTTTGGAGCGTCCGGTGTCTCTAAATCTGATGACAGTTGCTGAAACAACTGTTCCAGCGGTTGAAAAATGAGTCTTCAGGTCCTCATCAGTCACTTCGTACAAAAGATTGCCTACGTATAATTTTTTACTCATTAATTCTCACCACCCTTCAGGAAAAATTTCAAATGATAAATTTCAAATTTCAAATA
>Ga0210054_1004668_pt1 | contig 9924 bp, 7 predicted proteins | sample CryGeymeta201516_FD_185470 | JGI IMG/M metagenome (GOLD analysis project Ga0210054, IMG submission 185470) | Groundwater microbial communities from Crystal Geyser aquifers in Utah, USA - Crystal Geyser metaG 2015-16 (SPAdes) (version 2) | ecosystem: Environmental > Aquatic > Deep subsurface >...
AATATTAACATCACAGGACTTGGAGAGCCTGTCTATAAACCAAAAGCTGCTGTTCAGATCTTCCGCGTTGCCGTGAGAGAACAAGATGGTCACATTGGCTCCTCCTCGTCTGAGATAGGTGGCTCCGATTTCTGACCCGCGGCGCGTTTTTAATTTAATAATAGGTGTAGGGATATCGTAGTCTCTTGCCTTGGGCGGCTTGAACAGGAACGCGTTAACCAGCGATGACGAAACGACCATGGCTTATTGTTTAGCCTTTCAAACTATGATATAGTATTAAATCTACGTATTCGCTGCTGCAATCTGCTATGATGCATCAAAGGGCGGATGGTGGATCAACAGTTCAAAAACCAAGGTCTGGCAGTTACAATCAAGCCAAGTAGAAGGGTATTGTCTGTTTGAGAGTTGAGAGGCCTCCTCTTTATCTCTTGAAGTATTGAGTTTTTAAATGGAGCTATTTTTTGCGTAATATGTGTAGATCAGTTATAGTAAGTCCCATCCCACCAGAAATCAACTAGAGTGCGAAAGGTCTGTGAAGGAAAATGCGAGATACGAATACTTATTTAAAAGGTCTACTCTGTCTTACAGTAATTTTTTATCTCAAACATGTTGTTTGATGTTGACGGGACTTGCCTTTCAGCTTCAGCGAAAGAAAATATAACATGTGCATATGTATGTCGGCTTGCTTTCTGGTTGAATGGCGAGGCGAACACACCGGCTACATTTTTGTGGATTCTTTTCGTGGACGCTCATTTACCTCAGTTCTCTCATACAGAAACGATACTATGATTGAACAGTAGCATCCAATTGGAAACCAGTCCGACAATAATAACTACTGTAAAATAGAATTGCTAGTACTACGTAATAAATGTATGCACAAACGTGCCAACGAGCTTGCAACGCGCACTCCAAAGCTGCTGTTTGTCGAATGTCGTGCCTCCTCCTATTTGTTGTCTTAGCGGCCAAGGGAAGGTAGACCTAATAAAAATGTTGTGACCCAGTTGCGAAGAGCTTGATCTGACAATGTCTCTACCTTGACATTGCTTTTGAACACGAGACTGTCATCTTCTTCGTCAAAGCCATCTCCGAGTCCGGCCATAGGTGGTGACGACTCGCCATTGGATTTTCCATTTCGCTTGCCATTATTCCTACCCCTTCCTCCCGCTTTCCAGGCTTCTGTCGCCACCTCCAAGTTGAGCTCCAAGTTGTCACTTGTCAAGACATCCTGTTTGGACAATTCCTTCCAAACGTCTTCAATCTTCTTTTGTGGCACCACTTCATATTTTCCCTCATAAACCTCCCCTTGCATACCGAGTGGTTGGAGAACCCCCGGTGGCTTTGACCAGACGGAAACTCCACTGATGACTATGAAATCATCCGTCGTCGCCAGGCCTCGACCAATACTGTTAATCACATCGTCGGCCGTGCACTTCCAGATTTTTCCACCCATGTCTCCCACAGGTGATCCAATTTCGGCATTACGGAGTGCAGGATTGCAGTGCAGCCACAGCAAGGCTTCGGTTCCTTGTACAGTATAATGTCCTCCAAATCGAAGCGGAATTTTAACCTTTTTGGTGGTACCCGTATTCTTATCCTTGATTTGAATGTCCAAACCTTTCGACGCTGGTCGATTCAAAATGGCTCCTACCGTTATACCATTTTCGTCACTGAGCACGAGAACAATTGATTTGTGAAATTCCTGCCCATCCAATAGAAACGGCGATCGCTCCGCAGGGGAAGCACGCACGACGGACCCCACAAAGACATCCTCACTGCGCTCAGGGCCTCTCATTCTATCCATGAATCGTTCAAAGGGAGCTGTTCGCTTGGCAAGTGGTTCTTGTGGAAAATTCATGCCCAACCCTTCGGCAGCATCAGGTGGCAATTCTTTACTTCCGGCGCCTCCGCCTGCTTCATTGGAGAGCAAGTTCTTGAGTGCCCATTCTTTAAGCATTAAATCATCGAAATCGCCAGAATGTTCTTTGGCTGTCTCACTGCGTCCAATCATATTCATAAGCAACGTCCACGAATCTAGTCCGGCTTCTCTGGGATCGGACGCTGCCGACTGTCTTCCCAATTCAGTCAAGAGTGTTTGCGAATCTGTGGCTACCATGTACCACGATTTGCGATCCAATTCACCCATCAATTGTCCAGGACCCCATCCAGCATAGCCAATAAAGACCCAAAAATCGGTTGGTTTGGCAGCACCGACTTGAACCAGTCGTTTGGCATTTTCAAAGGTGGTCCACTGAATATCTTTCATGACTTGAATGCTAGCCTTTTCGGCTTGTTTGTTCTTGAGCGAATGGAGACAAACAATATCCGGCTTTGGCGAATCCAATCCTTGGACGTCCTTTTGTCGTAATATTATAACAATTGTTGAATTGTATTATTTTGTATTTGTCAAAGGGGTGAGCCGGGTACAAATAAATAGAGTAGTATTTCGGTCAATCAAAGATGATGCCAATCAACAAACAGTATCAAAACAAAAACAAAACAAAACAAAAATAAGATTAATACGAAAACTTACACCTCCAAACCAAACCCGCCATCGCACTCCAGGATTGATATCATCTTCCAAAGTCAGATCGGTGGGTCTGTTCAAAATAATTCCCTTGGTAAATGTATTTTCTTCGTGATCCAAAACCAAAATGGCCGCCTTGTGAAAATACTGCTGTCGCAGTCCGAATCCAAAATCTTGTTCGACACCTCCCAAAATGACGGCACCCTGTTCAATAATTTTTCCACTGTCATAGGCCCACTGCGATGGATCTAATGGCGTCATTTGGGAAAGACCAGCCGCTGGTGTTGTAGTTGTAGTAGTATTCGTATTTGAAGCAGCCCTACTCATACCAATACTGGAAGCTGTAGCATCTTGCCAAATACTACCAATCCCATCCAAATCACCATCGTCCACAACTGGAGAAGGTACGTTGTCCGCGTTTGATGGTTGGTTAGAAGTGCTGCTGCTGCTGCTGCTGCTACTAGTGCTTTTCGTTTGGGATGATGATTGTTGTTTGGTATTTTCACCCATGACCAACTTGGCTCGAAAATCTCTCCAATCGCGATCGGCTAACAAATCACTTCCATCGTCATCGTCATCGTCATCGTCGTCGTCGTCGTCGTCATCCTTTTCGGATCTTCCTTTCTTGGCCAACAATACTGACCAACTATTTGTGACACGCGGTACTCGAAATAATAATAAATTTGGTTGTAGCAGCGAATTGTGATGGACAGTGTTTGTTGTTGTTGATGATGCTGTTGTTGTTGTTGTTGTTGTTGTTGCTATCGAAAAAGAAGACGTTTTGATATTACTAATATCACCAGTAGTAATTGTAGTAGTAGCCGGTTGGACAAAACCTTCCACCATTACCACCAGTGATGCCAAAATGCCACTGCAAAGAATTATCAGCAGTAGCTGCGCGTGATGAGGCATCGTTCTGTTTGTCATTATTATTATTTTTTCTTTCGAAATAATAATAATAATAATAATAATAATAAATAGATCTGTGCTTAATTATTACTTTGTGTGTCCAACAATTAACAATTAACACGATGTAATAAGAGATTGGACTGGTAGGTTGTGGGCAGAATAACAACAATAATAGAATACGATTCGGTCTACTTCTTTTAGTTTTTAGTATGTTGTAATTTTTTTTAATACGCCGTATTGCAGCAAGATCTTGTTCGTATGGGGGGGGGGGGGGGGGGAATCTTGCTTTTCGGACGCATCGGACAGTTTGCAGAAGGAATCTGCCTTTTTTCCCTGCTCGGGTGGTGTATTCATTACTTTAGTTCGTGCCGGGACTAAAAATCAGTATCTGCTGTGGTACCGGTACTACACATACCAGGTACACACATACATGAACAGAAGATTTTCTCCGTTTTCTGCATGCCAATGCGCTCATCTTTCTTGTGAATTACTACTGTACTCTAAAAATAGCTACTACTACTACTACTAGCTACTACTACTACTACTACTACTACTACTACTAGCTTCTAGCTAGGGCACACACACTGCTATCTATCTATCTACAGTACTCCGAGTAGCTAGGTAGTAATTACTAGAGAAGAATCTCGCAATGCTGCTACTAGACCCACCAAGCTTATTTCAATCATCTTTGCCACTGTACAAAACACACAAAAATTTAAAATCGCTTCAGCAAAAACCATGGATGATCTCATTGACGTGGCTCCCCATATTCATTTGTTCAACGAAGTGCACAAAGAGTACTATCGACGGACAGCTTTGGATTGTGAAATGGCACTGTGTTGCGAGGAACTTTACTATCTCCTCTATTCGGACGTGCAACAGCATATGTCGATATATTTGGACACTCTGTTCGAAATGGATGATATTTATGCCGAACGATGTGCAGGAATCATGAATACATTGGTCCGTATTTTAAGGTTCAAGGGCAATCTGAAGGCTTGTCAGTCCGTGCTCGAATTGCTCGGACAAATTATGACGAAATATCAAGCTTTAGTCATGCCATTGAGTTCATCTTCTTCCAGTAGTAGTAGCAGCAGCAGCAGCAGCGACAATAGGACACGTCAAAACAGAAGGAAACGGATCAATCGGGCTCAAATCAAATGTTGTCGAGCAATGACGTACCAGTACAATGATTTACGAATTGATGTTCACTGCCAATTAGCAGCAGCTGAAACAGAAAACAATGACAGCAACAACGACAACGACCAGACAACAACAACAACAACAACAACAACAACAACAGCATCCGACCTTGCAAACAATGAACATCGGAAGGAAGCTGTCCAGGCCTTGCGAGATGCCTGCATTTACGAACGAGACGAAGACTACGATTTTCAACAACAAAAATGGTTGGTCGTGTTGTTTTCCATTGTTGGACCAAAGTACGAAACGCTGATGCGCACGGAAATACAGGCACTCAGTGACGAAGAATTGTGGCGAGCATTGTTGACCCAGAGTCGACACAGTAGTAGTAATCGAGCCAGTGGCCCAACGTTCGATGTCGAACTCAAAAAATGTCACGGCTGTCATGCCACAGAACAAACAAGAGGTGAATTCGAAGAATGCAGCAAGTGTTTTGAAGTATCTTACTGTAGTTATGAATGTCAAAAACAACACTGGAAGGTTCACAAACAAAAATGTTCCAAACCCAAGTGGTCACCACGATCAGCACTCTCGTTTCCTTGGAGGTCCTAAACACAAGCAACAGATATTTTGATGAAATAAATGATGCAAGATCATAGACAAAGAGAATGCAATGATAGGAATACTCCCAATGACTTTCGCACTTCGCTCCCCGGTATCTACAGCCACGCTCGCTGGCTTTATCAGCACTCGGGCTGGTCCAACCTGCAGTGCCCGCTCAACAGTTGCAACGTTGCAACATGTTCTCTTGAAGCCAACTTCTGGAGGCGCAGGCTCGAGAGTTCCTGTTATCACCAACAGTGTTAATTTGACTTGTATATACGTCAAGATGCTAGTGATGCTAACATTGTTACCCATGTTTAACTGATTTTGAATTCGGATGAATGGAGTAAATACGAATGTCCTGCAATAATCTAAAAAATAATAGAATCTGACGTCTAAAGTATGGTGTGCTCCTCGAACGAACTTTCACATGGGTGCGCCTTGCCCGTCAACCAATGGCGTGCTGCGACCCTTTTCGAGCTCCCATTATTACTATTATCATTATAAAAATCTACGGAAATCTCACTCACCCACGACGCCGTTGTCTCAAAGCCACCGTGCATGCAAATACCGTTCGAGTGATTCCTCAAAATAGCAATCATGGCATCCTTGTCCAGTGTGCCCTTGTCAGAGTGCTGTTCTAAGAGTTTGCGTCCACCACAATATCGAGGATCCAATATTTCTTCTTCTACGCTTCCATTACAAAAGGCTTTCGCAAAGTCCAGACGTTGTCCGGGCTTTGTTGTTGTTTTCCAGTACCCCTGTTGGATGGCATGTTCTTCGATGCCTTTGGAGGAACGATCGTAATTGGTTCGCAGGCTTACACAGTTAGATATGTTCCGGACACCGCTGGTAAGTCTTTCGGCCACCCAATGACGACCAGCCGTTTCCAATACCCATGCTTCTTTGGGGTCTACGATCAAGTACGAATTGTGATACGTAAAAGTGGGATCGTTTTCGGCACAGGGTCCCGACTGTCCGTAGGTTTCCAGCAGACTTGTGATAGTAGTCAAGGCCTGCTCGGCCGTATTGCCACGTTCCAATCCCAAACGTACCAAATCCATTCCCAGAAGACTCTTTTCGTGTCCATTACAAGGTTCCCGTGTCCATACCGCTTCATTTCCAATCACCACACCAAATTCGTTGGCTCCCATTTCCGCTCCCCACATCCAATCGATTTGAGATACCAATATGGCATTTGTTGTGGCAACTTGAGGAATTTGAATGTACGTGCACTGGCACTGTGCTGTGCCAGTATCATTGCGAGGATATGTTCGAAGGCTCTGTCCTTCCCCCCGAGGCCTATCACTGTTTTTTCCAAAGATGATCATTCCGGGTGGACTTGCAGGTGGAAACGCCACAAAGGTATCACAACCGACCAACTTGCTGGATTGTAAAAGCCGGTCGTCAATCATTTTGTTTTTGCTTGATCTGTGGTGATGTTGTTGGACGTCAGGGGAACGGTACTGATATAATTCTGTGACAATATACTAGTACATGTTTGCATGTTTGTACCTTCGATCTTTTCTTGTTCTCATCATCATGTTGTTGGAGTCTCTATGCATCCAGTGAAACCTCTAGACGCACACACATGCAATGCTCAACGGCAAATGCGAGTCATCAAAAAATTAATTTGAACGCAATACTACAACATACCAAACCAACCGTAAAACGTAATACCGTACTCTACGTACGAGTACCATAAACAACGCAAATAAATGCTCAATCACTTTTACCACCAGTCATTATGTATTTTATACCGTTGAGGCACTGAAAATCAATCACAACACGAATACTAAAAAATAAAGACTAGTCTAGTACAGTAGTAAGAAATTCACCAGGAGGAATCCATTCGTAGTAGTAGCGAAGCGTCCTCATCGATACAAAACTACGCACAACGCGAATCCTTTGTGCAATTCGCAACCATAAAATATAAAAATAACATACAGTGTTTTCGAAGAATATAATAGATAAACCAAAACAAAAGAAACCAACGCAGGCATCTGCATCATCAAGCATCAACAAACCAACAAAACCAGAGACCAACAACGGAATCCACCACAATCAACGATGGACGGAATCAGTGCCTTACAAGTTCACGTTCGCCGATGTTTGGACCGTTTTTGTCAGGGAAAGTACTTTATGGAGCACGATTTGCCAGAAACGGCCAAGTTGATCCCAGACGACGTCGATGTGGACAATCCGGAGTCCATGGAAGAACTCACCAACAAGAAGAGCAACTTTTACAAATTTCTTAAAATTGTGGCCACCGAAATGGTCAAGGAAGAAAAAGAGGAGGACAATATTGAGGGCAAGGGTCGCAAGAAGCGAATCAAGGAGAAACTGGAAATTCTGCAAGCCTTCACGGCAGAGTGGGTACAGTTCATTGAAAGGAATATGCGCAAAAAGGCTAAAATGAACAGCAATAACCTCATGATGACTGGCAGTGGCAGTGGAAACTTTTCTCCCGACGGCGGAAAAGCCTCTGCGGATGACGGAGGAGGAGATGGTGGAACACCCGAGAAAAAGAAGAGCGCCAAGCGTGGTCCTTGGGGTCCCTACAAGAAACGCAAAATGAAATCTACACCGGAACCCGTCATTGCCAGTCCCAAAAAGCGACAAAAAATGGATACCGCGGCAGCCCGCAAGGAATTCGAAAAAGAAGTTGCAGCCGTCATGGCACAAGTCCCAAAAAGGAACCAGGAACTGTTTCAACAGGTCGGATTTGGCAAGTGGGGAAAGGGATTCTTACCGGCCATGGTGGTTAGTCCCTACAGCGTTCCGCCGGGTGATATTCGAGATCAATGGATGAAAATGTATCAGAATGTACGGTCTTCTGGTGTTGCTTATTTATTTTTTTGTTTGTTTTTGTGAATTTTGGGTGCATCATTTGCAAGCATATGGGACAACTGTATTGCATTGCCTCCCGCCTAGCTAACTGTTTGGCACAAAATGATTTCGTTTTTGCAGGTGGTCGAGAAAAACCGTATCAACAGTATGGGACATTTGGTCTGGTGGATCACCCCGGAAGAAGACGAAGAGGAGAGCAGCTATTCCGTTGTACCAGCAAATGGCGGGTTCATGACGTATGAGGAAGGGAAAAAGAAGGGATATCACGAACTTCCCAAACCCATGAAACGTTTGTTGGAAAAAGGGAAACCATTCAATTCCAAGCAGGAAGAAATAGCCAAACAAATTAGCTTGTTGAACGAATTGGCTCTGATGGAACCAGATGATCGAGAGCATCCGAGAGGTGACTTTTCAGAGGAAGACTTCTGGGGCTTGGGTGATGACGAGATTGAAGAGAACGTAGATGAAGATTTGTTGGACGATGAAGAAGTTTTGCAAGCCGCAAATGACGGAGATGACTTTCCTTTAAAAAAGAAGAAAAAGAAGGGCAAAAAACGCAAGCAGGGAAAACTTGACGATGGCGATGAGGAAGCTGAGTTTGATAGAGACGAAAAGCTTGTGATAGAGAAGAAAAAAGACAAAGACAAGACGAAAAAGAAGAAAAAGAAATTGGCCGAAGCACTGGAGTCTGAAGAAATGGAATTGGAAGACACTGATGATATGCCACGCAGAGAAATCATTCTCGAGGACGATGATGATGAGGAATTGGACGACCGGAAACCAGTTCCTCGCCGTAAAAGCATTGACGAAGATCCTCTTCTGGACGAAGAATCTGTAGCGTCTGGTGACAGTGCCTTGGATGATAGCGATTTTGATGCCGATAGAGATGATGATGGCGACGAACAGCTTCGTAACGTTGATCCTGAGAATTTACCCACCAAAAAAGTCAAGAAGTATAAGGCCGAGAAGAGTAATGATGAGAGCTTGGATGTAGCGGACGAACCCCCTAAGAAACCGAAGCCAAAAAAGGACATCGCCCCAACGAAGGCAAAGGTCCCGAAAGATTCTAAAAAGCGTTCCAAGGCCCGCGAACAGCGCGATTTGGAGAAATGCGAGGATCAGTATCTGCCTATGATTGAGGAGCTGAAAATAGTTAGGCAGAACAAGATTAACGGCAAAATCCAAAAAGTGTTGAATGACCTCTTGCCGGTTGCTGATGATTTTACGGCGTCGTTCTTTTCCGAGTACGAAATCCCCAAAATAATGAAGGCGACTAAAAGTGTTTTGGAAGAAATTGGCGGAGACACGTCGGTCTATCGTCGGCTGTGGAATAAGATGAAAGCGAGTTACACTGTCAAGGCCCCATTGGTACCAGATGATTTTAAAGCGAAAAAGCGTCGCAGCTTGAAGCCCTCGAAAGACGAAAGCAAGCGGGTATTGGAAGAGGAAGAACAAGGCGTGACCAAGACAGCTGCCTCAGTGAAGGAGGAAACCACGCCCTTGCAATCTACAGCAGTCCCAAGTGAGTCGGCTCAATTGACGGACCCCGCCAAACGTCGGACCTCTGCTGACAGCGAGTCGATGTCCAAAACAACGGATAAAATCAAGCAAAAGCAAAAGAAATTCTCAATTATGGATATCATGGCCAAAAAGAAAGACAGTCGCCGCACTTCTATTGGAAGCAATAGCGATAAGATGACTCCGTCTTCGTCCGCTCAAAATCTGACCAGAAAGACTGTTCCTTCGTGGGTCACGACACCGCCTACTACATTTGACTCGTTTGAAGGAAGCGAACACCGTGAAGATCGATTGTTTGCCTTGGAGTTTCTCTTGCAGGCGGCAGCACACTTTCCGAGTGATAAGGATGTGAACGAAGAAGCCATCGCGCGTTCATT